>Ga0207647_10000464_pt1 | contig 32897 bp, 33 predicted proteins | sample KBSCornC2_FD_184295 | JGI IMG/M metagenome (GOLD analysis project Ga0207647, IMG submission 184295) | Corn rhizosphere microbial communities from Kellogg Biological Station, Michigan, USA - C2 (SPAdes) (version 2) | ecosystem: Host-associated > Plants > Roots > Rhizosphere ... | reverse complement strand
CGGCGTGCTTTGGCCTGGTTGGATAATAACTACACCGTAATGCAAACCCGCCAGGAGCATGAACAAGCTAAAGACGCTTTATGGTGGGCCGCAATGACCTATGTGGTTGCTGCTCTGGGCTCGTTGGCTACGCTGCTTTATTATGCTTCAATGCTTAACAACCGCAGAAACTAAGCCGGCCAATTAAACATTTAGCTCTTATAACTGTCTGACTTTAAATAAAAGCAGAATAGTTATGAAAAACATACTCAGAATATTCTTATTGCTGGGCGTTACCCTAATGGTTTCGCCTGCGGCAGATGCACAGGTGAGTGTGGGTATATCTGTAAGGATAGCGCCACCTCCGCTACCTGTTTATGTTCAACCTGAATGTCCGGTTGACGGTTGGTTATGGCAGCCCGGTTATTGGGCCTATGACCCTGTTGATGGTTATTATTGGGTACCCGGTGTATGGGTGGCCCCGCCAGAGCCTGGTTTGTTATGGACCCCATGCTACTGGGGCTTTGACGACGGCGTTTACATTTTCCACCGTGGTTATTGGGCCCGCAACGTAGGTTTTTACGGCGGTATCAATTACGGCTACGGTTATCCCGGTTACGGCTTTTACGGCGGTATGTGGAGCGGGCGTGTGTTTAGATATAATACGGCTGTATTCAGGGTAAACAGAACAGTAGTGCGTAATGTATATGTTAATCGCGTAAACGTAAGGCCCACCGCCAGCCGCGCCAGCTTTAACGGCCGTGGCGGTGTTATGGCGAGTCCGAGGGCTGAAGATCGGCGGGTGATGAATGAGCGCCATTTCCAACCGACCCGCACCCAGATATCGCACCAGCAAAATGCCGGTCGTAACCCGCAGCAAAGATTCTCCACTAATCATGGCCGACCTTCAATGCCGGCTATGAAAAGACCCGGAAGTCATTCCACCAGTTCGCCTGCGCAAATGGGTAATCGTCGCGGTAATCCCGCTCAAAACTCCAATCGTGGGTTTGATCGTAACCAGCGACAAAACCATAATCCGGCCGAAAATCGTACCCCGGGCGGGTTTAACAGAAACGTGCCTCAGGTTGACCGTAGTAACCCCGCGCATAGGGATATGAATCATGCACGGCAGATGGCGCCGCAACGCGAGCAGCAACAACAAATGCAACAGCGCCAGTTCAGGGAACAACGCATGCAACGTCAGAATATGCCACAGCAGCAACACCAGTTCCAGCAACAGCGTCAGGACAGGCCCCAGCGCCAGTTCCAGCCGCAACGTATGGAGCAGCCGCGGCAAATGCCACAACAACAGCGTATGATGCAACCGCAACGTATGCCTGAGCCCCAACGTATGGGTGGCGGTGGTTTCGGTGGTGGCCAGCAGCGTCAAGGTGGATTTGGCGGCGGTGGCGGCGGGCAACACGGTGGTGGCGGAGGCCATGGCCGTGGACATGATGGTAATTAATCCCGCTAAGGGTAACCCTCAATGTCATCCTGAACTTGTTTCAGGATCCTAAAAAGTTAATCTGTCAATCGAACTACCACCGCTTTAGGATGCCGAAACGAGTTCGGCATGACGTCAAGTTATAGAAAAAGAAAAAGCCCGGTTAAATCTTAACCGGGCTTTTTCATAAAATATCGTAAATATTAATTCATCCTGTAGGGCGCAATTAAATAAAACTCAGGGATATGCACATCAAACATGGCGTTATCCAGCAGGCGCATCATATGGTATTCGCCTTTCATGCTGCCCATGTCAGTTTTAAGGTTGCAGCCCGAAACGTATTCGTGCGAGCTGCCCGGCTCAATAATGGGTTGTATACCTACAACACCATCGCCTTCAACTTCGCGCTTGGCGCCGTTTGAATCAAATATATACCAATGGCGGCTCATCAGTCGTACTGCGTAGTCGCTCATGTTCTCAATTGTGACTTTATAGGCAAACATAAAATGATCGTTTGCCGGGTTTGAATATTCAGGCTGATAAATGGTTTCAACCGATACCTTTACCCCATCTGTTATATATGTAACCATGACAAGTATTCGCGTTAAATAAATGATAGAATCAGCTAATCAAAAACTAAGCCATATTACCGGCTTATTTTTGGGCAATATATAGCATCTTAGTTAAAAAGCAAAAAAACAAAATGTTAAATCGTTACAGTAGATACGGAGTCATCAAAACGCGGGTTGTGTTCGATCTCGTATAAAATTTCCTGTAACTCTTCAAAAGTGCCCGCGGTAACTAAGCGCGTACGGTATTCTTTAAAGTCGGGTGTGCCTTTAAAATAGTTGGTATAGTGCCTTCTCATCTCAAAAATGCCTGTTTTTGGCCCTTTCCACTCTATTGATTTAATGAGATGCGTACGGCAGGCATCAATGCGCTCGGCAAAGCTTGGCTTGGCCAAATGCTCGCCGGTTTCAAAGTAATGTTTAATCTCTCGGAATATCCACGGGTAACCAATAGCGGCCCTGCCAATCATCATGCCATCAACACCATATTCCAGGCGCCAGGCTGCCGCTTTTTCAGGCGAGTCGATATCGCCATTACCAAAAATGGGGATATTTATCAACGGATTTTTCTTGATGGCACGAATTAACGTCCAGTCGGCCTGCCCCTTATACATCTGCGAGCGGGTACGGCCATGTATAGTTAAAGCCTTAATGCCCACATCTTGCAGGCGCATGGCCACCTCTTCAACATTCTTGGTATTATCGTCCCAGCCCAGGCGGGTTTTTACGGTTACCGGCAGGTGTGTAGCCTCAACAACCGCTTTGGTCATGGCCACCATTTTGTCGATATCCTGCAATAAACTGGCACCAGCACCGCGGCAAGCCACATTTTTTACTGGGCAGCCATAGTTTATGTCAATCAGATCGGGATTGGCTTTGGTAGATATTTCGGCAGCCTCGCGCATGTGTTCAATGTCACTGCCGAAAATCTGGATGCCTATGGGACGTTCGTATTCAAAAATGTCCAGTTTTTTCAGACTTTTGGCGGCATCGCGTATCAATCCCTCCGACGAGATAAACTCGGTATACATCATATCCGCGCCGTGTTGTTTGCATACGTATCGAAAGGGTGGGTCACTCACATCTTCCATCGGTGCCAACAACAGCGGGAACTCTCCTAAATCAATATTTCCTATTTGTACCGACATGGCTTATCTTTAAGCACTGCAAAAATACGAAAATTACGCCAAATGACAGAAAGTGCTATCAAACAACAACATCCATGGGTACAGATGCTGATTTTTGTCGGTCTTACTTTCGCCATTATAGGTGGTGGATATCTGCTTGGCGCTGCGATAGTTGTGGCTGTATATGGTGTTGATGTGCTGATGAAAATCGCGCAGCTAAACCTTAACGACCCCAATGCTGCCAGTGGTTTGTGGATATTGCAGATTGTAAGTACTACCATTCCTATTTTCGTGGCGGCCATTGTTTTTGCCAAGTATATTGTAAAAGATACTGCCGGATACCTGCGCGCATCGTTCAACTTCCCGTGGTTTTTGCTGGTGGTTATATTTTGTGTGATGCTGGTTTCGAGCCCGCTCATGGAAGCTTTGAGCAACATCAACCAAAAACTAACACTCCCCAACTTTTTAGCCGGACTTGAAAAATGGATGCACGATACCGAGAATCAGGCCCAAAAACTAACGGATGTTTTGCTACAAATGAAATCGGTAAGCAGCATGTTGATGAAGCTGACAGTAGTGGGCCTGCTTACTGCCATTGTAGAGGAGTTTATGTTTAGAGGCTGTATTCAAACTATTCTGCTAAAGTGGACAAAGAACCCCCATGCGGCTGTATGGATAGCAGCAGCTTTGTTCAGCGCCTTTCACCTGGAGTTTTTCGGCTTTTTACCGCGATTGCTGCTGGGCGCGCTGTTTGGCTATTTTGTGGTATGGAGCGGCAGCGTGTGGCCCGCCGTCTGGGGGCACTTTATCAATAACGGTACGGCCGTTGTAGTGAGCTATCTGTATCAAACCCATAAGATAGACTTTAACCCCGACGATACGCATATTTTTAATTGGACGGCGTACTTATTTAGCCTGATAATTATGTTATTTTTGCTGTATGTGTGCCGCAATATCGCAGCGGGCAGGATGAAGGCGCCCTTTAAGTAAATGGAAAAAAACTGGATCAAATTTTTTTCTTCGTCCGATTTTTACCAGTCAGAAATGGTAAAGCAGGTGCTTTGCGAGAATGAGATTGATGCGGTTTTATTAAACAAACAAGCTTTGTCGCATCGTGATTTTGGCGATGTCGAAGTTTATATACACCAACGGGATTTTGGTAACGCGATTGAAATCATGATCCTGAACCAATTATAATATATGAAGACTCGTGCCATAACCGGCTTTTTCTTTGTCATAGTGATGCTGGCCTCTGTTTTAATTAATGGCTATGTATTCGGCGTGTTCTATTTATTGCTTAGCGGACTGGCATTAATTGAGTTTTACCGGCTGGTTAAAAAAGCCGGCATCAACCCCGATGTGATGACCGGGGTGCTAAACGGCGCATTCATTTATATTGTTTTTGCGTTAATTGCTGTCGATAGCGATTATCGCAAACTCATCTTTTTGCTGCCTGTTACCCTGAGCTTTATTTCTATACAGGAGTTGTTTAAAAAGAACAGCTCGCCGTTTACCAATATAGCGTACACCTATATGGGGATTATATTTGCCATTATCCCTTTCACCTTTTTCTATGCGTTGGCTTATTTGAACGGTCCATCGGCTAATCTGCATTACCCAATGGGCTTTTTACTGATGCTTTGGGCCAACGACACGGGGGCCTACCTGGTGGGCAGCAAGCTGGGGCGTAACAAATTGTTTGAGCGCCATTCGCCAAAAAAGACATGGGAGGGTTTGATAGGTGGTATTATCATTACCGCATTGGTGGCTTACGTCATCAGCCGATATTTTACCGAGCTGTCAGTTACGCAATGGATCAGTATCGGCGTGCTCATCAGTTGCTTCGGCACCATCGGCGATTTGATAGAGTCTATGTTTAAACGTAGTATCGACGTGAAAGACTCAGGCGGTATATTGCCGGGCCACGGCGGCCTGCTGGACAGGTTTGACGGCTTGCTTCTTGCTGCCCCTGTAGTATATGCTTACCTGTACTTCATTACAAATGCTTAAATTTGCACATCATGAAACCATCATGTGCTGCTTTAACAAATAATATATAAGCACATGATAGCTTCGTTACCATTAAAAGACAAATTATATAAATGAAAAAAATGACTTTCCATAAAGAGGGATACACGTCCCTTGCGCTGTGTATCTTATTTATCTTTGTCTTAAACGCGGCTATACAATTTTATATGCCTGACGCTACCGCTTTAAAATGGATAGTTTACATTTTATCATTTGCGTTGTTTGTAACTATTGTACAGTTTTTCCGTAACCCGCATTTTGATATTACTATCGATGAGAAAACCGTGCTATGCCCGGCAGATGGCAAAGTGGTGGTTATTGAAGAGACCACAGAAACTGAGTTTTTAAAAGACAAACGCATACAGGTATCGGTATTTATGTCGCCCATAAACGTGCACGTAAACCGTAACCCAATAAGCGGCGTTGTAAAATATTTTAAATATCACCCGGGCAAATACCTGGTTGCCTGGCACCCAAAATCATCTACCGAAAACGAGCGCACTACCGTAGTGACCGAAAATGCTAACGGCACCCAGGTGTTGTTCAGACAAATTGCCGGTGCATTGGCCCGCCGTATTGTTTGGTACGTAAAAGAAGGTGACAAGGTGCAACAAGGCGAACAGTTTGGCTTTATCAAATTTGGTTCGCGTGTGGACGTGTTCCTGCCTTTGGGCTCAAAAATTAATGTCGAGATAGGCGAAGTGGTTAAAGGTGGCCGCACGGTGTTGGCTGAGCTGCCTGCTTAATCTTAAATAGATATTAAAAAGAAAGGCCGGTGTAGAGATATACCGGCCTTTCTTGTTTGTGTACGCCCCCTTTGTCCACACAACAGCCCTCTTTCCCGCTTGCGGAAGAGAGGGCCGACAAGCGAAGCAATGTCGGGGTGAGTCCCCCGGCGCGCGTTCTAACCTTGGCGGCGAGAACTCACCCGGTCTTCACTGCGTTCGACCACCCTCTCTCTTCGCCTGCGGCGGAAAGAGGGTTTGTTAATAAAATAGCGACATAATTACCACCAACGCTGGTTATTTGCCTGCTCTTCATCCTTTTTTGGCGCAGCGGCTGCAACAGGCGGTTTAGCAACTAATCTTTCTTCGGCTGCAGGCTCAGGAACGTAGGTTGTTGTCGGCTGCGCAGCCTTCAGCTTGTCGGTTTTCTCTATGGCAATTGGCTTAGCAGCAGATGAAATATTGATGGCCGATAATTCGTTATTAAGTTTAGCCGTTAAGTGCTGATCGGTAGAGAACTTAGTTTTGTTCCAGCGTTCTGTAAGCGCCTCAATGTCTTCGCCCACAGTAATGTATCCATTAATTACTGCACCTGGCTCTATGTTCACTTTGGCCGACTGGATATTGCCGATAACAACAGCCGTAGCCCTGATGTCCAATAAATCAAGCGAAAGGATGCCGCCATTAACCTGCCCGGTTACAAGGCAGGTTTTTGACGTTATGTTTCCGGTGAGTACGCCACCCTGCTCTATCGTCACTTTTTCGGCACAAAACAGGTTGCCGGTAAGCGCTTCATCCAAAATAATTAAATTGTCCGAGAAGTAATTGTGACCATCGTGTGCAAGGTCCTTGATATTACTTGTGGGTTCTTGTATAGTTGGAGTGTCTTTTTTAAAGATGCTTAGCATGGATATAATGAGTACTCTATAAATTAGTCATTACCGAAGCGGGTTACAATAGTGGTTGCGTTGCCGATATCGATACCAACTGATGATTTCTGTAATCCGCCTGAAATACGTAATGAGTTTAGTGCGTAACCTTTGCTTGCTAACGAAGCCGGGTCGTTCACCACTTCAAGCTGGACAAGCTCGCCAAACTCGGCAGTGAAGCAGTCAACCAGATCCTGGTAAAACATGCCGCCACCGCATAAATAAACCTTATTGGTCTTCATTAAGTTTTTGTCGTTAATAACGTTTCTTAAACTTGGCGAAATCACTTCGTTATAGTAGGCTCTCAGCGCATTTTTGCGAATCTCTCGCACATCGATATTCTTTTTGTTGATATACAGGTATCCTTTTTGGAAAGCATCGTCAAGTGTATTGGCGGTACGCAATTCCAGGTAATGCGTTTTTTGCAGCTCGTTGATCATGTAGTTAATAGCATAACGTAAGCCATGAGTGCTGATCATGCTTTGCTCAACCACACCTGAGTCCATACTTAAAACAGATTCAAATGTGCCAAAACCGCAGCTTAGTATAAAGAAATTTCCTGTTGCAGCGGCGTCGCCTTTGCGAAGAGCGATAGAGCAGCCTACAATCTCAGGAATAACGTCAACGTTTTTAACTTCTAATATTGAAGATCTTTTGCCACTGCCGCCAAAGGTTGAAGCATCGTATTCAATTATGTGGCTCTTTTTTAATTGTTCAATAGCGGCTTCTTTGTAAATACGGTAAGTAGCGTACGGGAAACCGGTAGTAACGGTGATGGGTTGTTCAACGTCTTCGGCAACTAACAGTAATGCTGCTTTAACTAGTAGCTGGTAATCCAGATCTTCAGGCGATGAATTTAACAACTTATGTGGGGCAAGGCCTTCATTTAAGGCCAGATTGCCACAAATGTACCACTGGTTGTTGTGAAACACCTTTAATCCATTTAAAAGATCAGAAGAAGTGTTATTTAACGTAGAATTGTTGTTTTCAATCAGGCTTGAAAAAGTTTGCGTAATTAACATAGCATTGTTTCAGGTTAAAGTTTTTGCTGTTGGGTTAAAATCTATAAATATTTAATTGTTTTCATTTGAAAATGAGCTATTTATGCGATCCGGTAGTCTCAAAAATAAAAATTTACACCGCAAAAAAAATAGATGCGCAGCTCAATTCTGTATACGTACAATTAATAATTTAAGTTTATTGAACTTTTAAGCAAAAAGACGCTAAACTATAGGGCAAAAAAAAACCTTTCTGATTTCGCAGAAAGGTTTTTTTAATATTATGGTGATAATTACACTCTTTTTGATTTGATACGAGCTGCTTTACCGGTAAGGGCACGCAGGTAGTAAAGTTTAGAGCGACGTACTTTACCAACGCTGTTAACTTCAACTTTTTCAATGTTTGGTGAGTTAGCAGGGAAAATACGCTCAACGCCAATACCGTTTGAAACTTTACGTACTGTAAATGTTTCAGAAACGCCTGTGCTGTTGCGTTGGATGCATACACCTTGGTAAACCTGAATACGTTCTTTGTTACCTTCTCTGATTTTATAATGTACGCTTACAGTATCGCCAGCTTTGAACGCCGGAAACTGGTTGATCTTTACTGTTTGCTCTTCTACAAATTTTACTAAATCCATGATTTTTAACCTCTAAATGCGATTTTTAACCCGTAAAAATCGGATTGCAATTATAGGGATAATTTTTGAATTATAAAAACCGAATTTAAAAATTTCAACATTTAGTTTTTTATTAACAATGTTGTATTGAAATATTTTAGTAGTGACGCAATACTTTCAGTCTTTTTATCACACATTATTGTGTCTTTACTCGTCTAAAAGATCAGGACGGCGCTGTTTGGTGCGCTCAACAGCCTGTTCAAAACGCCATTTTTCTATCTCGCCGGCGTGTCCGCTCAATAAAACGTCCGGAACTTTATGCCCGTTCCAGTCGGCGGGCCGGGTGTAGACAGGGGCGTCAAGCAGCCCATCCTGAAAAGAATCAGACAGGGCAGAGGTCTCGTCCGACAATACTCCGGGGATCAATCTAACCACCGCATCAACGACAATAGCTGCCGGCAGCTCACCGCCCGACAGCACATAATCGCCCACAGAAATTTCGCGGGTCACAAAAATATCGCGTATACGCTGGTCGATACCTTTATAGTGGCCGCAAAGGATCATAATATTTTTTTTAACCGACAGCTGGTTAGCCATGGGCTGGTTAAGCGTCTCGCCATCCGGCGACATGAAAATCACCTCGTCATAGTCGCGCTCGGCTTTCAGCGCCTCAATACATTTGGCAAATGGCTCAATATTCATCACCATGCCGCTACCGCCGCCATAAGGATAATCGTCCACACTTTTCTGTTTGCCGCTGGCATAATCGCGCAGGTTATGCACGTGTATCTCTGCCAGGCCCTTCTTTTGCGCACGCTGCAAAATGGAATGAGCAAAAGGGCTCTCCAGCAAACCTGGCAATACGGTTATGATATCAAAACGCATGGTTACAAAGATAGGGTTTTTGAATAGAGTCAAGAATCGAGAATCAAGAGCCAAGATTGGCTTTATCTATATATAGCCTTTGTTCTTGATTCTTTACTCTTGGTTCTAAAAATGCCAGTCCGGCGACATCGGTATTTCGCATTGAATAGTCCAGCGGTGGCCGAAGGGATCCTGTAATTCACCCTGGCGATAGCCGTATTCGTGGTCTGTTACGGGCGATATGATGGTTGCGCCTGCGGCAATGGCCCGGTTGAAAACGGCATGAACATCGGCAGTAAATAAACCTATCTCTACAGTGGTGCCCTTATTAGCTTCCGGACTAACCTTGTGCGCATCGTGTGGCATCATTTCGTGCACATGAAACTTCTGGCCGTCAATAACCAGCTCGGCAACGTGGATGCTGCCGTCATCGTTCAACAGGCGAAAGTTTTCCGTTGCGTTGAATGCGTTTTTGTAGAAATCGATATTGGTGGTGCCTCTATTCAAAGTAAGTAAAGGCGCAAATGCGGTCTCTCTCATAAAAAATAAATATTGAAAGTCTTGTTCTTGTCTCTTGGTTCTTGACTCTTATCTAATCCTCATCCTCCAAGATAAATATTTCTTCGACGGGTTTGCCGAAAACCCGGGCAATTTTGAGGGCGAGAACTGTTGAGGGGACGTATCGGTTACTCTCTATAGTGTTAATGGTTTGACGCGATACGCCTATCAGCTCGGCCAGTTCGCCCTGGGTTATATTTTTAATGGCGCGTTCCACGCGAAGTGAGTTTTTCATGCCTTTGCCTCCTTAAGCTCGCGCATTAATTTGTTATATACAAATTGAAACCTAATCAGGAAAAATATCTGTACACTAAACAGGTTAAATATCATAAAGTAAAAGAAAGCATTGCCATAAATAAAAATGTCGCCTAATAACAATAGGCTGTAATTGAAATAAAGCGCCAGCTGCATAGATTCCATCCGCATGTTGGTGACTAACTCGTCTTCATGTTTTTGACGACTAAAAATCCAGACCAATAAAGAGAAACACAATAGTGTAATGATCTCAGACCAAAACGTGCCGATTAATGGCACCTTATTAGCCAATAGAAATAGCGTAAACAAAAAGATACTTAAATATTGGCCAATGTTGCGATACGGATAGTATGGTAAAAACGACAATTTGCCCAGTTTATACTCGCCCTGCTTACTGTAAAGCAGATAATGATATCGAAGTAGAAAGAAGATCAGCGTACTAAAAAGATTATATATGGAAAGTCCTATTATGTAGCCAAATGAACCCAAAATGTGCTGATAGTCGTAAAAAACGTCGCCAACAAGAATGGCTACCATCATCAAAATGCCGCAAAGGGAATAATTGACCAGGATAGACCAATATAAAGCGTTGCGCCTGATTGCTGCAGTCAGTTCATCTTCAAACTTCTCTTTAGCGAAAGCAACAAACATTACACCCATAATTACCAACGCCAGCGCTAGCGACTGCGTAAAATATTGGATATGAATATTGTTTGGGTTTTTAGGATCCGGTTGTATACTGATTTGAAAGCCAGGAATTTGATATTGATGAAAAAATGTCAAATACCCCAAGATTAAACCGGGGATGAGTAATACCCATCCTGTTTTTTTGAAGTAATGCGGAAATAGATAACGAGTTTGCATACGCGTAAAGTTTAGTTTACCAAATGTAAAACACACTTTACAAAAGTCAAGTGTTTTTGACAAAAAAATAACCCCCATAAAAGCGTCATGCCGAACTTGTTTCGGCATCCCATCATCAAAGCAACGTGTTTATTTAGCGAGTGGGATGCTGAAACAAGTTCAGCATGACATAGAAATATGTAAGGAGGTGGGCTGTCACCCTTCCCGAATTTTCGGGATCGAAGAGTGAGCGCAGAGGCCTTAGCCGCTTTTCGGGGCCAACGCTTATGCTTCGAGTGCCTCAGCATGACAGCCCTTTATAGCTTTTATTTATCCCAAATAAATCTCCAATAACCCCTCTGGTAAATCGACAGATAAAATCTCTTTCACCACGTCAATACCGGTAATAATATCTTCATTAAGCGGGAACAGAACCTCGACACCTTTATAGGTAACCGATGCTACCAGTTGCTGTGGATATTCGTTGATCTCGGTAATGATGCCCAGTTCGCCCTCGTGCTCATCAATAACGGTGAAGCCTTCCAGGTCAAACAAAGTAAAATCCTCTTCGCTTTTTATTGGTTTAAGTTTGTTAGGAAGGTAGATGTCTTTTCTGACTAAAGCCGACGCTTTCTCTACCGTATCCACATCTTCCAGGTATAAATAAGCCTGCGTGCCGTTGCCATATTTGATCGACTCTACAAAAAATGGCGCCAGCTTGCCGCCTATCTCCACAAAAATAGCGTCGAATTCAATGTCCTCCAGATCGTCGAAATCAACGTATAGTTGCATTTCGCCTTTCAGGCCCTTGGTTTTTAGTATGCTGCCTACGCGAAAACAGTCTTGAATTTTCATTTGAATAATCTTTATTCTATACCCTTTTGTCATTTCGAACGTAGTGAGAAATCTTGTACGAGCGATTAGTAGCAGGGTGTATAAGATTTCTCCTCGTTCATCGTCGAAATGACAAGTTCGTTAGGATTGTATTAAACAACAATGGCGAAGAACCCGCAGGTGCTTCGCCATGTTAAGTCTTGATTCCTGGTTCTTGAATCTTGATTCTTGGAACCCGAAATTATTCAGCGCTATCGGCTGGGGTTTCGGCAGCTTCAGCAGCAGGTGCTTCTTCGCTTTCAGCAACCGGAGCTTCAGTTTCTTCAACTTCTTCGGCCGGTGGCGTGTTTTTAGCAGCAATAGCAGCAGCTTTGTCCTGATTTTTCTTAGCCTCGGCCTCTAAAGCAGCTTTACGAGTCGCTTGTTTAGCAGATGATAAGTCGGCTTTTTTGCCGGTGATTTTGCCATCTTTTTGCTCTAACCATGCTGTGAATTTAGCGTCAGCTTGTTCTTGAGTTAAAGCGCCTTTTTTTACACCACCTTGTAAGTGTTTTTTGTAAAGTACGCCTTTGTAAGAAAGGATAGCACGACAAGTGTCAGTTGGTTGGGCGCCATTGTCAACCCAGGTTACCGCTTTGTCGAAGTTAATGTCAATTGTAGCAGGGTTAGTGTTTGGGTTGTAAGAACCTAAACGCTCGATAAAACGACCATCACGTGGTGCACGAGAGTCTGCTACTACGATGTAATAAAAAGGACGACCCTTTTTACCATGTCTTTGCAATCTGATTTTAGTTGCCATTTAATTTAAAAGTTATGTGTTCAACATTCCCCCGGAGTTTGTTTTCAGCGGGACGCAAAGGTAGCAATTATATCCAGAATAAAAAAACAAACTTTAAGATCAGGTATTTAGCCTGCAAAATGTGAGATTTGCGCCATGAATAACAAGTTAAGTATAGCTATTGATATGGACGAGGTGATTGCCGACCCCATTGATAAATTTATAACCATTTACCAGCAGGAACACGGATACAATTACACGCTCGACCAAATGCATGGCAAAGAGTTTCGCGAATTGCTGCCGCCCGAGCTGGATCATACCCTGCGCGAGTATATTAACCGCAAAGGTTTCTTCCGCGACCTGAAAGTGATTGCCGACAGCCAGGAAGTGATAGCCGAGCTGCATAAAAAGTACGATGTATACATTGTATCGGCCGCTACCGAGTTCCCGCTTTCATTAGAAGACAAACAAGCCTGGCTGGGCGACTATTTCCCTTTTATCAAGTGGACCAATATTATGTTCTGCGGACACAAGATCGTGAATACCGACATCATGATTGACGACCGCACCAAAAATTTCATGCGATTTAACGGACGCAAATTACTGTTTACATCGCCTCATAATGTGTTACTTACGGAGTATGAGCGTGTGAATAATTGGAAAGAGGTGGCTGCGAAGTTATTGTAGGTTTTGGTTCATGGTTGATTGTTCATAGACCATGGCTGGAGTTTATTTCAGTCTAAACTTTTTGTCATTCTGAGCATAGCGAAGAATCTTATAAAAGCGACTAGCAAATCGTATAAGATTTTTCACTTCGTTCAAGAGAATAGTTCTTCGCTATGCTCAGAATGACAAGGGGGCATAAAAGAAGAAGCCGCTGAATCTCAGCGGCTTCTTCTTTTATATGATGTCTATGAACTATCATCTATCAACCATGAACCAAAACCTACAACGACAACATCTCCACAATCCGTGTAAACTCAGCATTCACATCCAAATGGTGTTTTACTGATTGACCGAACGGCGTGAAAGTAATTTCGTTATGAATAAGGCCCACCATCTCGCCGGTGCGGCCTTGTATCAGGGCCTCAACTGCAGCCACGCCTAAAAGGCTGGCTAGTACGCGGTCCATACAGGTGGGTTTACCACCACGCTGAATGTGGCCTAGTATAGAAACACGGGTATCGTAATTCGGATAGCGTTCTTTTATCGCTTCGCCAATCTGGAATGCGCCGCCCGGCTCATTACCTTCGGCAACCATAATAATTTTTGAAGTTTTGTCTTTACGACCGCGTTCAAGGCGGGCATACAGAGCGTCAAGGTCCGACTTGGTTTCAGGAACCATTACCGCCTCAGCGCCAACGCCGATACCCGTACGCAGGGCAATCATCCCAGAATCGGCACCCATTACCTCAACAATAAACAATCGGTCGTGCGATTCTGCCGTTTCTCTGATCTTATCAACCGCTTCAATAACGGTGTTGATGGCAGTGTCATAACCAATAGTAAAGTCAGATCCGCGCAAGTCGTTGTCAATAGTACAAGGCACTGCAATGATTTTAATATCCGGATGCTCCTCACCAAATTCTTTAACCGCTTTGATGGTGCCGTTACCACCCAGGGCAACTAAGGCGTCGATACCATGTTTTTTTAAGTTTTTATAAGCTTTGTCCCGTCCCTCAGCTGTTTTAAATTCTTCGCTGCGGCTGGCTTTTAAAATGGTGCCACCACGCTGAATAATGTTTGAGGCAGATTTGGTAGTTAACGGCTGGATGTCGTCATTGATCATGCCTTCAAAGCCGCGCATAATGCCGGCAAGTTCAATGTCATTAAAAACAGCGGTACGTATAACAGCTCTTATCGCTGCGTTCATACCGGGCGCGTCGCTACCTGACGTAAAAAGTCCAATTTTTTTTATCGGGGTCATTGCTTATTAAGAAAACTTTGATGGTACCAGATTTAGGCAAATGATGACCATTTGCCCGTTTTGAGCCGCAAATTTACGTTATTTTTTGGCTTGTTGCGCACTTTGGTAGGCGGTAATTCCGCTTTCTAAAAATTTCAGGTAACTATCCACATTATAATTAGCCGGCGATGGCTGGATGGTAGTGCCGTTGGCGTCGGTCATCATGTTGCCATCGCTGTCCAGCAACACGTAGAAAGGCTGCGAGTTAGCGTTAAAACGCGATGCTTCCAGATCGCTCCATTTGCCGCCCAGGGTGGTGATTTTTTTACCACTATAAGTTGATGTAAATTGTTCAGACGGTTCTAATTCAGCTTTATCGTCGACCACCAACTGTAGCAACACGTAGTCATTTTTAAGGTGATTGAACACACGCGAGTCTGTCCAAACGTCAGCTTCCATCTGTCGGCAGTTCACGCAGTTAAAGCCGGTAAAGTCAATCATGATGGGTTTGTGCAGTTCTTTTGATACTTGCAGGGCTTGGCCATAATCGTACCAGGCATCCAGTCCGCGGGTAGCAATACGGGTATAATTGGCGGCGTATTTTTTTGTGAGGGATGATGTTTTGGCCGGCGCACTGGCGGTGCTGTTACCGCCCGGCGTTTGCGACAGATCAAACTCCTGCGTAGCTATTGGTGGCAAGAAGGCGCTTAGCGGTTTCAAAGGTGCACCCCATAAGCCGGGGATCATGTAAATGGTAAATGCAAAGGTCAAAACCGCCATAAAAAAGCGCGGAATGGATACAAAACTCACCTCGCTATCATGCGAAAACTTGATTTTTCCTAGCAGATATAAACCCAACAGTATGCCCAGGGCAATCCATATCGACAAGAAAATATCGCGGTTAAACCAGTTCCAGTGATAAGCCAGATCGACGTTCGACAAAAACTTCAGCGCAAAGGCAATCTCCAGAAAGCCTAAACATACTTTAACTGTATTTAACCACCCGCCAGATTTTGGCAGCGATTTCAACGCCGATGGAAACAAAGCAAAAGCCGTAAACGGCAAAGCCAAAGCTGCCGAGAAACCGGCCATGCCTACTGCCGGGCCGAGCCTGTCGCCTTTTGAGGCGGCTTCAACCAGCAGCGTGCCGATGATAGGCCCGGTACAAGAGAAGGATACCACCACCAACGTAGCAGCCATAAAGAAAATACCGGCTATGCCACCTTTATCAGCATTGGCGTCGAGTTTATTGCCCAACGAGCTGGGCAGCGTGATCTCGAAGGCTCCCAAAAAAGAGATACCAAAAACCACCAGTAAAAGGAAAAAGAAAATATTGAATATGCCGTTGGTTGCCAGCGCATTTAATGCGTCAGAGCCAAACAGCCCCGAGATGATTAATCCCAGGCCAACGTAAATAATAATGATCGACAGTCCGTAAAGCAGCGATTGCCCGATGCCCTTTGCCCTTGAGCCCGACTTTTTCGTGAAAAAGCTCACCGTTAACGGCAGCAGCGGGTATATACAAGGCATGATCACAGCTGCTAAGCCTCCTAAAAAGCCAGCGATAAAGATCTGCCACAATGTTTTGGGTTTTTCTGTATTAACTGGCGCGCTTATAGTTGCCTTTTGTTTTGTCACTTGCGCTTGCTGCGCTTTTTTGCGCATAGCAATGCTATCGGCAGCTGTTGGGATGCTGGTAAAGCTTACGCCGCTGGTATCCTGGGCCTTTGCGGGCTGTGTGCTGACAACCAACCCTGTACCGATTACCAGGCAAATCAAAAATATCCACCTCAACAAAAAACTCTTCGAAGCTGCTGTCATCGTCGTAAAAAAAAATTATTTACCAATTGGGATATTAAAGTTCACATCTTCAGGTGGCAGGCATTTTGAATCATTACAGGTCATGTATTCCAGCTGACCTTTAATTGCAGCTACTTTTGGCGATTTTAATTTTATTTTTTGCTGAAAGATAACTTCCTTCTCAAAAAAACTAACATCCATGCTGAAAGCTTTTTCGAAACGGGTTTCTGGTTTTGGCTCGCTTACCGGGCCAACCAAAGCATAGTCTTTTGATTTAGCAAAGGTGAACGACGTTTTGATTGGTCCGCCATCTTTAACGTGTTGCGAGTAGATATGCCAGCCATTGTCCATAGTAGCTTTCAGGAAGACGGTAACCTCGGTAGGGCTGGTTTTTTTTGCTGCATAAGCCCATTTTACCGGGGTTACAATTTGAGCATAGGCGCCCACGGTTAAAAATAAGGCGGTAACTATTGCTAATGCTTTTTTCATGTTTGTTTGTTTAAAAATTCTATCTCTTTAAGGTTATAAGTTGTTTCGGTATCGTTGTGTTCCACTATCAGCAGGCCGTTGTCTTTAACGCCGGTTATTATGCCGGTAAATTCCTTGCCGGCTGCTTTAAAACGTTTTTGTTCATTGAACCAGTATAATCGTGATATATACGTATGGCGAATCAAATCCGTTTTACCGGCCTTTAATTTTAAATACCAGGCCTCAATGTTGTTGCAAATGTCAGCTAATATATCATTAAGTTGGTAATCCCTCTGTAATATCTGTTTTACTGATGTGGCACCCGCAGCATCGTCCGGAAAGCTCTCCTGGTTAATATTTAAACCTATACCTATGATGGAGTTTTTAATGCGGCTGCCCTGCAGTAAATTTTCAATAAGCATACCGCCTAATTTCCTGTCGGCATAGTATATGTCGTTGGGCCACTTGATTTTAAGGTCGTTTCCTAATAACGGGAAGAGCGCGTCGTATGCGCCCATACTGACTGCCCGGTTCAAATCAAACTGATCGGCTACGTCTAAAAAATGGGGCTGTAAAAGCAGGCTGAAAGTGAGGTTTTTACCGGGTTCGGCATGCCATTTATTGTTTTGCTGGCCCCGGCCGGCAAATTGTGTTTCTGCCATAATGACCGTTCCCTCCGGCACTGGCTTGGAATTTGACAATAGGTTTTTAAGGAAATTGTTGGTCGAGTCGACCTCTTTTAGTGTCAGTAAATTTTGTCCAACAAATAATCCTGAAAATATGTTATTTTGCAATGTTATATTTATAATAATGCTATACTCAAAAACGTTCAAAACTAATTCTTTTTGATGGTAAAAAATAAAGCGACCAGTGAATCAGCTTATATTTCTGAGTTAGCCATTCATGGCATACAGGAAAAAAAAGGAAACGACATCGTCAGATTAGACCTTCGTAATATCCACAGTTCGGTGACAGATTATTTTGTGATTTGTAACGCCGACTCATCCACTCAAGTCAAAGCAATTGCCAACAGTATCGAAGAAGAAATTTACAAGGCCCTGAAGCAGGAGCCATGGCGTAAAGAGGGCCTCGAATATGCCGAGTGGATACTACTGGATTATATAGATGTTGTGGTACACGTTTTCAGAACAGACAAACGCGAATTTTACGGCGTAGAAGATTTGTGGGGAGATGCCGAAATAAAAAGCTATAAAAGCGCCTAATTTATAGCTCAAATTTTTAATTAGAGATTAATACAACAAATGGAAGATAAGAAATTGGATAAGCCAAAACCTATAAGAAAGATACCTAATAAAAGAATAGCCCCTAAACCTCCTAAATTTAATTTTATGTGGTTGTACGCAGTTGCTATAGCTGTGTTTGTTGGTGTGGCTTATTTCTCAGGTGCTAATACCGGCCAGCAGATAGACTTTAAGCGTTTCGAGACTGAAATGTTGAAGCCTGGTGATGTTGACTATGTTGAGGCTTACAAAAACGGCGACTACCTGGTAGCCGAAGTTCATATTAAAAAAGACAGCTTAAAGAAACCCCAATATGCCGATGCTGTAAAACAGCAGCACGCTTTTGGAGTAACGCCTGCCGATCCGCAATACACTTTTACGGATGCATCGTTTGAGAGCTTAAAGCAATCAATCGCTAATGCACAGAAAGATGTGCCTGATTCACAAAAGATAGCGGTTAAATATGTTCCGCATGACAGCCTGCTGTCAAACGGACTGGTTCAATGTGTGATCATGATTGTGGTGTTTGCTGTTATGCTGATGTTCATCATGCGCCGTATGGGCGGTGGTGCCGGAGGCGGCCCCGGCGGTCAGATCTTCAACATCGGTAAATCAAAAGCCACCCTGTTTGATAAAGAAGCCCAGGTATCGGTAACTTTCAATGACGTTGCCGGTCTGGAAGAGGCTAAGCAGGAAGTAATGGAGATTGTCGATTTTCTTAAAAATCCAAAAAAATATACCAACCTGGGTGGTAAAATACCAAAAGGTGCGTTGTTGGTAGGTTCGCCGGGTACCGGTAAAACCTTGCTGGCAAAGGCCGTAGCAGGCGAGGCGCAAGTGCCGTTCTTCTCGTTGTCAGGTTCAGATTTTGTGGAGATGTTTGTTGGCGTAGGTGCATCACGTGTGCGCGACTTGTTCCGTCAGGCTAAAGACAAAGCGCCATGTATCATATTTATTGACGAGATTGATGCTATCGGTCGTGCCCGCGGTAAAAACAACATCGTTGGTGGTAACGACGAACGTGAGAATACATTGAACCAGTTATTGGTAGAGATGGATGGTTTTGGTACAGATTCAGGTATTATTATTCTGGCTGCAACTAACCGCCCGGATGTGCTTGACTCGGCTTTATTGCGTCCGGGCCGTTTTGACAGACAGATATCTATCGATAAACCTGATTTGATCGGTCGTGAACAGATATTTAAAGTACACCTGAAACCGGTTAAACTGGCCGATGGTGTTGACGCTAAAAAATTATCGGCACAAACCCCAGGCTTTGCCGGTGCCGAGATCGCTAACGTTTGTAACGAGGCTGCGCTGATTGCTGCCCGCCGTAACAAAGAAGCGGTAGATATGCAGGACTTTCAGGATGCTATTGACCGTGTGATTGGTGGCTTGGAGAAAAAGAACAAGATCATATCTCCCGAAGAAAAACGCATTGTGGCTTACCACGAAGCCGGTCACGCCATTGCGGGCTGGTTCCTGGAACATGCCGATCCGTTGGTTAAGGTATCTATTGTTCCGCGTGGTGTTGCTGCGCTGGGCTATGCCCAATACTTGCCAAAAGAGCAGTTCTTGTACACCATTGAGCAGTTAGAAGATGGTATGTGTATGACGATGGGTGGCCGCGTTGCCGAGGACATTATGTTTGGCAAAATATCTACCGGTGCACAAAACGACTTGGAACGCATCACCAAATTATCGTATGCCATGGTAACCATTTATGGTATGAATGATAAAGTGGGTAACGTTTCATTTAACGATACCCAGGGCGAGTACCAGTTTAACAAACCATACTCTGAAAAAACATCAGAGCTGATAGACTCAGAAGTTCGTAACCAGATCAATGCCGTGTACGCACGTACCAAACAGCTGTTGCTGGATAAGAAAGAGGGCCTGGTTAAATTGGCCGAAAAGCTGCTGGAGAAAGAGATCCTGTTCCAGTCTGATCTGGAAGAGATTCTAGGTAAACGTCCGTTTGAGCACCGTACTACTTATGACGAGTTTGTAAACGGTGTAGACAATCCGGGAGCAAACCAGGAACAGGCTGCGCAAGGTATGCAGCACGAAGGTGTGGTTGATCACTCAGGCACTTTTGATAGAAACCCTGAAGAAAAAGACGCCACACAAGGCGAATAAATAGAATAGAGAGGTTATTCAAAGTCCTTAGTTTAAAGTTTTTTAACTTAACACTAAGGACTTTTTTATTTTATGTTATTTTTGACACCAGCTCAATAAAACCAATTCCATGCGCGACATAACCACCCCAAAAGAAAAGCTGCTGAAAAAAATACGCCAGGCCCTGTTAGAGAAGAGGGATAACCCATATCCAAACCTCGAAAGTCTGCCCATGTATCCGCCGGCGCCCGAAAACCTGGACCTGATGTTTGCCGAGGAGTTTACCGCCGTGCAGGGTCAGTTTGCTTTTTGTGAGGATGAGGTGCAGTTTATTGAGACTTTACTGGAGCTTGCCGAAAAACGTAACTGGCGCAAAATATACTGCTGGGAACCTGCCCTGCAGGAGGTGCTGAACCGCTACGAATACCCATTTTTTGAGACCGATAAAGACTTTACCCAGGCCGAGGTAGGCCTAACCCTGTGCGAGGCTTTAGTGGCCCGTAATGGCAGCATAATGGTGTCAAGTGCCCAAGCCGCCGGTCGCCGCTTGAATATTTACCCTGAAGTACACATTGTTTTAGCATATACCTCGCAACTGGTGCCTGATCTGAAAGACGGTTTCGCACTCATCAAACAGAAATACAACGGCAATGTGCCCAGCATGATCTCCAACATCACCGGTCCAAGCCGTACCGCCGATATCGAGAAGATGCTGGTATTAGGAGCCCACGGCCCTAAAGAGTTGTTTGTGTTTTTGTTGGAGGGATAAGTTTATTCCACAGGGCCTGTCACCCTGAGCTTGGATATAATAATACTTGTCATTCTGAGCATAGCGAGGAATCTTATACGCTTTGTTATTCGCTTTTATAAGATGCTTCGCTATGCTCAGCATGACAAAAGGGGCTGAAGTTACACCCTTGCGCCGTTGTTGGTGTTGTCACCAACAACTACACCCTTGACGGCGCTACCCCAAACGCTTTCTTGAACGCAAATGAGAAATGCGACAAATCCTTAAAGCCAACTTCCATATAAACATCTGATGATCGCCAGCCTTTTTCCTTGATGAGGTAGTGCGCATCATCCAAGCGTTTTTGCTGCAGCCAGCGGTTGGGCGAGGTATGATAGATCTTTTCAAAATCGCGCTTAAATGTCGCCAGACTGCGGCCCGTCAAATAAGCAAAGCGACTGATATCAACACTGTACTTATAGTTTTTATTCATGAATGCCTCAAGGTCGATCTTACCCGGCTCGGCGAAATCAAACAACACATTTTTGAGCTGCGGATTGGTTTTCAAAAGCAGCATTACCGCTTCCCTGACTTTTAGTTCGGTCAGCACCGGGTCAATATTTTTATCGGCTTTGAGGTAAGGTTTTAAAGATTCGACAAAACTGGTTAGCAGCTCATCGGGCTCCAACGTTACAATAGCCTCGCCGACATAAGGAGCATCCGGATGCAAATCCAACTCCTGACTTATCCGCTGTAAAGTATTTTTGTCCAAACGAATAGACAGCGACATAAACTCGCCGCCGGCTGGCGGTTGCTTCACAAATTTACAGAGCTGGTTCTTGCGAAAAAACCTGAAATCGCCGGCTTGATACGGATACGTTTTATCGCCCACATACATCACCTGGCTGCCTGAAAATACAAAGCCAAACACATGCTCGGCAATAAACTGCTCGCCCTCGCGGCTGGTATACGCGTAGCAGGAGTAGAGGATGCGATGATGAGTGGGTTGTGTGGGCATGATGCTAAGGTATCAATTTATAAAACGAAAATGGGTGTCACCCTGAGCTTGTCGAAGGGCGTGCGATGGCCTTTGCGCACATGCTTCGACGGGCTCAGCATGACATCCGCATTTGTCATTTCGAGCATAACCGAGAAATGACAAGATTGTTAATGAATGTCTTACTTCTTCAAAAAACTCTGCACAAACTCGCTATTTGCATGCGGTGTAGCATCCACATGGTCTGTTGATAAGCTAACCGGCAGCCATTGCTCCATTTCTTCCCGGCGGCCCTCATCGGCATGCTTTAACAAGCCAATTGCCTCGCTGCCTAAAACCAGGTGTACGGGCGGCTTTGGATTGCTAACCAGATCAATCATTACTTTAGCCGCTTTTTCAGGATCGCCGACAGGCACAAAACCACCCGCCTTAAAATACTCACTACGCTTGCCCACAGTTTCTTCATAACCTTCAATGTCGGGCGCGTAGGTCATGGATGCGCCGGCCCAGTCAGTACGGAAGCCGCCCGGCTCCACACTGGTCACATAAATGCCTAGCGGAGCGACCTCTTTAGCCAAAGCCTCAGTAAATCCGCCTAAACCAAATTTGGCGGCCTGGTACATGCTCAGACCCGGATTACCCACACGACCACCAACCGAACTGATCTGCAAAATTCTGCCCGAACGCTGCTTGCGCATATGCGGCAGCACCGCACGGGTGATCTGTATAGGCGCATACAAATTAGTTTCCAGTTGACTGCGCACCTGCTCATCGCTATAGGCTTCGGCTGCGCCGATGATGCCAAAGCCGGCGTTATTTACCAAAACGTCTATACGGCCAAACTTGCCGATGGCGTTAGCGACGGCCTGATCTATCTGGTCGTAATTGGTAACGTCTAAAGCTATCGGGTAAATTTGATCAGGATATTTTTGAAGCAGATCGCTCAATGCGTCTGTATTGCGTGCGGTTGCAGCTACTTTATCGCCTGCTGCTAAAACTGCCTCGGTAAGGTTACGTCCCAATCCGCGGGAAGCGCCTGTTATGAACCATATTTTTGCCATTGTCTTTTTGATTTTTGTTTAAGACAAAGGTAGGTCAGTAGCAAGGCGAGCGTTTTGCTGTAAAGCTCAAATTGCTTTGTTGTGAGGCTCAGAGAATGCAAGAAACGATGGGTGTCACCCTGAGCTTGTCGAAGGGCGAGCGATGGCCTTTGCCCGCGTGCTTCGACGGGCTCAGCATGACATCCACACATTATAAGATTCTTCGCTATGCTCAGAATGACAATAGGAAGTAGAGAACTTACTTCAACACCTCAACCACCGGATGGCCGATAGAGCCATTGGGCGCCTGGATATGCAGCAACGAAGAAATAGTGGGCGCAATATCCGTCATATGCACCTCGCGGGCTAAAGCGCCGTGCTTAACGCCCCAACCCATAAATACCATCGGGATGTGGGAATCATACGGGTTCCAGGTGCCGTGAGTGGTGCCGGTTGGACCGCCATCGCCCGAGCCGTGACCGGTGTAATAAGCCGGTTTCAAAATGATTTGTATAGTGCCACTGTTAGCAAGATTATAGCCATTGATAATGCGCCCTTTCAATTCGGCAGGTATGGTTGAATCAGAGACTTTCTGCATGTCAATTGCAAATGCAATCTCCGGTTGTTTTTGCAGATACTGGATACAGTCTTGTTTTACCTCATTGATAGCGATATTAGCTTTGCGAATGGCCGCATTGTTAAAGTTAACCTGATAATTATCCAGATTGATGATCAGTTTTTCGGTTTTGTATTTTTCGGCCAAAATTTGATTCAGCTTTTTTAGGCAAGCCGCATCGTCCCAGTTTCCGGCCGGTATGTTATGGTCTTTCAGGAAAACAGAATTGTGCGCCGCGCCGTGATCGGCAGTCAGAAACACAGTGTAGTTGCCTTTACCTAATTTGCCGTCAAGGAAAATCAGAAAAGTTGACAAGTCGCGGTCCAGACGCAGGTAGGTATCTTCGGTTTCGATAGCATTCACACCAAATTGGTGTCCCACATAATCAGTCGACGACAAGCTTACGGTCAGAAAATCAGTAATACCGCGCTGGCCAAGACGCTCGGCATTAACGGCAGCCGTCGCCAGGTCCAAAGTAAACGTATCGCCATAAGGCGTACTGCGGATCATACCCAAATTGCCATTATATAATTGCGACGTTTTAACCGGCATAGTCGGGGCATCGGCGCCTTTAAACTTGCCTTCGTAGCGGTTGTTGTCCTCGGTGCTTTGTAAGTACGTGTTAAGTGGATATAAGGTGTTCCAATCTTTCTTTAAGTAGGCTTCAGGTAGTTTGCGCGCGTTGAACTCTTTCACCCATTGCGGCAGGTCGTTCATGTAATAAGTGCTGGTAATCCAGTTGCCGCTTTTGTCGTCAAACCAGTAGGCGGCATTGGCGGTATGTCCGGCAGGTAAGATACCACCGCGGTCTTTCAGGGCTATACCGATAACTTTCGAGCGGAAATTGGTAGCCAGACGCAGCTCGTCAGTAACGGTAGTCACCAATAAGTTGCGCGGCGACATTTTGCCTGCGCTTGAAGTACTGCCAACAGTTTGAACTGTCGAATCCTCAGCGCAATAAATTTGTTTTCCTGTAGCCTGAACCACAAAATCATTACCTGCAATGCCATGAATAGACGGAACCGAGCCGGTATAGATACAAGTGTGCCCTGCGGCGGTTACCGTTGGGATATAATCGATATTGGCGTTTTCGCAGCTGAAACCCTCGTTTAACAATCTTTTAAAACCACCGGCGCTATAACGGTCATAATAACGGTACAGGTAATCCCAACGCATCTGGTCGACTACGATACCTACCACCAGTTTTGGCCGTGGTAATGTAGTTGCGGTTTCTGTTTTCTTTTTGGTTTGGGCGTTGGCGCTTACTGTGGCGGCACTTAGCAGGATCAAAAGATGTTTAAATTTCATTGTTTTCTACGTTTGGGTTGATGACCATCAAGAGGCCAAATATCAACCATTAACTATAAATTTCGATGAAGATAATGTTAATTTAAATTCAGTGTATTAATTAATAACCCATGTCATTTAGAGCGATAGCGAGAAATCTATACATAGATATTTACGCTATCCTTAGCATGTGTATAGATCTCTCACGATGTTCGGGATGACGTAGTTAAAAAAAATAGCGATGAGTTTCAAACCCATCGCTATTAAATGTGCCGGAAAAGGCTCGCTATGCCGGAAATGTTAACAAAGTATGCTGACTGGCTGTATGCAAATCACGCCAGGCGCGGTTGATCTCTGTATCAGAACCCGCGGCTATTAATCCGCAAAGCGGATAAAGCCTGTCGACGATCTCACGTGCTGAAATAGCCAGTTTGCGGCTGGTTGTGCTAACCGCAATCAGATTTACATTGCTTACGATATTATGTTGTGCGATATCATTCCAGGAAACATCAACCGCTTCAAAGAAAGGCCTGCGCAATTCATCCATTTCTTTATTGGCCATAGCCAACGAATCGATCAAAGTGATCTTTTGCGATTGGGTTAGCCGCGGATGGTTCATGCGATCATTAAAAACATCGGCACATAAATCCATAAAATGCATGGCCATACCTGACAGGTTGACTGCCAGCGTAGCTTCTGCCAGTTGTAAAAATGGGTACCGGTATAAAGGCGCATCAACAGCAACTGCAGCAGGGTCTATCTTAAAGGCGCGGTTTTTATCTACCCGTAAATCTTTAATCTCAAAAGCATCGCTGCCGGTAGCCACCATCCCGATATATTTCCAGGCAGGTACCAGTTTAACGTTTTTTTTATCGAACACAAAAGGTAATACCAATTGCTCGCCATCATCGCCCAAAACCGGTCCGCCATTTTGGGTGATAGCACAGTTGGCAGTAATGTGTGTAGCATGATGGATGCCGCTGGCATATTTCCAGAAACCGTTGATGAGGTAGCCATCATCTACAATCTCGGCTGTACCATGTACGGCGCCGCTGCCCGCGAGGCAAACCGTGGGGCTGGTAAATATTTGTTGCGATAGTTCAGCATCCGTAAACCCGCCAAACCAGCCTGCGCCACTGCAAAGGGTAACCACCCAGCCGGTGCTGCCGTCGGCCCAACTGATGGCTTCTTGCAGGCGCACCAGACTGGATAAGGTAATTTGCTTGCCGGTATATTGTTGCGGGACTAATAGTTTGAACCAGCCTTCGCGGTAAACAATAGCTAGCTGCTCTGGGTGAAGCAAGCCTGATTGCTCGGCTTCGGCAGCGTGTTTTCTGATGATATTGACATCATCCGGGCTGATGCGTGCCGACGGATGTGTTAGTTGATTTTCCATAGATCAGGTGGTTAAAGCAAGATCGGCTTGGTTTTCTTTTTTCCATATCGCCCGCCAATCGAAGAACCCGAAAATGGCGACGATAAACAGGAACAGCGTTAAAGCTGCAAACATGATGAGGTGTTTGTAGCATAGCAACGGAATGGCGAAGAGGTTAGAGATATTCAGCAATATCCAATTCTCCATTTTGCGTCTTGCCAGCAGCCACATGCCTGCCCATGCGGTTGATGATACCCAGGCATCCCAGGCAGGAACGTTTGAGGTGGTGAAGTTTTTAAGCGCGACATAAAATATCGCCCAGCCAATAACCACGATTAAAGTAGTGATTACCCACTCGCGCGGGGTAGCCCAGCTGATTTTAACCGGCGGCGCATTTCGGCGTTTTATCCAGTGTATCCAGCCATAAACGCTCATGACGATGTAATAGACATTCAAGACCGACTCTGCATACAATCCCGCCGACAGTAAAACATAGATACCGATGGTAGTGCCGGCAATGCCCGCAGGGTAAAGCCAAATATTATTTACTTTGGCAAACAGTACTTCGGCTATGCCCAGCATTACGGCCGCCCATTCCCAGAAAGTGGTTTGGCCGGCTTGTTGGATAAATAGCTGTAACCATTGATGTAAAACTGCCATAGCTATATTTTTATTTGTCATTTCGACGAGTAACGAGGAGAAATCTATACACTGCTTAGGACTTGCTCGTGTATAGATTTCTCGCTATCGCTCGAAATGACAAGGCGGAATATTTTATCTAATTAAAATTTCAAATTCAATGAGGCCAGGAAGTTGACAGGCGCCTGGGCGAACCAATAGTTATAGTTGGTCACCTTGCCGCCTTCTACATCCGGATAGGTTGCGCCGTCCGACTGGTATTTGGCGCTGAACACATTATTGATCAGTAAACCTATACCGATATTCTTAACACCTTTGATGTTGAAATTGTAGTTAAGACGCACATCGTTCACAAAATAGTGTGGCAAGATCCGATCGTTTGATGACGTGTTATCCAGATATTGCTGACTCACATATTTACTGATAAAAGCAATCTCGGCATGGTGGCAAGGCTGATAGCTGATAGTGCTTGATCCTACAAAATTTGGCGAGTAGGCGATATCTGTCTTATTGTAATTGAAGTTTACCGCTGTACCATTTTCATCAAACAATACCTGATTAAAGTTTTTCACTTTATTGGTGCTGAAGGTAGCAGTAGCCGCCCAGGTTAAAGGCTGTGCAATGCGTACCTTGCCATTCAGCTCGATACCTGCGCGATAGCTATCGGCAATATTGGTGCGGATGGCTTCGCCTACGTCGTCCAATGCGCCGGTTAATACCAATTGATTTTTGTACAGCATATAAAAGCCGTTAATGCCGGCGCTAAAGTTTGATTGTTGCGTGCGATAGCCAACTTCCAGATCTTTCAGATTCTCGGCCTTCGGGCGACTTGCCGGTGATGAGTTTACGAAGTCGCTGCGGTTAGGTTCGTGATTAGCTACTGCGATGGATGCGTATACGTTACTATTGTCGGTTACCTGGTAAGTGATACCTGCTTTTGGATTGTAAAAATTCAGGCCGACTTGCTGTTGCACATTCTTCAAATTCTGGTCAAAACCCAGGAACGAGTAGCCGATGTGACGATACTGCATATCGCCATATAACAATACATCGCCTAAATGATACTCGGCGCGCGCAAAGAGGTTGAAATCGGTTTTCTTGGCGTTATTGCGTGAGTATTCGTAGTCGGGCTGAATGTTGGTACTTTGCTGCGTCCACTCGATGTTGTTGTAGTGACGGCCTTTATATTCGTTATAGGCGCCGCCCAGCGTCAGGTCGAGCTTGTTAGATGGCTTGTAGTTGAAGTTATAAGTCGCGCCGTAAAAATCATTATCCAGCCATAAGCGACGTACCAGGTCGGTCGAGCTGATTGTGGTCCCGCCGACAGTTGCCGGTGTAACGCCGTAATCGCTCAACTGATCATCGTTTCTATATTCTTCATAGTAGCCATAACCGCGTGTATAATGCAGCGCACCGCTAAATGAAAACAGCGGACTGATCTGCTGGTTATACAGTAACTGGTAATATTTCTGATTGTAATTGTCGGTCTGATTTGGATAGTATTTGCCGGTGGCGCTGATATAACCCAGCTCATTATACCGGCGGTTGCCATGTTGCACACTGTCTTGAGGAACGCCGTCCCAAGCCTGGTGGGTTTGCTCATATCCGCCAAAAACGTTCAGACGCAGCACACTGGTTTTGCCATAATAAGCGCCGCTAAAAAAGTAAGAGTTAAGTTTTGAGGCAGAGCGCTCAATATATCCGTCAGAATACATGTTTGACAAGCGACCATCAAACGTAAAATGTCCGCCTAACAAACCGGTACCCAAGTTAAAAGTATGTTTAACGGTTCCGTAAGAGCCTGCCGAGCCGTTATATTCGGCATAAGCGCTATCGCGACGGGTAGTGGTTTGGATATTGATACTTGCACCAAACGCTCCCGCGCCATTGGTTGAGGTGCCCACGCCACGCTGTACCTGGATGTTATCAACAGATGAAGCCAGGTCAGGCAGGTCTACAAAGTAAACGCCCTGATCTTCGGCATCATTCATCGGTATGCCGTTAAGAGTCACGTTGATACGCGTAGGGTCAGAACCACGTACGCGGATACTGGTATAACCAATGCCTGCTCCGGCATTTGAGGTTACAACGGTCGACGGTGTTTGTTCCAGCAGGTATTCAAAGCCGCGGCCGGTATTGTTCTTGTCGAAATCCTTTTTAGTTAAATTGGTAAACGCCGTAGGCGAATTGGCCGAAGCACGTGTAGCGTTCACCGTAACCTCTTCGGTAACATTAGTGCCACGGGTTAAGCTGAAGTCGGACGTGCTATTGGCATCAACAGTTACAGTTTTTGTGGCGCTTTTGTAACCCAAATAGCTTACGGCGATGGTGTAATTGCCGCTTTTCAGGTTTTTAAAGGCGTACTTGCCACCTGCATTACTCATGGTGCTGATGGCTAAATTTTGAATAGTGACGGTAGCGCCGGGCAATGACTCGCCGGTTTGCTGGTCTGTGATTTTCCCTGAAACAGAGAATTGGGCCGATGCCAGCAGTGGCAGCAGCAGGGCAACGAATGCCGAAAATAAATTTTTCAATTTGCGTTAATGAAAACGTTAAACCATCTGTACATCAGGGTACAATGTACAGTACACTTAACTTGTTACCTCTCCCTACGCCGGCATTACCCGGATCAGGTGTAGTGGTGAGTGGTCAATGGGTGAGTAGTGAGTTAATATTCACCATTCACAATTCATCACTCACAACATGGGTTTGATCTCAGCCTGTCTTTCAGTTTGGTAAAATATGCTGCAGCGATATTTTGCTTTCCCAAAACAAGGCACCCCTTGAGAATTATGGGGCAAAGGTATAAATGATTTCGGAATTCGGATGTTCGATTTCGGATTTTTGATAGGTGATGTAGAGACGCGATGCTTCGCGTCTCTTAACCGATATGCAATTGTGTCAAATATATTCTGTCAAAGACGCGAAACATCGCGTCTCAACAAATTCATCCCACCGAATTCCGAAATCAAAAATTATCCGTCAACTCCGAAATCAAACATCCGAATTCCGAAATCAAAAATCACCTCCGAATTCCGAAATCAAAACATTACTTTTGCGATCTTTACCAAAAACTGTACTATGTTAAGAACACACACTTGCGGCGAACTTAATATCAATAATTTAGGCCAAACCGTAACTTTATGCGGATGGGTACAAAAATCGCGCGATTTGGGCGGCACTACCTTTATTGATGTGCGCGACCGTTACGGATTAACCCAACTGGTGCTTAATGTCGATACTGATGCTGCTTTGCGCGAAACCGGCCGTACACTGGGCCGCGAATTTGTGATCAAAGTGAGCGGAAAAGTTATAGAGCGTACTAATAAAAATTTAAAGATCCCTACCGGCGAGATTGAGATCGCCGTTTCTGATATTGAAGTATTGAATGCGGCTAAAATTCCGCCGTTTTTAATTGAGGACGAGACGGATGGCGGCGAGGAGCTGCGTGCTAAATACCGTTACCTTGATTTGCGCCGTAACCCTATCCGCAACAACCTGGTACTGCGCCACAAAATGGCTCAGGAAATTCGCAAATATTTAGATGGTTTGAACTTTATTGAGGTGGAAACTCCGGTATTGATCAAATCGACCCCTGAGGGCGCCCGCGACTTCGTGGTGCCAAGCCGCATGAACCCGGGCGAGTTTTATGCTCTGCCGCAATCGCCGCAAACCTTTAAGCAATTGCTGATGGTGAGCGGTTTCGATCGTTATTTCCAGATTGTGAAGTGTTTCCGTGACGAGGATTTGCGTGCCGACCGTCAGCCGGAGTTTACGCAGATTGACTGCGAGATGTCTTTTATCACACAAGAAGACATTCTGAACATTTTTGAGGGATTAACCCGTCACTTATTCAAAACGGTTAAGGGAGTAGAGTTCGACGATTTTCCACGCATGCAATATGCTGACGCGATGCGCCTGTATGGCTCAGACAAGCCTGACGTTCGTTTCGGGATGGAGTTTGTTGAGCTCAACGATGTGGTTAAAGGCAAAGGTTTCGGTGTGTTTGACAATGCCGAATTGGTTGTTGGTATCAACGCAAAAGGCTGTGCTGAATATACCCGCAAGCAATTAGATGAGCTGATTGAGTGGTTAAAGCGTCCGCAAATTGGCGCTACCGGTATGATCTACGCCCGTTACAATACTGACGGAACTTTAAAATCATCGGTAGATAAATTCTTTAATGAAGATGATCTGACTAACTGGGCAGCCGCATTCGGTGCCGAAAAAGGCGACTTGATGCTGGTATTGGCCGGTACTGCAGATAAAGTTCGTAAACAACTGAATGAGTTGCGCCTGGAAATGGGTTCTCGTTTAGGCTTACGCGATAAAAATACTTACGCGCCGCTTTGGGTGGTCGACTTCCCATTGTTAGAGTGGGACGAAGAAACAGAGCGTTATCACGCAATGCACCATCCGTTTACTTCGCCAAAACCTGAAGATATCGCGAAACTGGATACCGCTCCGGGCGAGGTTCGTGCTAACGCTTACGATTTGGTGATCAACGGGACAGAGATTGGCGGCGGTTCAATCCGTATCCATGACCGCGACTTGCAGGCACTGATGTTTAAACACCTGGGCTTTAGCAAAGAAGAAGCCCAAAAACAATTTGGCTTCCTGATGGATGCGTTTGAGTATGGCGCGCCGCCGCATGGTGGTATTGCCTTCGGTTTTGACAGGTTGTGCTCTATATTTGCCGGGCTGGATTCTATCCGCGATGTGATTGCCTTCCCGAAAAACAACTCGGGCCGCGATGTGATGATTGATTCGCCTTCAACTATTGCCGATGCGCAGTTGGACGAGTTGAAAATTAAAACAACCGTTTAAGTAACCGGTACATAATAGTTTAAGTGGTTTCGCGTTATCGCTACGCTATACCACTTGTTATTGGTAGCTTTGCCGAAATGCTAAAAAATGTTAAAATTTAAAGGCATCCTATTTTATTTAAGTATAGTTGCATAGAAAAAGCATGAAAAAATATTTAGTCCTGATAGTTCTGTTAGTTGCCGGTTTATCGGCTTGTACAAAAATCGAAACCAATACGCTGGTAAAAAATCAGGCAGATGTTGATGATCAGAAGATACAGGAGTATATAAAGGCTAACCACATCACAGTAACCAAAGACGAAAAAACCGGCGTTTATTATAATGTCATCATTCCGGGTACTGACCCCAAGCCTACTGCTTTATCGACCGTAAAACTTACTTATTCCTACAAATACCTTAATGGAGTATCTATTGGTTCTGCCACCGGTGCACAAGCTAAATTGAATACATTTATAACCGGTTTGCAGGTAGGTGTTCTTAAAATCGGCACCGGCGGACGTATACTGCTCATTGTCCCTTCTGGCCAGGCTTACGGGTATGGATCATCAGATGGTATACCGGGCAATTCGGTACTTGTTTATACTGTTGATCTTGATGGTATCGGTACTAATTAAACGGGCTTATTTGTGCGTTATATGAAAATTGTGAAAATGAAAAAATATTTACTATTACTTTGTGTTTGTGCCGGCTTTGCTTTTTCTTCATGCAGAAAAATTGTGGTGTCGCCTTTCGACGCAGCCAGACAGGCAGTAATTGACGATCAGGCTATACAGGCTTATTTCTCGTTAAACCAGATCACTAACGTAACCAAAGACCCATCAGGCTTATATTATCATATCGACACTTTGGGCACCGGCGCGCATCCGACATCATCATCAAATGTGGTAGTTAATTACACTGCTTATACTTTGGATGATGCACAAGTTGAATCTCAACCAAGTTATTACTTGCAACTTTCTACTATAGATATCGCAGCGTGGCGCATAGGCCTGCCATTTATTGGTAAAGGAGGTACCATAACTTTATACGTGCCTTCGGCATTGGCCTTCGGATCGACAGGCAGCTCAAAGATAGGGGCAAATACCTGCGTTATTTACCATATTACACTACAAGGATTCTCTAACTAAACTTATTTAACCCTTGATTATCATCCAACCAACGGGAGAGGGCTCATGCGCGTGTAGGGCAGAGTCGTAAGGGTTTTTTTTGACTTGTCCTGAAATAGGTTTACACAAAAAAGTGTAAACAATGAAAAAGGATAAAGAAGAAAAGATCCGGGAGGATCGAATAACAGGAGGCCTGAGTT
>Ga0207647_10000463_pt1 | contig 32923 bp, 34 predicted proteins | sample KBSCornC2_FD_184295 | JGI IMG/M metagenome (GOLD analysis project Ga0207647, IMG submission 184295) | Corn rhizosphere microbial communities from Kellogg Biological Station, Michigan, USA - C2 (SPAdes) (version 2) | ecosystem: Host-associated > Plants > Roots > Rhizosphere ... | reverse complement strand
CTCTCCCATTGTCATTGCGAGCGTAGCGAAGCAACCGCAAGGAGGAAAGTTCGCGATTGCCACGCTACGCTCGCAATGACAAAAAGTTTTAACAATGAAAAAAGAAGACGTTCCGCAGGATTTAGGCGCTTTGGGCAAGGTAACCAAAGAGATTTGCTATGCTACTGACGAGAATGGTAAATACACTACCCAGCTCAGCAACGGCTGGGACATCAAATCAACCGCGTTGGATACCGCCTGGCAGAACGTCGAAGAACGTATCGCGGCAGCGAAACAAAAAGTATTGAATAAAGAGGCCAGCCCTATCCTGTTCTTCATGGAAAAAGCCCTGATGGACATCGAAATTCTGGCCGGCTACACCGGCTTTTGGCAATGGCAGGTAAAAAGGCATTTAAAACCCGATGTATTTAACGGCCTGTCTGAGAAGAAATTGCAAAAATATGCTCGCGTATTTAACGTTAGTGTGGCCGATTTAAAAACTATGACAGTTAATGAAGCTTGACTTTAACCACATACAGGCCGCACACTGCGAAAACGGGGTGACTGTCGGTCTGCTAAAAAACAGTGGAGTTCAGCAAATTACCGAGCCTTTGGCCTTTGGCATCGGCGCGGGACTATTTTTTGTATACATTCCCCTCCTAAAAATAAACAACGGGCCTGTAATAGCATTCCGCACCATGCCGGGCCTGATCTTTAAGCGTACTTGCAAGGCGTTGGATATTCCCATCGTCCGCAAAAAGTTTAACTCAAAAGAGGCCGCCGAAAAGTTTCTGAACGATTGCCTGGCCGCGGGTCATCCGGTGGGTTGTCAGGTGGGGGTTTACTACCTACCCTATTTTCCGCGCGAATATCGTTTTCACTTCAATGCCCACAACCTCATAGTTTTCGGTACTGAGGACGGCAACTATATGGTAAGCGACCCCGTAATGGAAGGTACAAATATAATGTCGGCCTATGAGTTGGAACGCGTGCGGTTTGCCAAAGGCGCTCTCGCTCCTAACGGACAGCTATACTATCCAAGGGAAAACAAACCGGTTACCGACGAGCAGATCAAAACCGGCATTATTAGCGGGGTTAAAAAGAATGTATTTAACATGATCTCGCCGCTGATGGGTCCCATCGCCGGGGTGAATGGCATCAAATATACCGGCAACAAGATCAAACAATGGCGCGATAAATTAGGAACGAAAGAGGCAGGTGCATATCTGGCGCAGTTGGTGCGGATGCAGGAAGAGATAGGTACAGGTGGAGGTGGTTTCAGGTATATTTACGGAGCTTTTTTGCAGGAAGCGCACGCTTATATCTCAAATGACGATTTGCTGGAGATATCCACACAATTCACCGCATCAGGCGACTTATGGCGCGAAGGCGCCATACAGGCAGCAGGCATTTATAAGGGTCGACTAGGCAGCCAGGAAGACTTCAATAAAATGGGCGACTACCTGCTGGAAATAGCAGAAATCGAAAGAAAAGCCTTTGTGGCGCTAAAAAATATCAAATGGAAGTAACCGGCCCTTTGGCGATCAATATCGAACACATGGGTTTTCGTTATCTGGATAACGAAAAGGCATCCTTTGCCGATCTGAACTTACAGATATCCAAGGGTATACGGTTCGGTTTGTTTGGCCCGAACGGTGCAGGTAAAACCACGCTCATGAACCTCATGACCGGTGTACTTTCGACAGATAAAGGCAGTATCCAACTGCTTGGCCAGGAAACCGGCAAATACAATAAAGAGGTGAACAAGCTATTCGGCTTTGTACCGCAGGATTTCTCTTTCTATCAGGAACTATCCCCGGTTGAGAACCTGGAATTTTTCGGTGCCTGGGCCGGTCTTACTCAAAAACAAATAACCAACCGCACTAACGAGCTATTGCACATCTTAGGTTTGGAAGATGTTAGAAATAAGCCGGTTGAGAAATTTTCAGGCGGTATGAAACGCCGGGTTAACCTGGCAATAGGCGTAATTCATAATCCGCAGGTATTATTCCTGGATGAACCTACAGTAGGTGTTGATGTTCAGACCCGCACGGCTATCATCAGTTATTTGCTTGAACTCAACAAAAATGGCACAACGCTTATCTACACCTCGCACCAACTCAATGAAGCTGAGGACCTTTGCGAACAAATTGCAATGATAGACGAAGGCAAGATCATCACACAGGGCCATATTGACGATGTGCTTAAAGCACATGCCCACCAAAGTTTAGAAGAACTATTCATTAACTTAACAGGCAAAGCCTACCGCAACTAATGTTTAAGCTCTGGACATCCATAAAGAAAGATATCCGCATACTGTCGCGCGACAAAGTGGGTATCTCTTTGATGTTTGTGATGCCGATTATCCTGGTGGTGGTAGTTACCAGTATTCAGAACAGCACCTTTCAGCTGGTAAATAAGAATAAGCTACCTATCGTCATCTGCAATACCGATACAGGTAAAGCCGCCAGGCAATTTATTGAATCGGTAAATAAGATAGGCATGTTTGCGGTGACACAAACCGGCAAAGACAAAGCCGCTACCATTGCTACCGACATGCAGAATAAAGATGCCATGTTAGGCGTAGTAATACCATCAAACTTTTCTGCCGACGTCCAAAAAAGAGCAAAAAACGCTTCAGACAAGGCGATGGCGGCATTTAGCGGTCAGGCAGATAGCGTTAAAGTTCCACAATCTGCCGTTAGTTTAGAGGCGCTAACCTTATATTACAATCCCGTTTTGCAAGAGTCATTAAGATTTTCAATCCAGGGAGCCATTCAAAGCGCCTTGCAACTGGTGCAAACACGCCAAACGCTTCGCACGTTATATTACGACTCAAACGAAAAAGAGCTGCCAAAAAGCCTCGAAAACGAGATGCTAAACAGCAATACTAAAATCACCATGCTGCCGGTATCTAAAGACGGTACACGCACCACACCAAATGCGTCGCAACACAACGTACCGGCATGGACAATTTTCGCTATGTTCTTCGTGATCATGTCTTTAGGTGGTAGCGTTGTCCGGGAAAAAGTAAGCGGCAGCTTTATCCGCCTAAAAACTCTACCGACAAATTATTTGGTGGGATTGTTATCTAAACAGATCACTTACCTGGTGGTAACGCTGATACAAGCGGCAACTATATTTTCTATCGGTATCTGGTTATTTCCAGTTATCGGTTTACCACCGCTAAATCTACCCTCTGACTTATTTGCCTTATTTCTGGTGACATTAGTCTGCGGATGGTGCGCGGTAAGTTATTCTATTTGCGTAGGTGTTCTTGCTAATACACAGGAACAATCTAATGGTTTTGGGGCAATATCCATCGTGATCCTGGCTTGTATAGGCGGATTAATGGTACCTAGCTTCGCCATGCAGGGACTAGCTAAAACCCTGACCAACATATCGCCTATGCATTGGTGTTTGGAGGCTTACTACAGGTTATTTCTGGAGAATGGCACCTTAAAAGATATCCTAAACCAAATTGGCTCACTACTCGTTATTACCATCATTATCCAAATAATAACTTATTTGGGCTTGAAACGAAAAAATTTGATATAATTACCCCATGGAAAAACAAGCGCTTAAAGAACAGCTAAAAGCTCAAATCATACAGTTTTTAAACTTAACTGACCTAACTACTGCCGACATTAAAGATGAAGAACCTTTATTTGGCGATGGCTTAGGTCTAGACTCTATAGATTCGCTGGAACTGATCGTTCTATTGAAAAAAGAATATGGCATTGATATTCGCGACCCAAAAGAAGGCCGCAAAGCCCTGGCAGATATCAACACCATGGCCGATTATGTGGAGCAACACAGAACCAAGTAATCAGGAAAACTAAAGTAATAAAGGGCGCAGAAATGCGCCTTTGTTGTTTACAGGTATCGTAAGCCAAAAATCCCTTGCAGTTTCATACACGCAATCTCCCCTGCTAATAAACTTGCGTTAATCTTTAAACCGCTGTCCGTCTGCTGATAAGTTATATTTAATTGAAGCAAGTCGGTAGATGGCTCAACCAGCGAAAGAAATTTGATGTTGTCGGCACGAAGCAAACCTATATCGGCTTTTACGGTATCAGCCAAAATCTCTTTGACTACCTGTAGCATGCAAGCCCCAGGCACTACCGGGTGATCCGGAAAATGCCCGGCAAATATTTCGTTTTGTTGATCTATCTGCAATTCGGCGTCTATTTGTCCGTCGGTATGTGTTAGCGATATTATTTTAAACAATGGTTTCTTCAACATAATTAATCAGCGGCGGATATGAGCATCAGCGAATGGTAGCTGTTTTGGTAATGGTTATAGATCAATATTTTTTTAGGCGATGGATTTTTAATCTCGCCATCGGCAACTATAGCAGGCACCTTACCTTTTTTGATAATATTTGCCCCCAGCCACAGGGCAAATGACATAGACACCGGATAATCGCCGGTTAAATGTTTATAGTAAGCCAGCGAGTTATCAGAAAACAATGCAGGTATCACACTTTCGTAAACAGCATCGTTTTTGGTGTCGCCATTTTTACCGGTTATCACCAGGTCAATATCTTCAGCGTTAATTGAATTATCAGTCAAAAACTTATTAATATTTAGTTCAATATCTACTGATGCTTTAGGCTTATAGAATACTTTAGTGGCAACCAACTCAGCCAGATTATCCGGCGATGGCTTATCGTTCAGTAAAAAGAAAATTGAGCCTTCGCCTCCTATAGTGCCATGGGTTTTGGTTTTGTACAAGTCGGCATTTGAGATCGGCCTACGTTTATACAAACCTAAACGGGTTAATATTTTGAAAGCGGCATCGGTCATTTCTTCGGTACCGCCAACCAAAATATCGTTTGCATCGCCCTCTTTTAGAAGCATGATAGCATCCAGCAAAGCGCTTTCGAACGAAATTCCCTTATGTACAAACGTATTATTGTAGTTGTGGCATTTTAGAGATAAGGCAATCTGTGCGGCAACTGTATTGTGTGTCGATTGGATAAAAGCCGTTGGCGGCAGCATCTCCTCTTCCATCTCAATGATGCGGGTTAGGAAAGCAACCGTATCTTCCTGGCACCCCAGAGCAGTACCGGTAAGTATCGCTCCGGGCATTTCAGTCTGGCCATCGCGTAAGCATTGCAATGCTGAAGCTACGCCCATTTTCACCATGCGACTCATACGACGCGCCAGTTTAGGATCGACGTAGTCTTTATAGTCGGGTTCGATAGCCATCAGGCGGGTCTCATCGAACTCAGTTAGCTCTGTTAAAAAGGGAACGTCGCCAAAAGTTTTCTGAGCGGTTATTGCGGCTGCCGAGCGGATATAGATCTTCATAAATTATACAGCCGAAAAGATTAATGATGTACAATTACCGCCAAAACCAAACGAGTTTGAGAGGACATTCTTTATTGGCTGGCCTTTCAAATACTCCGTTTCAGGCGCGAAGGGCAGCTCATGCATCTGCGTTTTAAAGCGTAGGTTTGGATAGATCAGCCCGTGTTTGATAGATAATACCGAAAACACCGCCTCAACCCCGCCACTGGCACCAAGCGTATGCCCTGTGAATGATTTGGTAGAGCTCATCGGCGGAAAATCCGGCTCAAATAAACGCTTAATAGCTGTGCCCTCGGCACTGTCATTGTTTGGTGTGCCAGTGCCGTGCAGATTGATGTAACTGATGTCCGTTGGTTTTAAACCTGCTTTATTCAACGCGCCCTGCATGGCCATATACGAGCCCGTACCATCAGGTGAGGACGCTGTCTGATGATAAGCGTCATTACTATTATTATAACCGCTCAGAGCGCAGTATACGGGCTTATTTAAGGTTTTAGCGACCTCATCAGACACCAATACCACATAACCAGCCCCTTCACCTAAATTTAATCCCTCACGAGTGTCATCAAATGGTCGACAGTATTCCTTGTCCAGGATCATTAGGGTATTGAAACCATTCAGGGTAAATTTGGCTAAAGCATCCGCACCACCGGCGATAACCACGTCCAGGAGGTCGTTTTTTATCAGCCGCGCACCATAAAATATTGCGTTAGCAGATGATGAGCAAGCTGTGCTTATGGTTGTCATATAGTCCGTAATGCCTAACTCATCGGCCACTACTTCGGTAATACTTCCGCATTCATGATCGAAGATATCGCGCAATTTACCTTTGTTATTATCTGCAAGGAAATCAACAAAAAAATCCTCGCTCTTATCCATCCCGCCGACGGTATTAGCTGAAACAAATCCGGTTCGCAGCTCGCTAAATTTTGGTATCGCTGCGTCGTTCATAGCTTCGCGGGCTGCAATTAAGCTCAGCATCTTAGTGCGACTTGTCTTCGATGAGATACCTGCTAAATTGGCCAGGGCATTATTATCTAGCTTAACTTCTGCTACGGGTAATTCGCCCTTGTGCTTAGTATTAAGCAAGGTAATATCGCCCATACCGGCTTTGCGCTCGCTGAAAGCTAGCAAATGCTCAGCAACGTTATTGCCAATAGCGGTTATAACGCCTACTCCGGCTATGTAAACGGGCGAACTCATTTATAGTTTGTCAATTACTAGGTTATCAAATATGACATTCAGGTTTTTGGCCGAAAAAGGCACAGCATTGGCTTTTTTTGTTTTCTCGACCAGAAACAGCACTGCTTTGTATTCCTCATTCAATACATCAACCCAACCGCAAATGCAGGTCTGTAGTACATTGTTGCTAAGCAGACCATTTACATATTGTTCGATGAAAACGGCATCAAACTTTTCAAATATAAAAAATGCGTCTTCGCCTTTAAAATGATTGCGGATACAGATCTCACCTATCATAATGTTGGGCAAAGTGTAAACAAACAAGGCCGGGCTCGGGATATCCGCAACACTCTGCATATACCGTTTGTCGCTGTCCAAACTGGCGTTGGCATTGCTTAATATCAGGCCAACTTCTTCAGGCTGGTATTGTTTGATATCCGAATCCTTCAGCAAAACCTCAGTAGCCAGCCAGCCCAGCTTGCTCAGGTTATCCATCTTATAAAACTTAGGATAGCTAACCTCCAGATGCTGGTAAACCGATAGCAAAAAGGCGGACAAATCGGCGTCACGATTCTCGAAAATCGGGCGCTCGTTATGATAAACCACATTTTTAACAATGGTTACATTTGAAGTTATGTAATTATTTATATTCAACTATTTATATATCTGATTATAAATTTATTATATTTTATAAAATGCCAGTTTGTCAGTAGCCAAAAACCTATTTACTAAATAAAATTGATGCATTACACCCCCCAAAACCTGAAGCAGTTTTTAAACAAGTCTTCATTCGCTTTGGTGTTAATTGTGTGCAAATATTTATAGGATTGCTCACTCCCATTGTCTCAAACCCTAAAGTGGGTAGTATCACGTTTTGTTTGAGTGATTGGACGGAAATGATCGACTCAATCAATCCCGCCGCACCCAGCGTATGTCCGTAATAGCCTTTTAAACTATTAGCAGGCACCGTATCCAAGCCGGAAAGCGCAATGGCTTTGGCTTCCATTTCATCGTTATAACTGGTTGCTGTTCCATGTGCTGAAATAAGATCTATATCATCAGTTACCAAACCCGACATACGAAGCGTGCGTTCTATAGCCTCAGAAAGCTCTTTTCCTGTCCGTGAAGGCGCCGAAATGTGATTCGCATCGTTTGATACCCCTCCGCCTAAAACTTTTATCTTATCGCCGTATTTAGGGTTAGTAGATAATATCATCGTAGCAGCGCCTTCGCCCAAGGTTATTCCTGTACGATTTTGATCAAAAGGCTTACAGGGTTCTTCACTAACGGCTTGGAACGATTGAAAACCCGATAGCACAAACTTACCTATCTCGTCGGCACCCACAACAACCGCAGTTTCGTATTTACCCGACTGCAGCAAGCGCATTCCGGTCAGTATAGCCATAATGCCTGATATACAGGCATTGGAAACCACCAGCGGTTGGTTTGCAAATCCGAAATGATCAGCCACGATCTTTGCTGATGTGTGCAGGGCGATCTTTTTCTGAAGCCCGGGGTCATCGGCGTTAGTCTCCAACATGCCGGTATTACCCTTGGTTGAGGATACTATGAGGATAGTTTTATCACTTTTTACATCCACATCCGCTTCCTTAATAGCGCCATCAACTGATGCTATAAGTAAACCTTCAAACTTACTGTATTTAAATTTATTAAGAATATTATTTTCGCTATAGTTAAACAACGAAGCATAGAAATCGGTACCGGAGATAGCTTTATTTTGATGTTTTTGGATGCCGGAAATACCTTGTTTAATCCGCTCGAAGTTTTGGGCGGTGGTAGTGCCTATGGGCGAGTAAATGTTATCTGCAACTATATAAACAGCAGGCATTATTGATTGATAAATATTTTCATTTCGCATTGCGCCACCTCCACTTCATTGCAACTTATCTTACCCGAAACTATACCTGCGTCGAACACTTGCACCTCTATTTTTACCTCTGTGATTAACTTATCTCCCACTTTGGGTAACTTATATATTTCGAAGTTTTTCACCTGACCGATATAACCATTGGCAACAGGCCGGTTTTCAATCCGCGCCATATTGCCCGAGCCGGCAGCGGCTGTCTGCGCCATGTTTTCCATCAAGCCGGCTTCGCTGAATTCGCCATCAATGACAAAGACATTGTCAGCAGTAACAGTGAAGCCCGTGCGGGTGATGTTATCGTCCGAGAAAAGCAGTTCGTCCACCATAACAAACGGCGGCTTTTGCGGGATAATGGATAGTATGCTTTCTCCTTCAATCATGAATATAAACCACCGTTTATAGATAAAACTTCGCCGGTAATATATGCGGCTTCTTTTGATGCCAAAAAGCCAACGGCAGCGGCCACCTCTTCAGGCGTACCGAAGCGATTCACCGGTATATTTCTCTTTAGTTCTTTCTCATCCAAACCCTCTGTCATATCGGTTTTAATAAACCCTGGAGCCACCGCATTAACGGTAATACCACTGCGACCAACCTCCTGCGCCAACGCTTTCGTCGCCCCTATCACACCAGCTTTAGCGGCCGAATAATTCGTTTGTCCCGGCAAACCTTTTAGACCCGACAACGACACCACATTCACAATGCGGCCATAACGGTTAAACTGCATCCCTTCAAGTACTAAGCGGGTTATATAAAAAAAGCTATTTAAATTGGCGTTGATTACGTTATCCCACTGCTCATCTTTCAACCAGGCCATCAGGCTGTCATCGCGGACACCCGCATTATTCACCAGCACCTCGATCACTTTAAGCTCATTGGCTTTAATCCAGCCGCCCAGGATGGCTATGATCTGATCTTTATCAGCAACATCAAATTGCAGCAGTTCGCCATTACCGCCTGCTTGTTTAATTAGCTCTAAAGTCTTATTGGCTTCATCAATATTGCTTTTGTAGTTGATAAGCACATAATAACCCATACCGGCCATTTTTTCACAAATAGCACGTCCTATCCCTCTTGATCCGCCGGTGATTAAGGCACAAGCCCCCTCTAAATCTCCCCCTGTAGGGGAGACTTTTTTGTCTATGTTATTATCTGTCATAACTATAAAACCCAAGTCCTCCCTTCGGGAGGATTTAGGAGGGGCTACTTTGCCAAAAATTGTTTCACCCTCTCCATTTCTTTATATCTCGGCGTGTCTTCTATAAATTTAGGGAATATCTCTCTAACCTGTTTGTAAAGCGCCAATGTCGCCGGAGCCAGTTTATCCTGGCAGTTCAGGTAATCTATAGCCTGTGCAATGGTCATCAGTTGGATTGATAGCACGCTGAACGCATTTTCAATCACCCTTGATGTCATTAAAGCTGCATTACAGCCCATGCTTACAATATCCTGATTGTCATTATTGTTTGGGATGCTGTGCACATACATCGGGAACGATAGTGTCTGGTTCTCTGCAACAGTCGACGTCGCCGTAAACTGTACACCCTGCATACCAAAGTTAAAGCCAAGCACACCCAAATTCACAAATGGAGGGAATTTTAGGTTCAGCTTATCATTCAGCAGGTAATTCAGTTGACGCTCAGAAAGCATCGAAAGCTTAGTGATGGCGATTTTCAGTTTATCCATTTCAAGCGATACATAATCGCCATGGAAATTACCGCCGTGGAAAACGTTTTGGTTTTCGTGGTCAATGACCGGGTTGTCGTTAACCGAATTCAACTCGTTTACCAGCACTTCTTCGGCCTGATTGATGGTATCTAATATCGGACCTAATACTTGAGTTACACAGCGTAATGAGTAGTACTCCTGAACTTTATCTTCAAAAACTTCCTGATCAATATTATCCGGGTGATACAGATGATCTGTACGGCTGCGGATCATCTTGCTACCCGATAAAATGTCGCGCAGCATAGCCGCAACCCTGTTTTGGCCCTTATGATGTTTTACTATATTCAGTTCGTGTGAAAAATGATCATCATAAGCCTGTACAATCTCATTGGTCATCGCCGAAAACATGGCCGCCCAATCCAGTAACTTATGCGCTTGTATGACGTTTACCATCCCGATACCGGTCATTGCAGACGTACCATTAATTGTAGCCAAACCTTCACGTACATGAATAGATAGCGGCTTAATATTTAATCTCTTGAAAACATCGGCGGTTGACTGAAGTGTTCCCTCATAAATCACCTCGCCTTCGCCTATCAATACCAAACCCAAGTGAGCCAATTGCACCAAATCGCCGCTGGCGCCTACACCGCCGTGATCAAAGATACATGGCGTTATGTTTTTATTGATGAGTTCTTTAAGCAGCTCGACAATGTCTGTATGTACGCCTGAATAGCCTTGAATAAGGCTATTTAAACGTGCAATCATCAATGCCTTGGCTTGAATCGGGCTCAACAAGTTACCACTGCCTGAACTATGGCTGCGGATAAGGTTGTATTGCAGTTGCAGCAAATTTCCCTCGCTCACCTTGTATTGCGCCATAGGGCCAAAACCGGTATTTATGCCGTAAATGAGTTTGTTTGATGAGAAATTTTGCAGGAACTTAAAGTTGGTATCAATTTTAGATAATGCTGCTGGTGATAAGGCAACCGACTTCTGGTTAAAAACAATATCGTTAAAGTCGGATAAAGAAAGGACGTCCTGTCCAATAGTTATCATAGGCGAATATTAATAATCAAATCTCTTAAACCATAACATGACCGATATGTTTGCCATGTTGATTGACAAATATATTGAAAATAGTCATAGTTAAAGGAAATAGCTTTTACTCGCTGAGGGTCAGCTAAAATGCAGATTGTCGTTCCTGCGCTGTCCGAAGTTTATAACTTCGGACGATTAAGCTTGTAGTCTGTGACTACAGCGCGCACAATAGTCTGAAGACTATGCACATAGTCGTTCGAAGTTATAAACTTCGAACAGCGGCCGGGGATGCAAAATGTTCATTGGCCTTTACCCTCATGCTTCGAGAGCTTCAGCATGACACCCTCGTTGCAACCCATTTACACCCGCTTATCAACAAACTTAACCGCTTTACGCATCCCTTCAGGAAACTGCATTTGCTGTATCTGCTCTGCACTCACATAAGCAACATGCGGACTAACCCTCAACCTGGCCTGTAGATAGGCCCGGATACGATTATCGCAGGCTTTGCTGTTATCCTGAGGCACCAGATGTAATAGCACCTCATCCATACCAATCTCGTTCGAATACACCTCGACTACATAGTCGAGCACCTCTTCCATCTCATTCAGCAAATCAAACATAGCCGGCGGATACAATGTAGTGCCCTTAAACTTGATCATCTGCTTTTTACGACCGATGATTGGCGACAGGCGCATCGTGGTTCGTCCACAGGCACAAGGTTCGGCGTAATACATACACATATCGCCGGTTTTATACCGCAGCAGTGGCATACCTTCGACGCCCAGGGTAGTTATAGTTAGTTCGCCCGGCGTATCTGCCGGTACGGGATTATTGTCTTCATCTAAAATTTCTGCAATCACCAAATCAGCTTGCAGGTGCCCTCCGTGGCCTTCGCTGCATTCGGTAAACGCCGTTTGCATTTCGGTAGATGCGTAGGTTGAATAAAGTTTGATACCCCATGCATCGGTTATTTTTTTACCGAGGATGTTTAGTGAGAAATCTGTATTGCGGATATTTTCGCCGATGCAGATGGCTTTCTTAACCGACGTCTGGTTAAGATCAATATGATGGTCTTTAGCGGCCTGTATCAACTTTAAAATAAATGATGGCACTGCTACTATAGCCGTTGGCTGCAAGCGCTGTATGGTCTCCAATTGAAGCGATGGTACACCCGGACCTAACCTGATGATACCGGCTCCCAACTTACGCAAGCCCGAGTAATAGGCAATTCCTGCCATAAACTGACGATCCAGCGTCAGCATCAGCTGGTAAATATCCTCGCGACTGCCATCTGCGCAGACGAAAGAGTTGTATTCGTTTAAAGTCAGTCGGTTCAGGTCGTTTTCAGTAAGTCCGATAGTAACCGGGCTGCCCAAAGTACCTGAGGTTGACGCATATTCAATGATCTGATCTTTCCGCACAGATAGAAAATCCATGTTTCTGCGCTGCAAATCCTCTTTATGTGTAGTTGGGATGCAACGTAGATCATCTAAAGTTTTGATAGTAGCGATATCAATGCGATGCTGAGCAAACATCTCTCGATAAAATGGCGAGTTCTGGCTTAAATGCTCCAATAAAGTCTGCAGCTTTTGTTCCTGGATGGTTCTCAGATTATTGGTACTTAAAGAGATGCTCATATAGGGCAAAGAAACAAAAATTTTAAAAACCAATGCTTAAATAAAAAAATGGGGGTCACCCTGAGCCTGTCGAAGGGTAAGCGTTGGGATTAGCACGCGTTTATGGGCCTTTGTGCTCATGCTTCGAGAGCCTTAGCATGACTTCCGCGTCTTAATTGCAATTATCATTTTGCTTGTATGGTTTTTAAAACCGTTTTAAGCTTTCGGAGTTATTAAATTCAAACAATTTAATAATCGACTTAATCGACACAAAAAATAGTAATCATGAAAACAATCAAAGCATTATTAATTGCTGCGTTTACAGTGGCTACGTTGTCTGCAGCGCAAGCGCAGATTCAATTGCCGCCTCCGCCGCCGCATCCGGCACACCCACCACTGCCCAGAATACATCTCAACACTCCGCCTCCACCACCACGTCCGGGCAGAGTAGTTGTTACTGAACACCGCAGAGGGCATGTGGTTAGACGACATGTGCGCCACCGCCGTCACAGGTAAATATTAAAATGAAAAGAGCCGCTCATCAAAACTGAGCGGCTTTTTCATTATATTTGATTACCTAACCAAAACTTTATCTACTTTATGAAAACAAAAATCAGGCATGCTGTCGTGTATGCTATCTTCATCAACTGCTTTTTACCGCTTGTTGCATATGCTCAGAAAATCTATGAGGGTCAGATTATCGATAAAGCAACCGAACTGCCAATACCTGCCGCTACCGTAACGTTATCCAAAAAGCATATCAGTACTTCGGCTAATGATCAGGGATATTTTAAACTATCAGTTGATAGTGTTACTGATGATGATGTATTTATTTTTACTTCTATAGGCTACCAAACTTACAAATTACCGGTAAAGAGCTATACGCCATATCCCTACATAAAAATGCAGCCTACTAATACCACCCTTAACCAGGTTAACATTAAGGCTGGCAAGCAAAAGCAGGTGACGCTGGATAAATTTTTAGTAACGAAGACCAACTATTACCATCCAAGAATAAGCGGGATAATGATTGGTAATTCCACATGGATGGCCAAATTGTTTAATGCCCCTGCGGCCGGCGCCAAATTGTTAAGTATACAATTGGGCCGCGAAGATTTTGGCGAACTCTTAATAAAGACAAATAAGTTTGCCCGGTTTAATTTGTGCGTTATGGATGTCGATTCAGCTACAGGCGGGCCAGGTAACACCATCTTTACTAAAGAAGTCAATTTGCAGGACAATTCGCATTTGGTTGTAATTGATTTGAGAGAGAACAAAATAAATTTACCAACAACTAAATTTTTTGTGGCCATCCAACGCTTTTTTATTCCATACAATGAGGTTATAAGTATGAGTACATCTCCTAAAGTAACCGGAAAAAATAAAAATGGCGATCAAATTTTTGACGACACAACTATCTATTTTATTGAATACCAACCATTTTTATCCAGTTATCCTCAAACCCACCCGGTTAACTTTTGGGTTAAGGGTAATGACGATTCGTGGAGGCCACAAGACGTAAAACCTTATATAAATTCTGCTGCTCTATCGGTTACTGTACTCTATTAAGGCTTATGAGAACCCTATTCATCATTGTATATTGTGTTATTAGCATTACAGCCAATGCACAAACAGAAAAACTTAACACGTTTCACCTGGTAGACAAGGCCAGCAACAAGCCGGTGGTTACTTCAGTAGCAATCATGAAAGCCAGGCTATCTATCACTACTGAAAAAGACGGCATTTTTGCGATTCCGGGTGATTTGAGCAAAATGACAGACAGCATTATTTTTAGCGCTCAAAACTATCAGGATATAAAAATGTCGCTCAGAGCGTTGAGCAAATTAGATACCATTAAGCTAACAAAAACAGTTCTAAAACAGACCATCGGCGATTCAAAATTTGCCAAAAACATCGTACTAAACAATTTTAACGAGGACGATATAGCTTACTTTGCCGGCGTACACGAAGACACCAGCGCCTTCAACTATCTGCAGCTGGCTCAGCAATTTTATACCGATAAAGTAAACACAGAGCTCGTTACCCTGCAAATAGAGCGGTTATCATATAATTTGGATGACAAATACGGCGTCATTATTTATAACGAGCCAAAACTTGAACATTTTAAGCAGATTGAATTTACAAAGTTTAAAGTACGCATATACGACATTAATGAAGCAACGAGCAAGCCGGGAAAAGATTTATGCGATAGCGTTATCGAAGTAAAAATAAGATCGTCAGAAAAGGCCCGGATAAATTTAAAAAACTACCATATCATCATACCACACAAAACCTTTTTTGTTGCTATTGAATGGATACGCGATTATTACAACGCACATTATACCGTGGTTTTTAAGCCCCCGTATCATCATAGTACCGCCGGTGACAAACTCATAAGTTATAAACCGGCTATTGGCATCTCGCCGGTAACCGGCCAAAAATTAAATATTTGGTCGCTCGATACCAATCATGATTGGTTACCTTATACCACTTTTAGCCCGTTTGGAACAGACCTAGCCATCAAAGCTACCCTGGGCTACAACTGAACGAAAAGAGCCGCTCATCCTCGCGATAGAGCGGCTTTCTTTTCAACTGTAAACCAAACCAAATAATCTCTTTTTATTTTTAGGCGGATCTTTTCTGTACCTCAATAAGCGCCGACTCATAAACCGCCGTGATCACATCATCAGTTCTGAAATTTTGCTCCAGATCGCGGTCAATGTAGTGGTAGGCAATGTGCCTGTCGGTGTCAATTACATATACAGCCAGCAGCGGTATATTCACATTGACGCCTGAGTAAGTATTCCAGGTTGGATCTTTTTCTGAATAGATCCTGAACCGGCCGGCTATTTTATTATCAATGTCATGATAAAAATTAAGTGTTAGGCTGTGCTCCCAGGTAATGCGCGCAAGTTGCTCATTATTAACGTCGTTAGTGAATACCAGCAGATTGCCACCATTAGCTTTAATCTCATTTTGGATGTCATTGAGGCGTTTTAGTTGTTCTATGCCCCTATCACCCCAATGAATAGAGAAAAATGCAATAGTAAGCGGCTTGCCATATAGCTGCTTCCATGGAAACTGGCCCTGGGTTGGCGTACCATTGCAGAAGTTTTTCCAGCGTTTATAGTCGGCCACCAAACTGATATCAGGTACCAGGTTGCCTGTTTTAACGGGTTTTAGCTTTTGATATATTTTAGGATTGAATTCGTTTTCGATATTTAACTCTGACAGATCAAAAAACGGATATTTATTTATAGTTGATAACATGTGTGCTGAATTGAAATTTATTAAATTGATGTTTTGATAGATGCAGGATTCGGTCAACAACACATTCGGAACCCTTTGGTCTGTCTGCCCGATAGGATTTGCACATGAGGTGTCGCTTTTATGTTTTCCATAGCTGTTTTTTCAATCACGATTCAAATATATACTACAAAATCTATATATTTAGTATACTTTATTAAAATAGATGATATATAACTGATAATCAGTGATAAAATTTTTAGATCAATTTTATTTTACATCAATCTTTCTCGTTACAGCAATCTTTCTCGCATATTTGTATTACTACATTTTATGAGGGTTAACATACTGGCTTTTGGCATTGCCAAGGATATTTTTGGGGGATCGACTATCGACGTCGAGCTGACGAATGATGCTACTATTTCCAACTTGAAATACTTGCTGGAACACCGATATCCCAAATTGCAGAAACTGGCGACTTACATGATAGCCGTAAACAACGAATACGCATTGGACGGCGACACCGTACATGAACGCGATGAAATTGCCATTATTCCCCCGGTAAGCGGCGGTTAATATGAATACGGATATTCAAATATCAGCAGTGACCCTTGATGTGCAGCAATGTATCGATTGGGTAATGTCGCCGGAATGTGGCGGGATAGATGTTTTTATTGGCACCGTACGCAATGCAACTCAAGGAAAACCTGTGCTAAGGCTAGAGTTTGAAGCATACGAAAAAATGGCTTTGAGCGAATTCAACAAAATCGCGCAGCTGGCATTTGAAAAATGGCCGGTACAAAAAATAGCCATCCATCATCGCGTTGGTGTTTTACAGGTTGGTGAAATACCGGTGGTTATCGCAGTAGCTGCCGCGCATCGCGACGCTGCATTTGAGGCTTGCCGTTATATCATCGACACACTAAAACAAACCGTGCCTATCTGGAAAAAAGAAATATTTGAGGATGGCGAAGTTTGGGTAGCCGCACACCCCTAATCAGGATTCTACGTGTTCAAACCAGGCTTTCAATCCGCCGGCTAAGGAGTAAACTTTGGCATCCGGCGATTTTTGTTTGATGTATTTCACTGCCTCAGCGCTGCGTTTGCCGGACGAGCAATACAGCACCTTCGTACGCATGTCGGTCAGGTAATCCATATTTTCATCCAGCTCATCGGCTTCAAAATGCACACCGCCGATATCGATCTGATCGCGCTCCTGATCGGTGCGGATATCAACCAGTTCTAAAGTATGATCTGATAATCCTTGTTTTACCTCGGCAACAGTTAGTGCCGACGTTTCTACCGATTGCGATAAAGATTGAATATGCGTATTTGTAGTCTTGCCAATCTTTATCACCCGGCTCTGCATAGACAGCGCATCAAATATCATGACTTTGCCGGCAAGCAGGTCGCCGGTTTGTGTAATGTATTTAATCACCTCATTAGCCTGGATACAACCGATGACACCAGCGAGGGTAGGTATTACACCGCCTTCGGCGCAATTGGGTATCTGTGTCGCATCTACCTGTGGGAAAAGATCACGATAATTAGGCGATAGGCTACCATCGGCATTAACCATATTCCAAACCGCAGCCTGCCCTTCAAATTGATAGATCGCTCCATAAACCAGTGGTTTCCCGGTAATCACGCAAGCATCGTTAATTAAATACCGGGTGTCGAAATTATCAGTGCAATCGACAATGATATCATAAGGTTGAATAAGCTCAATAACATTAGCTGAACTTACCTGAACATCATGTAGCGCTAATTTTATGGAAGGATTTTGAACCTGTAACTTTTCGCAAGTTACTTTTGCCTTTTTCTTGCCTACATCATCAGGCCCAAACAATATTTGCCGGTGCAGATTACTGATCGTTACCACATCAAAATCGGCAATACCCAAAGTGCCAATACCAGCTGCAGCAAGATATTGCCCGACCGGACATCCCAATCCCCCCGCTCCTATGATCAAGACTTTTGCCTGCAGCAAACGCCGTTGCGCTTCTTTGCCGAAACCCGGTAGAGCCACCTGACAGCTGTATCTTAACCAATCGGCATTCATACTTGTGTACTTGCAGTTTTAGCGGTTAACTGATGTTTGATCTTTTCGAAATCCTCGGCAGTATTTACGTTGGTAAGTACCTCTGCATCTAAAGGTTGCAGTAAATGGGTATCACTATTAATCAATACCTTGCGCGGGCAAGAGTGCCCCTGCGCTAAAAACGCAAGCAATACCGGGTAACTTTTGGGCTCCCAAATGGTGATCAATGGCTCAGGAAAGCTATCGGTAACACTTTCATAAGCGGTACCGATTGATGATATGTTTCGATTTTCGATCAAATGTTCAAAGGTCTCTGCATTCAACAGGGGCATATCGCAGGCTACAACCATCCAGGCACTGTCCGGCTTTTCGCGGAAGGCCGATAAGATGGCACCAAAAGGCCCCAGATCAAGAAAGGTATCAGGCAATGGATTGTACTCCGGTGATATTTCCTGGAGCTGGTTGGCGCGGCAGGATATGAAAACTTCTTCACAGTGTTGTTTAAGCATGTCGGCAATATGATAACGCTGCTCTTTGCCGTGCCAGTTCAGTTTACCCTTGTCGGTACCCATGCGCAAGCTCTGCCCTCCGGCCAGTACTAAACCGTTTAACACTGGTGCCGCCTGTTGCATTTTGGCTTTGAAAAATTCGATAATTTTGCCGGTTTGATCCAGTTGATAAACGGGCAGCTGCTCCCAATTGGGTATTGCTTCTTTTATAAAATCGAATATTTCAGTCGTACTATCCGCCAATAAGATCATTTCGACATTGGTGAGCTGTGAGACGCGCTTTTGCAATGACGCTGCTCTGTTTTCATAAATAATCACCACCTGCGATTTAGCCGGCTGGTGGTTACCATTTACCAGCACCAGGTCGGCATCGGCAAATTGCTGTCTGAAAGCCATGGGCTTCAGTCCTAAACCAAAATTAAACTGGTGATTATTGATCTGATCAGTATACTCCAATACAGCACCGTTGGCAAGGCGACCGGGAGGCAGCGTCTCTTCATCATTATGGGTGCTATCGGCATAGGCGCATTTGTATTGAGGCGCTAACGCGGCAATGATATCCGCAGCCAATAATTTGATATTTATACATGGCGCGCCAAGAATAGCCCACTCGTTACGGCTAAAATTGCCGATGGCCGGACGTGCCAGCCTGGTATGTTTTTTATGCTCTTTTGAAATCACGTTTACCTCCGGTTTTCTCCATAAGCTTGGTTTCTTTTATCACAATATCATGGCTCAGGGCCTTGCACATGTCGTAAATAGTCAGTGCGGCGATACTTGCCCCTACCAGAGCTTCCATTTCCACACCGGTTTTAGCAGTGATGGTCGCGGTACAATCTATCACAACTTCATTCATTTCATTAACGCTGATATCGATATGGCAATTGTCCAAACCCAGCGGATGGCAGAGTGGGATCAGTTCGCCGGTTTTTTTAGCCGCCATGATGCCGGCTATAACGGCAATTTGAAACACCGAACCTTTTTTGGTCTGCAAATCGCCATCGGTTAACTGCGCCATCACTTCCTCCGGCAAATGAACGATGCTTCTTGCCACAGCGGTACGCTTGCTAATTGTCTTTTCAGAAACATCAACCATTGTAGCTTTCCCCTTTTTATCAAGGTGCGAAAACGTTTCCGTTATTTCTTTTGAGGTATTATTTGCTTCCACAGTACGATGTTTATGCGTTAAAAGACCAGATCTTGTAGACCTCGCCTTTCTTAAATTCTGTTTTATCCAATGGTAATTCCATAAAAGCCTCTGTTTCTGCTAAGTTAGCAAAATCGCCTGAACCATTACCGGCTAAAGGTGTGGCTATTAATTGTCCTTCTTTACTATAATGTAATTTCACCTGCAAATAGTATTCAAGTGCAGGTTGAAATTTAAAATCATCAGCCAGAACCGCATAAACGGGTTCTTTAGGCTGCAACCCTAATGAAGCATTTAACCAGGGCACAAAGTAACGCTGCATACACATAAACGAAGCTGCCGGATTACCCGGAAAAGCAAACACCACTACTCCATTTTCATGCCTGCCAAACCAAAACGGTTTGCCCGGGCGCTGCTGTACTTTATGGAACACTTGCTCTACCTCAAGATCTTTTAATGTCTGGGGGATATAATCAAATTTACCCATCGATATACCGCCACTCAGCAAAATCACGTCGTAGTGCTGCAGACATATTCCTATTTGTTGTTTGATGATGGCCTCATCATCTGGAATATGCCTGATAGCACCTTTAATACCGTGCTGCGCCAGCATAGCCTGTAACATATAACTGTTTGACCTTCTGATCTGGTATGGCGACGGCATTTCTGAAACCTCTACCAATTCATCGCCCGATGATAGAACAACAACTCTCGGAATTCGTTTTACCCGTAGTTCTGTTTCGCCCACCGAAGCCACCAGACTGATAACCGCCGGTGTAATCAACTGACCGGGATTTAAGATCACCTCACCTTTTTGTTTATCTGTCCCTTTTAAATGCAGATTCTGGCCCCTGGTGATATCATCGCGTAATAAGGTAGCTTCACCGTCTTTGATCTCAATATCCTCATAGCGAATCACTGTATCAACCGAATCAGGCAGCGCCGCACCGGTCATGATCTCAACACATTCAGTATCAGCCTCAACATGCACAGGTGAATCCCCGGCAGCTTGTATGGCTTTTATTTTAAAGTTTTTTGTGCCATTGGCGATGGCTGCATATTTCACCGCGATGCCATCCATCGTCACACGATTAAACGGCGGCAAATCGCGGTCGGTTTTAATCTGTTCGGCCAGTACACGGCCCAGCGCATCATCGAACAGCACGATCTCGTTGCCGTAGTCGCGGGTGTTTTCTAATATTAGTTTTTCGGCTTGTTGAACCGTTATCATAGTCTTTAATTACCTAATTTATACCCCGTCATCGCGAACGAGGTACGAGTGTGGCGATCTCTTAGCGAATTGTGACTGTCGCGCAGAGATCGCCACGCTACGCTCGCGATGACGTAGATTTTTAAGAGACGCAAGTATTGCGTTTCTACGGCAGGTTATCCGCCAATTGTCGCCATTGACTCATGTATACCCACCTGTTCATGCCTCTGGCGTTCGGCCTCCCAACCGTCCAACGGGCGATGATTAAAGGCTTTCAGTAGTTCTTGTTTTATTTGCTCGTCGCTTGCTCCTGTCCGCATCAGGTCTTTGATATTCAGTAACCCGTCGTCATACAGACAATTTTTTAAAGCCCCTTGCGGCGTTACACGTATACGGTTACAGGTGCCGCAAAACGTACGCGAATAAGCCGCAATAATGCCTATTGTACCTTTATGTCCGGAAATTTGATAGTTATAAGACGTCGAGTATGCCTCGTCGTCCAGTTTTTTGATAGTTGGGTGGTGCGCCTTGATTTCATCTAATATCCGCAGATAATCCCACTTTAAACCTGTATAATTATGGCTTTCGCCGTTAAAAGGCATTTCTTCAATAAAACGTACGCTAACGGGCAAATCTTTGGTTAATGCCACCATCGGCGCAATGTCCTGCGTATTCTTGCCATCCATCACCACCGCATTGATCTTGACTTCAAAATCATGCTTCAGCAATTCGTCCAGCGTGTTCATCACAGCTGCAAATTCGTCGCGGCGGGTAATGGCAAAAAAACGACCGGCATCCAAAGTATCTAAACTCAGGTTAATTGACTTTACGCCCAACGCTTTTAAATCTGAAATATGGGGAGCAGTTAATACACCGTTGGTAGTGATGGTCATATCTTTTAAACCGTCGATATCTGCAATACGCGAAAGCAACTGCATAATATCCTTGCGCACGAAAGGCTCGCCGCCGGTTATGCGGATTTTTTCAATGCCCATCTGCACCATTAGTTGGCACATGCGCAGCATTTCTTCGTAGCTCATCAGTTCGGTACGTGACAGCCAATCCAATCCCTCTTCGGGCATGCAATAAAAGCAGCGCAAGTTGCACCTGTCGGTTACCGCCAGGCGCATATAACTGATCTTTCTACCGTGATTATCTACCAGCACAGCCAACTTTTTTAGAAAGATATAAAGTTAACACCTAAAGCCGGAATTTAATTTAAAAAGATGACAGCTTATACAGATAACTTGTAAAGGGTTGTGCTTTTAAAAATTTCGCCGGGTTTTAATACCGTCGATGGGAATTGAGGTTTGTTTGGCGAATCAGGGAAATGTTGAGTCTCCAGCGCAAAACCAATACGGGGGCCGCCTTTTACACCGCCGCGCAACGTATTTGCGTCAGACAGGTAGTTGCCTGAATAAAACTGCATACCGGGCTGGTCGGTAAACACTTCCATCTTGATACCGGTTAAATTGCCCATAGCTATAGCAACAGGCGATTCCATTTCGTGCGGATTCAGCACATAGTTATGATCATAACCAAAGCCAAACTTTATTTGCTGATGATCTGCATTGATACCTTTGCCAATACGTTCAGGCTGAGTAAATTCAAACGGCGTACCTTTTACCGGGGCTATTTCACCGGTTGGGATGGCGGTCTCATCTGTCGGTGTATAATTATCGGCTATTATTTGCAGAGTGTGATCTAAAATATCGCCGTTGCCCTCGCCATTTAAATTAAAATATGCATGGTTGGTAAAGTTAATCACTGTGGTTTTATCGGTAGTAGCTTCATAGTTGATAACGATCTCATTATCGTCAGTCAACTTAAAAGTTACCTTAATTTTCAAATTACCCGGATAGCCTTCTTCCATATCTTTAGAGAAATATTCCAACTCGACGGTGCTATCATCAATTTGCTTAGCATCCCACACCTTAATACTAAAATTCTCAATACCGCCATGCAAACTGTTAGGTCCGTTATTAACAGCCAGCGAATATGTTTGTCCCTCCAGCGTAAACTTACCATTTGCTATACGGTTAGCATACCGGCCAACGGTCGAGCCGTAAAAACCTTTGTGAGGAACCAGTGCGCCAACATTATCAAACCCTAATATTACGCTGGTTAAGTCTCCGTTTCTATCTGGCAGCCAGGCTCCAATCAGGTGTGCGCCATAGTTGCTCACCAGCACATGCATGCCTTTGTTGTTTTTCAGGTTGTATAGTTCAACCTGGCGGTCGCCAATTTTACGGTGAAAATTTGAAGCCTCAGGTATAGTTACAGCGGTAGGATTGTATGTCATGAGATATTTAAATATTATTTTTTTACTGCTGCGGTATCGCAGATATAAGTGGGTACTATACCGGTAGATTCAATGCGGGTATGTGCATCCTGCGGAAGGGTATTTCCCGAAAGTACCAAAACGGTATCTAAACCAAATTTATTACCGCCCAAAATGTCGGTGTGCAGGGTATCGCCTACCATTACGATTTCTTTTTTGCTGATGGGGCGATACTCGCGAATCATGTCATAAGCAAACATAAACATCTGCGAGTCGGGCTTACCAAAGCGGATAAAGTTTTTCTCTACGATAGATTCGATCATATTAGCCAAGCCACCAATTGCTATAGACACATCATGAATAGTAACCGGATAAGCATCGTCTGTATTAGCCACAATAGCCGGAATGGTGCGTTTACGCAACAGGTTCACTGTAGTGTTTAACCCGGTGGCCCAGTCAAAACCCTCGTCGTCCAAAAACAATAGTGCGTTTACTTTATCGATATTACTGGAGTCGACTTCGCTTACCGGCATGGGGTGCAAACCCAGGCTTTCAATATAATGCGCCGAATTTTCAGTCCCCAGATAGGCCACAATGCCATCAAAAACCTTCAGATACAGATATTCTTTGGTTAACATACCTGACGAGATGATCCTGTCGGGCGTAATGGCATGCAGCCCCATTTTATGGTATGAGGTAGCCAACTGTACCGGACTGCGCGATGCATCATTGGTAACAATGTAGTATTCTTTATTTTGCTCCTTCAGGTACTCGAAAGTATTCTCGATACCCGGAACTAGCCCGTGGTAGTTTTTAAGTACGCCAAACGCATCGAAAAATATAATATGATACTTATCTATGATGTCTTTAAAGTTGTCGATACGTTTCATTGCAAGGGACTGGGCAAAAATTTATTTTAAGTTTAAGGCATTAATTATTTTGTCGGCATTAAAGTCCCTGTCAACCGATGGCAGGTAGTTACTGAATGCCTCGGCCTGCAATTTTTTGGCGTATTGCTCGCTGAAAAAGTGACGACCGTCTTTGATCACATAATTTAAGATAAAAAATCGATATGCTTCCTTTAAAAATCTGATTTCGTTAGCAGTAAGCGGATTTACCTCATGATATTCTTCCAGAAACATAATGAAACGGTCTTCCATCAAAGTATTGATACCATAGCTAAACACAGTACGGTCGCCCACATCAGACACCACCCTGCTCAGGAAATAAAAGTCGAGGATACGATAACTCATCCTGAACCAATCATAATCCCAGCGCGAATAGAGATTCATATTATGATCGACAGAAAAATTACCGATGTTCCAGTCGATAAACACCGGGATGATCTCGAACGAGCTCATGTTATATTTTGACCGGTTACGCAAGAATGTCTCACAATGATATTTCAGGAAATCAACCTGCATGGCCGAACCGAAGCCCTCTTCATTGATCTCCAACTGATGCATCAGCGAATAAATGTCAGTACGTAAGGTTTTTGACGACTTTGGCAGCACATTCTTAATCCTCGAGCAAGCTTTATGAAACTTACCTACTTGCTGACCCAGTTTACGGATATGATGTTCTTCCAACCTGCGTGGCATACGCTCCATAATGCGGGTCGGATTATAAAATACTACCCAGGCATCTTCTTTGGCCTGTTTGTAATGAAATATGTATACCCGATTATTCTTGAGCAGTGATTTAGCCAGAAAATTCTCGAACGGGTAAAGCAGATTATTAGATAACGAATGGATAATGCGATGATCTTCCTTAAAATGCTCGTACTTACCAAAAAGCGACAGCTTGGCTATAACAATATCATCGTCGTCAAAAGTTACCTTGAAAACCCGGTTTGTCGACACCATTGCACTGATGTCTTCAATTTTCGCAATACGTTTTGAAGCATCATACCCCTCCCAGGCTTTGTTAATTATAAGAGAATAGTCCATCAGGTTTATATATTCAACGGATGGCAAAGATATAACAGAAATAAATTACAAAGGGCCAGTTTTTTATTTTATCGTGATGATGTTACGGTAAAGCAAAGGCCACATAAGCATCGCCCGATGGCGTACCCAACTTACCGCCGCCACAGGCTATCACCACATACTCTTTTCCACGTATCTGATAAATACTCGGCGTAGCATAGCCCGCAGCCGGCAAATCGGCTTGCCATAATAGCTTGCCGTCGTGTTTATCAAAGGCGCGTATTTTCTGATCTTTGGTAGCGGCTATAAAAATTAGCCCACCCGCTGTAACCGCCGGGCCGCCGTAATTTTCAGTTCCTGTCGGTACATCTTGTTTGCCAAACTTACTATCCTCGCCTAAAGGTATTTTCCAGGCGATTTTGCCGGTATTCAGATTAATGGCATTCAGCGTGCCCCATGGCGGAGACAATGCCGGCATACCTTCTTTGCTCAGAAACTTATTGTAGCCGGTCATTCCATAAGGCAGGTCCAAATATGGGTCAAGCGCGACCTTACGAGTAAATTTACGCTGGCCATCTTCTTTGTTGTTAGTGATGAATGCGATGATAGCCTCGCGCTCCTGCTTAGACACATCTTTAAACGACGGCATCATTCGGCGTCCGGTCTCCAAAAGCGCCATTACCTGATCGGCCGAATATTTCTTTTCAATACCGATCAAAGACGGATAATTACCTGACCCTTCGCGGTTTTGCCCATGACAAGACATGCAGTTTTTAGTGAACAAGCGCTCACCGGCAGTAGTGTAAGTTTCAACTTTATCTGGTGGTGCAGGCGAATCGATCATAGTCAATATCCAGGCCATTTCGTTGGCGTTGATGTATAGCAAACCAGTTGACGGATCGTAAGCCGGTCCGCCCCACTCTGCACCGCCATCAAAGCCGGGAAATATTACCGATGGTTTTTTACCCGGCGGGATAAACATATTACCGTAGCGATAATCTTTCAATCGCTCCAAAACTTCGGCTTTTGATTCGGGCGATAAATACGGGTTGATATCTTTCTCCGTAAAGGTTTGCCTTACAAATGGCTGAGGTAAGCTTGGTATAGGCTGTGTCGGCCAGGGTTTCTCGCCATCGAGCTCACTCGTTGTTGATACCTTGGTCTCATGAACCGGATACAGTGGCTTGCCCGTTACCCTGTCCAGTACGAACACAAATCCATGCTTGGTAGGCTGCGCTACGGCATCAATTAGTTTGCCTTTTCTTTTTATGGTGACCAGTGCAGGCGCAGTAGGTAAATCCTTATCCCACATATCATGATGAATCACCTGGTAATGCCATTTCAGTTTACCCGTTGCAGCATCCAGCGCCAACAAACAATTGGCAAATAATCCTTTGCCTAAACGCTTGCCTCCATAAAAATCAAAGGATGCCGAACCCGTGGGCGCATACAAAATACCTCGCTTTTCATCCATACTAAAACCCGACCAGCAATTGGCCCCGCCGATATGTTTCCAGGCCTCTTTATCCTCCCAGGTATCATAACCAAACTCGCCGGGATGCGGCACGGTATGAAATATCCAGCGCAGCTTACCCGTACGTACATCAAACGCGCGTATACTGCCCGGAGCAGCGTTGGCACTTTCGTTTACGCGACTGCCTAAAATATACAGGTCCTTATAAATGATACCCGGCGTAGTGCCGGCAATGTACCAGTTTTTGTTGGCCAGCTCCAGGTCATCATGCAGGTTGACGGCGCCGTTACTACCGAAGGTAGAAATAAGTTCGCCCGTGCTCGCATTAACCTCATACAAATTAGAGCCGGCGCAATAGAGGATGCGCTTATCATTTCCGCTTTGCCAGTAAGTAACGCCGCGACTGTTGTTAACACCCAGATTAGTTTTTTGAGGCAGATGTTCTTCTGCATTAAACAGCCATTTCTTTTCGCCGGTGGCTGCATTTAGTGCAACCAGGCTTAAATGCGGCGTGGTGCCATACAATACACCGTCGACAATAATAGGGTTACACTGCATTTGCGACGAGCCTTTTACATCGGCATCACCGGTGTGGTAGGTCCAGGCAACCTGCAACTGATTTACATTGCCGGTATTAATTTGCTTAAGCGATGAATAGTGCGTTGTCTTTTTTGAACCGCCATAAACGGCCCAATCGACATTTTGAGCCTTAGCCTGCAAACTAAAAAGCACAAACGAAACCCACAAACAGGCTATAGCCTTTTGATAAAAACACATCAGGAATAAGTATATAGTTTGGTTTATATGATCTCAAAATACCGCTTCAGCTCCCAATCAGTTACACTTTTGGCAAATTGGCGCCACTCCCACAAACGGGTTTGCGTAAAATGCTCAACAAAGTCGGCACCTAAAATCTCTTTTGCTATGGCCGATTTCTGCATATCTGTAGCAGCCTCAAATAAATTTGGCTGTATGGTACCGTTGCTTTTATTTTGATAGCCATTGCCAATGGTTTGCGGTACATCCAGCTTTAACTTATTCTTGATACCGTATAAGCCCGACGCTAAAGCAGCGGCCATTACCAGATATGGATTAGTATCTGCACCCGGAATGCGCGTTTCTAAACGGGTATAGCCTTTCGATGAATTCAGCACGCGGAAAGCCGTCGTTCTGTTTTCAACAGCCCAGGTTAAAGTTGTGGGCGCCCAGGCACCTTCAACCAGGCGTTTATAGCTGTTAATGGTCGGCGCATACATGGGCAAAATATGGGGTAAACAATACAGCTGACCGGCCAAATATTGCTTATGCAGCTCGCTCATTTTATGAGCGTCGTTATTATCATGAAATAAGTTTTCTGATTGATCTTTGCTCCAAAGGCTTTGATGTATATGGCCGCCACAACCCGGCAGGCTTTCGTTCCACTTAGCCATAAAAGTGGCTGTGATGCCATGTTTGTAGGCGATCTCTTTAACAGCGGTTTTAAAGAGCGCTGCCCTATCCGCAGCTTCTAAGATATGCGAGTGCAAAATAGCCGCCTCATATACCCCCGGACCGGTTTCGGTATGAAAGCCCTCTATCGGTACGTTGAATTGGTTCAGCAAATCGACCAGATCTTTACAGAAATCATCATTTTCTGAGATCCGCAGTATAGAATAACCAAACATGCCCGGTGTTAGCGGCTGCAGATTGGTAAATTGTTTATCTTTTAAGCTTTGCGGCGTCTCCTTAAAGTTGAACCACTCAAACTCCTGCGCAAATTCGGGATGAAAGCCTATATCCTCGCATTCTTTGGTAATGCGTTTTAATAACGATCTTGGGCATACTGCCAAGCCGTTACCTGCGGCATCACTAAAATCGCCAACAAAAAATGGAATATTGTCCTGCCATGGGATGGTACGGAAGGTTGACAGATCAATATGGCATGATTTATCCGGATAACCTGTGTGCCAACCGGTAACCTGAACGTTGTCATAACAAACATCGCTACTATCCCAGCCAAAAACAACATCGCAAAAACCGTATCCACCTTGCAAGCCATCCAGAAACTTTTTAGTGTGAATCACCTTTCCGCGCAAAACGCCGTCGATATCGGCAAAGGCGAACTTGATTTTTTGTATATTGTTTTCGTGTAAATATGCTGTTATTTGTTGTTCGTTCATGGTATAGGTAAATCCAATTTTAAGCAAGATAGCTATCGTAGCCCAAAAAACTCAATTTAAAAATGACAAATGACCTTTTGTTTGTATACGGTACCTTACTACTTGCTGATAATGAGTTTGCCAACTATTTAACCAGCAACTCAACCATTTGTTGTAAGGGAAAAATACAGGGCAGGCTTTACGATGCCGGGCATTATCCCGCACTCGTTATTGACAGTAAAGATAATTACAATGTTTGGGGAACGGTTTACCGTTTAAAAAATCTGCAGGAGGTATTGAAACAACTCGATTTTTACGAAGGCTATGGCGAAGGCGAAGAACAGCCCTATTTATATATCCGCGAAGCTTTGTCTGTTAAAACAGATGAGGGCATTTTAACCTGCTGGACTTATTTATATAATCGCTCTACAGCCGGCTTTAAAGAAATTGCAAGCGGTGATTATGTGGAATATCTGCAGCAAAAATCTTAAGGTAATTGACTTTCCCCAAACCCCGTCATTGCTGTAAGGAACGAAGCAATCTCTGCGCGATAGTTACACCATGCTAATGATTAGCATGTGTAGAGATTGCTTCGTTCCTCGCAATGACGCGATGTTTATAGAGACCTTTTTCAAAACAAAAAAGCGATGAGTTTTTGGCCCATCGCTTTTTACTTATCTATTAATTAACTAAAATTAGATTTTAGCTGATTTTACAGTTTTGATGATAACTGCAGCTACTTTGTATGGATCGGCAGCTGAGTTTGGACGACGATCTTCTAAGTAACCGCTCCAGTTGTGGTCAACAGCGTACAGAGGGATACGGATAGAAGCACCACGGTCAGATACACCGTAGCTAAAGTCATGGATAGAAGCAGTTTCGTGTTTACCGGTTAAACGTTGATCGTTATCAGCACCATAAACAGCAATACACTCAGCAACTGCAGGACGGAAGGCCTCGCAAACAGCTTTGAATTTAGCTTCGCTGTTAGCAGTACGCAATAAAGTGTTTGAGAAGTTGGCGTGCATACCTGAACCGTTCCAGTCTAACTGACCAAGTGGTTTACAGTGCCAGTTGATAGAAACTCCGTATTTTTCACCGATTCTTTCCAGCAAATAACGGGCAACCCAGATTTGATCACCAGCTTCTTTAGCGCCTTTAGCGAAAATTTGGAATTCCCACTGACCGGCAGCAACCTCAGCATTGATACCTTCTACGTTCAAACCAGCTTCTAAACATGCATCTAAGTGTTCTTCAACAATCTCACGGCCATAAGCGTTGTTAGCACCTACTGAACAGTAGTAAGGGCCTTGTGGTGCAGGGTAACCGTTTGCCGGGAAACCTAATGGTTTGTTAGTTTCCGGGTTCCACAAGAAATATTCTTGCTCGAAACCAAACCAGAAATCATTATCATCATCTTCAATATGAGCACGGCCGTTTGACTCGTGTGGCTGACCTTTTGAATCCAATACCTCGCACATTACTAAGTGCGCGTCTTTTCTTTGCGGATCAGGACAGGTAAACACTGGTTTTAAGATACAATCAGAAGAACCACCCGGTGCTTGCTCAGTTGATGAACCGTCAAAGCTCCAGTTATCAAGATCTTCTACTTTACCGCTAAAACTTTTAACGATTTTGGTTTTGCTACGAAGGCTTTGAGTTGGTTTGTATCCGTCAAGCCAGATGTACTCGAGTTTAGTTGCCATGTTTTAAATTAATTTTATAAAGTTTGATTCAGATAATAGTTTTAATCGCAACGATTACGTTTGTTTGAGCAAATTTATATTAATAATTTGCTTTTTTACAAATTTTATCAAAAAAAGTTTAAAAAAATGGAAAATGTTACAATAAAATCACCCATATACCTGAAAAACATTAAAACTTCCATCTAAAAAATACAAATAATCACTTTTAAGCTATTTATTTACAAATTCCGAATTTCAAAAGCTGATTATACAACATCCATTATCAATTTCATAATTGACGCTTATTGATTACTAACAAAACCCCGACCTACCGTATAGTATAATGCAAAAAATATCAGATATCCGACTTTAGCGCTGTTTATTGATATTAAAATCCCCCAAAAATCGGACAACCTTCACATCAGAGGCCAAAATCACTATAAAATTGATTAACAATTTCATATATAAGGGTATTTTAACATTTAACAGACGATGTTTATATTTTTTCAGTAAAATTGCGTCCGATATTTTGATTCTCATCTCATATAAATTTAAAATACTATGAAAATTACTGTTGTTGGTGCCGGAGCTGTCGGCGCTACTTGTGCGGATAACATCGCAAGGAAAGAATTAGCAGAAGAATTGATTTTGTTAGACATCCGCGAAGGTTTTGCCGAAGGTAAAGCTATCGACATGATGCAAACTTCTGCGCTGTTGGAGTTTGACACCAAAATTAAAGGTGTTACTAATGACTATGCTGCTACTGCCGATTCTGAAGTAGTAGTTATCACTTCGGGCTTACCACGTAAGCCGGGCATGACCCGCGAAGAACTGATCGGTGTAAACGCGGGCATTGTAAAAAGTGTTACCGAGAATATCTTAAAATACTCTCCTAACACCATCATCATTGTGGTTTCAAACCCAATGGATACCATGAATTATTTAACCTTGAAATCATCAGGCTTACCTAAAAACCGTGTTATCGGCATGGGTGGCGCGCTTGATTCTGCAAGATTTAAATACTACCTGAGCCAGGAATTAGGCTGCTCTCCAGCCGACTTAAACGCGGTAGTTATCGGCGGTCATGGCGACACTACCATGATCCCATTGATTAACCACGCTACCTGGAATAGCACACCTGTTACTCAATTCCTGAGCAAAGAGCAACAAGACAAAATCGTAGCTGACACCATGGTCGGCGGCGCTACCTTAACAAAATTGATTGGCACTTCTGCATGGTATGCACCGGGCGCAGGTACTGCATTTATGGTTGAGTCTATCGTTCGCGATCAGAAAAAACTGATCTCTTGCGGTGTTGCTTTAGATGGCGAGTATGGCCAAAAAGATATCTCATTGGTAGTACCGGTAGTTTTAGGCAAAAACGGTTGGGAAAAGATCGTCGACTACAAATTAACTACCGACGAGCAAGCTACCTTTAACAAAAGCGCCGACGCAGTACGCGCAATGAACCAGGTATTAACCGACAGCAATTTGATCTAAACAGATCAGACATAAAATAAAAAAGCCCTCCTCATAATACAGTGAGGAGGGCTTTTTTATTTCAGTAAATTATCGAATCGTCGTTTTCGGCGTTTCTCGTCAGGATCTATTTTGCAGGGCATCAATTTTATTTGTCTGATGTAATGATCAGGCAAACCGGCATCGGTAGCTAGCTTTAATATCTTAGCATGATACCAATCATACGGCAACAAATGGGTGGTCAGTGCATGCGGCTGGGTTACAAACACTTCGGCATGGTAGATATTATCGTCCATATCAAAGCAATGTACGGGTTCAAGTTTTAACGTCGAGCTCCATAAAGGGTCATGAAAATTTGAACGTTCCTCGTCATCTATCTGAATTAGCAGCCCCCAAACCATCGCATCCAAATCAAACGATTTCATGACATTGGCCTTGGCCGACTCATCTTCGCCGGTACTGTTAAACATGAAATGATAGCCGGGCAATTTACCGACACCCAGATTTTTGGCTGAGGGAACTGTTTTTGCGAACTTCTCTACATTCATGTTGCCCGCGTATGCAAATAGTATCATAGAGTTTTATAGGTAATTGGATAAAGTTGTAAACGCGTTCACCTAAAAAATGTTATAATAAATATCGGTGTTAAACGCTGATGGATATCTTCTTGCCCGTTTTTGCAGCTTCATAAACCGCCGCAATGATCTTCAAATCTTTCAAAGCTTCATAGCCGTCAACCGGCACCGGCGGCTGTTTATCGTGAAATATAATCTCAGCAAACTCGTCCATTTGTACGGCCTGATGTACGGTTATGGGTTGGTTTAATTCGCCCTGATTGGTGCGGCCCATTATCGGCCCGTAATTGGTGGATGGCTGCATTTCGGCAAAACCATGCTGGCCGTTCAGGAAAAACTTATCCAGACCATTCATATTATAGGTAGACAAGCAAGAAGCCGTCGCTCCACTTGGAAATCCAAATTGAAACTGGATGGTCTCATCAACACCTTCCTTGAATTTTACCGGGTCGGTTTTAGTTTCCTGGGCAGTTACCCAAACAGGCTCTTCGCCTGTCATATATCGCGCGCCGTTTACCGCA
>Ga0207647_10000459_pt1 | contig 33092 bp, 56 predicted proteins | sample KBSCornC2_FD_184295 | JGI IMG/M metagenome (GOLD analysis project Ga0207647, IMG submission 184295) | Corn rhizosphere microbial communities from Kellogg Biological Station, Michigan, USA - C2 (SPAdes) (version 2) | ecosystem: Host-associated > Plants > Roots > Rhizosphere ... | reverse complement strand
TGCGTGTACGCTTCTCCCTAGGCAGAGCATTCAGCTTACCGGTCAAGTCCTGAACTGCGAAGGCGCGGTCTCGCGCTTCCTTCACTGCCCTTCTAACATCGGGAATGCCAGTCTTGACAGCGTCGATGACCTTCTTCTCGGCGTCGGCCTGCTCTTGCAGCTGCGCGATCTGCCTGTTACGCTCACGCGTAGCAGCATCAACACCACCAGCACGAGATCCAGACAATCCTCTGTTCGCCCGAGCGTTCGCAGCCTTCAGCCGATTGATCTGACCTTCCAAGAGCTGGTAGTGCTCTTGCTGTCCGTGAATAGCGGCGGTAACAACCTTACGAGCGTCGGCCTCGCCGAGGATGGCACTAACAGCTGTACGAGTCGAGATGCCATACGCTTGCAGGTTCTTGAGCGTGCCCGAGCGCTGCAACTGGTCTAGCACGGCTGCACGTGTAGCAGCCGTAGTAGCACCGGTGAGCTGATCCATCGTGTCGATGATCTTCGAGTAGTCGGCGTTGTACGTCTTCGCCGCATCCTTGGAGTTGTGCAGAGCGGCTACCAGACCACCCAGAGCACCTACGAAGCCACCAATAGCTGCACCCCACGGACCGAAGGCAGCACCAGCTGTAGCACCACCAAGAGCGGACGTCAGGATGCCGAGAGCCTTATGCGTCTTGTCAGTAGCAGTATAGGCGGTGTACATGCCATACGCCATAGCTGTCAAGCCACCCGCGACCATGCCGAGCTTACTGGCAGCAGTAGCAGCAGTGACGTTTAGCGTCTTAGTAGCGCCAACGAAGATAGCGATACCGCCCATAACCGTTACTATGACACCAGCCAGAACCAGGAAGGCTGTAGTCAGAGCAGCAACAGTTACGATGTTCCGACGTACCGACGGATCGAGAGAGTTCCATGTGTTGATCAGGCTCTCTGCGATCTTGACTAGCTTGAGCGCAACGGGAAGCAGATCGTGACCGAGCTCGATGCGCAACAGTTGCCAGTGGTTCGTCAGCTGCTGAATCTGCGCCTGAGGACCCTTAGCCATCGTCTCGAAGGCCTTCTTAGCGGTCCCCGAATCCTTAGTCATGTCGCCCACGTACTTGTGGAACTTGTCCATGTGCTTGAAGACCAGGTTGAAGAAGCGTAGAGCCTGAATAGTACCGCCGCTGCCGTAGAAAGCGTTCTTCAGGAACTCCGACTTCTCGAAGTTGTTCATGCCCTTCATCTTCTTCATCATCAGGTCAAGGATGACGGGCAAAGTCTTCAAGTCGCCGTGGGTGTTCAGAATCTGGACGCCGAGCTTCTTCAGGTTATCGGCAGTCTTCGGGTTCGACAGAGCGTCGAAGGCACGTGCACCAGAAGTAGCAGCACGAGAGGCGCTCAGACCGTTCCTGGTCATGAACGCCAGAGTACCGCCGACCTGATGGAGAGTGACACCGAGACGTGCTGCTGACGGAAGAATCAGACCGATCGACTTAGCAAAGTCTGCATACGTACCAACACCCTTGCGGACTAGCTGGAACATGAAGTCGGAGACGCTACCGGCCTTCCTGACGCTAATGCCATAGGCATTCATGATCGCCAGGTTGGCCTTAGTAGCCGTCTCGACATCAGTCTGGCCACCGACAGCGTCCTTCGAGAACTGCTTCAGGAGCTTCCGTGCGCCAGAGTAGCCAACGTCGATGGACGAGAAGATGTCATACAGCGCAGGCTGGATCTGGGCAAAGTCGACCGGGATCTTCTGACCGATCTCCTTGCCGATATCCTCTACGCGCTGCAGAGAGGCGTGGGTCTTATCGACCTGAGTCAGAGTGCGACGGGAAGCCGTCGCGTAAGCAAAGTTGGCCTGGACGAGACTACCAAGGGCGCGTACTCCGATGACGCCCATCAGTGTCATACCGACACCGGACGCTATTGCGGCGGAACCCATACTTCTGAGTGCGTCGCCGCGAGCACGCATCGCGTTCTGCTCTTCGTTCATCTGGCTCAGCGATTCGCGATGCTGATTCAGCTGAGCCTGTGCAGCTATTCTCGACTGTCGAATCTGCTCGACCTGCGCAATATGCAGTCGCCGCGCTTCCTCGATCTGCTGGTTGTACGTACGCCGCGACTGCGCCGCTAGTCCCTCGAGGGCCGCCTTCTGCTCGCGGATAGCACCGATCTGCTTCCGCTCGAGCTGCATACGGGAGTCGGCAGCACGCCTGTACTGCTCGGCAGTGATCTTGTCCTGGTTACGAAGCTGACGGGACTCGCGAGCCTGAAGTGCAGCTGCTTCGCGTACCTCGTTCTCCTGCCGACGAAGTGCGGCAGTCTGCTCTTCGATCGCGCGCATCTCGCGACGGTGCGACTCGAGAGCCTGCGCCGTGGTCTTGGAGTAGGCGTGGTTTACGTCACCGAGCTGAACCTGCAGCTTCTGCAAGACCTTACGCTGCTCGTTGACCATACCAGCCGTACTGGAGGCGGCCTCAGTGCCCATGCGCCGCATGGCACCAGAAACGTGCCCAATCGTACGACTCGCTTCATCACGAGCACGCAAGACCAGGAGCACTTCCCGTGCACTGAGACCCACGACGCCACCTCCCTTCTACTGTGACTGCGAGCGACGGATGTCCAAGGCTTCCTTCTCCGCCTGAGCCGTCAACACCGCTTCCATCATGTAGACGTACAAACTATCCTGCTGCATGAGCCCGCCTGGTCCGGGTAGCGTTTGAAACGCCTGACATAGATTCGTCATCTCTATGGCGAATGCTACATCGGGATCGAGTCCACCATCCCCTCGAGGAATGACAATCGCGACCCGGATGCGGGCAGCTAGTTTCCCTCTTCGTCCTCTTCGAAGTTGTTCAGCTCGGAGAGCCAGTTGTCGATCTCCTCGCCGACGCGCGGATCCAGCATGCGGATGTCGGAGAGCTTGGTCAGATCGAACTTCTGCGTCTCCTCGTCGTCCTTGTACAGGTTGTGGTCGACGATGCACTTCTGGAAGTCGAACGCGGTCGACTGCTCGGTGATGAGCTGCATCTCGCCGGCGAAGTCCTTGCCCTTGCCTGCTTCGATCTTCATCGAGGAGGTCATGGAGCGTCGGATGAGCTTCTCGCCGTACGACAGACGCCTTGCGGTGATCTCGCCACCTTCGACGGACTTGAGCTGCAGCGTCTGCGTTTCTTGTGTTGCGATTGCCTTCGGCATTTCGTCCTCCCTCAGGACTGTTTAGATTGCGATTAGACTTTCCAACCGCGTAGTAGTCTCCGGGTGGGCGCTACTGTGGTCTTTCTCAAGTCTAAGCCGGTTAGACTCGATATAGACGAGGTAGCGCTCACCACGAAGACCACAGGGTGAATCAGGTGATGTCTTGCTGCGTCTTGACGGTGATCGTGTAGGCGTTGCCGGTGGCGTCCAGAACTCCGTTGTAGGCCACCGAGGCGCGAATGAGATCGCCTTGACCGGACAAACCGACCTCGTAGGTGTCCTTGATCGCCGCAGGCATGACGATGCTGATCGAGTTGTTCACGCCCTTCGTGGCCGTCAGCGTGATCGACTGGGCCGTCAGAGCCTTGAACGCGTCGTAGTCGGCGCGACTCTCGAAGTCGCGATCGACCGTCATCGACGTGGTGTTCTCACCGTACGCGATGAACTGCGCACCGCGACCGGTGTCCTTCAGCCGGTACTGCGCCTCCGGACTGTCGTCGACCGTGAACACGAAGTTGTCAGTGTCGAAGACCTGAGACGCCGTCGGGATCTGGACCTGGTAGGACCCAGCACCGTACGGGTTGTCCTGAACCGTCGAGCCCCACGTCGCGGTGGGCGCCGACTGCGTTGCCTCGTCACGACCTAGCAGCGTCGGGTTGAAGGTCAGAAGACCGTCTTCGATGCCGAAGTTGAACGAGCCGACCACAACGCCCGTGTAGGCCATGACGATCGCGTTGCGGACAACAGTGATCGACATGGTGCGCGGCGGGATGGCGATCGGGCTCGCCGTGAAGGTGTACGTGAAGTTCGGCGTGGTGCCGCTCTTCACAACCGCCGTACGAGCGCAGTAGAGGAACATCGCGAGATCGTCCTCGAAGCACTCCATGGCGAGGTCACCCTCGATGCGGCTGTTGCCGGCAACAGCACCGACAATGGCAGCAGCTTGGCGGATCGGACGCCGCCAGATGGTGTCCTGGATGTACTGCAGACCCTCACTGGTGACGGGTACGAACTTCGTTGCGGCGACGAACGTGCCCGGCGTGATCTCGTGCGAGTAGCCGACGAAGCCGCCTGCTCCTGTACCAGGCATCAGCTGTCACCTTCCTTCTGCTTCTTGTTGAGCACGGTGGTCACTTCGACCCCGTTCATGCCCTTGGATGCCTGCAGCAGCGTCGGGCCTTGCTGTAGCTCGAACGTGTAGGCGCCGTTGTCGTCGAGAACCGGGTTGTCGTTGTCATCGAGCACCATCACCATCTCCTGGTGATGCGCACGGTACGTGGCGTGCTGGTCCTCGTTGACTTCGAATGTGGATCCGTTCTCGAACGTTCCGAGCCCAGGGATCTGGATGAGCGAGCCCTTCTGGAGGCTCTCCTGGTCGAGCGTCACTTCATACACGGGCTTGGACTCCTGCTCGGGCTCAGGCTCGTTCTTGTTGTCGTCTGACATGTTTGTACACCTCCTAGAAATTACTGGGCAATAGCTCTTGCTGCCGTGCTTCGACTGTCAGCATCGAGGCTCGGAAGAGTGAGGTGCCACGTGTCTGGTAGCCTGGCTCGACTGATCGGACGACCGAGTCGATGCACCTACCTTCGAGTGTGGCATCGGCGTGGATGAGGTCTTGCAACGACTCAGCGATGCCGTCGGTGACCTTCTGGTTCTGGCTGGTGCTCTGTACCTGTCCGTGGTAGATGATGATGTGCGTGTTCATCAGGTTCATGTAGCGCCGAGGTGCACCATTCTCCTCGCGCCTCTTCATACCAGGCTCGACGCAGGCGATCGGAGTCTTGGCAATCTTCTGCTGGTCGCCGTAGAAGACATCAGCGAGGCCGACAGCGGCGAGGTTGTTCGTGATCAGGTCGACGAAGAACTGCGCGTACTCCTCCTGATTCGTCGTCGGGCTGGCCATCAGAGACCTGCTCTCTGAACACGCTCGTTGACCCACTCGACGAAGATCAGATCGATCTTGGGCAGGTCCTCACTCTGCAGCATGACAAACGGACGAGCGGGGAGCGCGCCTTCGCCACCAATGTTGACAGTGGCACGCTTCACCGGGTCGAAGAAGCCTTCGTAGGTACCGTGACCAGCCTGATGCAGAGCACCGTACCAGACGTCTTCCGGCATGTGCGTGATCATGGCCTTCTCGGTGTCGATCTGCCAGATGCCGACCTGAGCCATCCGTCGCATCAGCGCACCAGTACGGATCAGAGCCTTCTCGCCAGAGCCCTTCTGCCGCCAAGTACTCTCGGCGAGATCAGGCCAGCGAGGGCGACCGCTCTTGTGGAAGTTCACCTGGATGCTCGGGATCACGACCTCTTGGACGGCACGCTTCAGAGGCACCCGAAACGACTTGATGCTGGCGCCGAGCTTGTCGTACTTGCGGGCCATGATGCCGATGGAGGGCTCGAACGTCATCTCGACGGATGACACCTGGGCAGCTCGCAGCGTCGGGGTGACAATCAACCCGCTGCTGAAAGTGACCATCAGAACGTCAGTCCCATCGAGAAGGATGCATCCGTGTTGGCCGGGTCGTCGAGGGTACCCAAACTACCCTCGCACCCGGCCCCCTTGTTCGCAAGCGAGCTCGCGTCCGTCGGGAAGAACAATGGTGTGTCGATGCCTGTCGAGACATCGGGGAACTCTGGCAAGACGATGGAACCGTTGAGCAGACCAGCAATGTTTGCCTGGACTGTGCGCCGTAGAAGGAAGGCGTAGTTCGACGTCGTGTCGTCGGAGTTGTCGCTGTAGGTGCGATCGTACACCTCTGCCACGTACAACATAGCAATGAGGGAGCGTACGAGAGCAGGAGTACTTGCGGTGTCGATCCACGCGCTAGTGTCGTAGACCGTGGCCAGCTTCGGGAGAACCTGCAGGGCCATCTGATCGGCCAGCGAGTCCTCGATTGAGGTTAGGTCCAGCTTGGTGGATTCGAGGAACGCTTTCGCCTCGTTCACGGAGAACAATGCGGTCACGGTACCTCTCCTCTCACCAAGCTGGACCTATTGGGGGGCTGAAGGACGACTATGAGTCTTCCTTGTGGTCCTGGCCGACGGCGTCGGTTCCGTCGCCAGGAGTAGCCGCACCCTCGACCGGCTGAACGTCGGCCGGGTTCGCCGGAGCATCGCGAACGTCGGGCGCCTCGTCCTCCGGATCGTTCTCGGGCGGGTTCATCTGGAGGTCGGTGCCCTCGATCTTGTCCAGGTTGGAGGGAGTCCCCCAGGCCTGGTTGGCGCCCTCGTTCGGCTCCGTGAACATCGCGTCGAAGGCGTCGGCTTCCAGGATCACCTTGTCGGCAACCAGCTGGTTGACGTGCTCCTCCTCCAGGTCGGAGACGTCGACGTCCTCGCCACGCTCGATGTACTCGTTGTCGTCCAGCTTGAGCCTTGCGACGGCCTTGTAGTTGGTCTTCTTCTTGCCCGGCATGTCAGCTCACCGCGTTCTTGATCAGGTAACCCGACACGACCTTGCCGAAGTTGGCGTCGTTCGGGTTGTTCTCCCGACCGACCAGCTTCAGGTCGTAGCGACGGCTACAACGGATGAGATCGGACTTCCGGCGGTTCTCACGCCACCGGTCGACGATCTGGCCAAACCCATCCACGCCCCACGTGAACTCGTACGCGAAGGCGGGAATGCGAAGGCCCGGACGCGCCGGCACCCACGCCAGGAGAACGTCCTTGCCCCACAGGTAGCTGGGGGTGAGGGTCGCTCCCGTCGCGATGCCAGTGCCCGGAACGATGATGTTCGGCACACCGAACATCTGCTGCATGATCTCCACCGTCAGGACGGCGCGTTCCGAGTACTTGATGCGCTCGATGATGTCCGCGTGGTCCTCGAGGACCGACATCACCTGGTAGGGAATGATCGCCGTGTTCGGCTCCATGAAGATGTGGCTGTGCATCTTGTGCTTGCCCAGCTTCATGTCGACGATCGGATGGCCGGAGGCCTCGTCCCACTGGGTGTTGACACCCACGGAGAGGTCGACGGTCATGTCCGAGGCGTACTGCGTCGCGTCCTTCACGAGCGTGGCCATCGCCAGCTCGCGACCCAGGAGGATCTTGCTCGTCACCAGCTCGGTGCCGTCCCGGTCCGGGGACATCGGGGAGTCGGTGTTGGCCCGCTCCTCATCCGTCACCGCAACCTGGAGCGCGTGCTCCTGTGCGTAGTACGTGTCGGTCGAGACACCCAGGCCGGGGATCTCATTGGCCTCGGAGCCCGGCGCGCGGAGGTCGCCCGACTCGGGCAGCCAGGCCTCGCGACCGAACGTGTAGTACTTGTCGGCCTGCTTCAGCACAGGCACCGACGGGAACAGCTGCTCGGCAACGAGTCCCACGTTCGACCAGCCAACGGAGATGTTGGTGAGCGCCCGGTCGATGTGGATGTTGTTCGAGCCTGTCGGGTCGTAGATTGCCACCTGTTACACCTCCTTCTCAGCTGACGGCCGTGTTGACGGAACCGTACGGGGTGAGCAGCAGGTCGAAGTACACGCCCGCGCCGGTAGCGGCGGTGAGGGCAATGCCTGCACACTCCTTGGACCCAACGGCCGCGTTGACGGTGACGAACCGCGCAGTGGTGTCGTTGGTCACACGATCGTCGACAGCGATGGCGCCGCCGGCGAGGGCTCGGCAAATGCCGAGGATGTTCACACCGACGACGGCCTTACCGGACGCCAATCGGTTCGTGTCCAGGTTCTCCTGGCACACTCCACGGAGCTTGGCGCCGGCGGAAGTCGCTCGCGCGACCTTCGTCCCGTCGCCACTGGACACCACTGCTTCGCCGGCCTTGTAAGCCGTCGCACCGGTGGCCAGGTGGCCCTTGGTGAGTACGTGGTCAGCACCCACACCCATGGTCAGTCACCTCCTCAGTTGCTCGGGGCGTCAGCGTACGACGCGCCACGGTACTCGGCGAAGAGCTTCGGGTCCTCCTTGGCCACGGCCGTCACCGCGTCCGCGTACTGGAGGTTCTCGTCGTTCTTCAGCTTCTCGTCCACCTTGTCGGTGAACTGCTTGATCGCGTCGGTGTTGCCCTCACGCTGACGCGCGTCGTCGGTGATCGTCTCCTTGGTGTTGACGAAGCCGGTCTTGACCAGCCCCTCCATCAGCTCGACGATCCCCTTCTGCGAAGGCGCCAGGAGCACCTCGTTCAGCTTGGTGACGGTTCCCGCCGGCAGAGCCTTGCCGTCCACGGGCTCCGTGAGCTTCTGGACGGTACGAGCCGTCTCGGAGAGCTGAAGAGCTGTCGACAGGGTCTGGTTCTGCACGAAGAGTCCCTCGAACGCCGTCGCCAGGGCCTTGACGTCGGGGTTGTCGGACTCCTTGAGACGGATCACCTCCTGGGGAAGACCCTCGGCAGCCGCGACGACCTGATGGTCCGTCTCGATGCCGTCGCCCGGGGTCGGGGTCTGCGGCTCGGCGGGTACCGGTGGCGCTCCGATGACCGCGTCGTCGGGCAGCTTGGAGACCGCCTCGGTGACCTGGTCCTCGGTCGCGTCCTCCGGAAGGCCGAGCAGCTTGCGAAGCAGCTTCGGATCCATGCTTGTTCCTTCCTGTGGGTGCTGCTCGGCGAACAGCTCTGACATGTTCAGTGGGAGGATGTCCTTCAGGAACGGCCTGTTGGTAATCCCGCCACCAAAAAGGACGTGCTTGTGCACGGCCTTCGTCTTGGGGTGTTGCCACTCGTCGACCATCTCGGGCGAGAAGTACCTGTACTCCTTGTCCTTGATGGCCTTGTACGCCTTCTTCGTCCACTCGACCAGGACCCAGAGACCGTTGTCACGGGCCTGAGCCTGCTTGATCCAGCCGGCGGCCTTGCCGTCCTGCGCCTTGTGGTCGTAGTCGATGTCCAGCTCGGTCTCGCGAACGCCGTTGTTGACGTTCATCGCCATCGTCTGGACCTTCTCAGGCGTTGCCTCGATCGTGCCGTAGACCGGGTGGTCGTAGGTGCCGAGAGGCAATGCTTGGATCCACGTAGTACGGGTCACGTCATCGAACGTCGCGCCCGCCAGATCGGCCAGATAGCCGAATCTGTTCATATGGGAACCTCCTCGTGGTGTGATAAATATAACGTCTTCCTTACTGGGAGGACAACGGTTCGTATATAACAGTAACCTCCTACAACTGGTGCAACGCTAGAAGTACTGGTCCGCTAGTAGCGAGCAAGTACAGGTACTCCTGATCAATGCCTGAAGGTGCTACTACAACCGTCAATTGGCCATCGCCAGAGAACGCAGCTGCCCCGAATAGGGCAGCCTGTGCTGCAACACTCAATTGTCCGGACCCACTAAAGCTGGCATTGTCCGCGAATCGAGGAACAACGACCACAGTCAGAGAGCCGAGGCCTGAGAAGACTGCATTGCCAGCAAAGCCTGGTTTACCGGCTGCACTGAGTAGGCCAGTGCCTGAGAAGTTCACTGCGACAGCGAACGCAGGTGTAGCAATGACAGCCAAGGTACCTGTGCCGCTAAAGGCAACTGCGACAGCGACCATAGGCTTCTGCGTCGTGCTTAGCTGGCCGCTGCCGCCGAACGCAGCAGCACCTGTGAAACCTGGCTTAGTAACTGCCGAAAGCTGTCCCGAACCACTAAAGGCTGCATTGTCGGTGAGTCCAGGCTTCGTAACGACACTGAGCTGTCCTGATCCGCTAAAGGCAGCTGCGCCAACGAACCCAGGGACAGCAACAATACTCAGCTGTCCACTGCCTGAGAAGCCTGCAGAGACAGCAACGGCTGGAGTACCTAGAGCTGACAGAGATCCTGCGCCACTGAAGGCAGCCGCGTCCGTATAAGCTGGCGCACCAGCCGCACTGAAGACCGGCGGGACCCTCGGCGGCAGCCAAAGGTAAGTCCGGTAGAAGATACCGGACATGGGTCAGATGATCTCTCCCACCGACACGCGACCGGCGATTCCACCGATCGAGTCGGCCGGCGTGGTGACCAGCTCGAGCACCATGCGCGTGCTAGCGTCGAAGACAATTCGCTCTTCTGGCACAGGCACGTAGAGGCAGTTCATGCGTACGTTCCAGTTGAAGCGTGCCATCTCAACAACAGTACCAGCTGCGTACTTAGTCGTATTGCCGGTTTCCATCGTCACGCCAGCAGCTGTGTCGTTGGGCCGCGTGGACTGGAAGGTTGATGTACCGCCACCAGAACCTGAAGTACCACCAACGCAGCGCTTCAAAGCCATCTGCAGCTGCTCTTCCTGCGCGTCACCAACTTCGGTGAGCTGACCGAACTCCCAACCGAGCAGAACGCATGGCTTGCCGGAAGCGGCCAGAATCTCAAAGACGTCGATCTGGGCAGTGAAGGCCGTGCTAATGACAATCGGCGCGACGTAGGAACGGGACAGTTCAATCATTGGATCACCTCGTAAGGATGGGTAGGAGCTGACTAGTGGGGTTGAGCGGAACCAGACTTGCTGCAGCAGCTGCAGCTGCCTCACGCAGCGACACCAGAACAATACCTCCGTACTGCGCCGTGCTACTGGTAATAGTCATCGACGCCGAATATGCACCAGATTCTGCGCCCGTAAATCCTGCCCACTCAGCCATTGCGGCGCCCGTATCCTGGCCTAGAGCGTTGTTGACTAGTGAGCCACCTGTTACAGTTCCGCCTGAGAGGCCTGCATTCGTCAAGGACACTGCTCCGAGCGCCGTACCTGTGTCAGTCGGTGTGATACCGAACATGACAATCAAATCGCCAGGCAGCGGTGCACCTGCACCGAACGCTGCAGGTGATGCTGACAATGGCGAGGTAGTCACTGTGTCGACTGCCGATACAACAGGGATCGAGCCTACCGCATCCTTCATCCCGTTCGGGAAGATGTATGCACCAGCAATAAACTCCCAAGAGTTAGGTGCTGTTGCACCTGGCGTAAACGTCGGGTTCGTCTCCGACGATGAGGCCGCGACCTTCGCCGCAATCTGGAAGTGACAAGTTCCCGTATCGTTACCGTTTGACTGCCCAGTCGCAAATCCGCCATTAGCAACCATCGTCCACCCAGCCGTTAGACCCATCGGCCGAGTGGCTCCGGTGTACTTGCCTAGCTCCGCAACCAGAAGTAGGTCACCCGTTTGATGAGTTGGGAGTGTTGCAGCTTCAGCACCAGCTGTTGCAGGCACTGTAGTTGCGAACGCTCCCCGTCGAGTGACCGTCATGGATCACGTCTCGGTGAAGGTTGCAGTCACTCCGTACGTGCCCTGTGAGGCGAACGTCTGGTTCGTCACTGTGGTCTTGTCGTAGTAGGTACCGGCGGTGACAGCTGAGTGGACGCCTACACCGACGACTGTCGTGCTCGCCGGGATGTCGAACGTCACCTGCGACGCCGATACAACGCCACCCGAGCTGGAGCCCCACGAGAGCGCCTTGCGTGCGTAGGCAGGCGAACCACCCGAGACCTCAGTGCCTGCTGATCCTGCCGAACCCATCGCGGTGAACGCCGACAGATAGGCCGCGGAGCCCTTGTACGCATCCGACAGGATGTTCTTCATGGCTGTGCCATCGACTGCCATGTCAGAGCTCCTTCAGCTTCGAGTTCGCCGGGTAAGTAACGCCCGCATCAGGCAGATCGAGGTGTTCCGGTACGTGAGTAGCACCGTCGTAGCCACCCGGACCGGCGTCAGGCTCCTTCGAGACCGTCACCGACTGCCAACGCGTCCTCGCATCGGCTACGTACGCATCCAGGTGGTCTGGACGTACGTAATCGACAGCTTCATGGATGATGTACTCGGGCTCACCCTTGTTGTTCGTCGTACCTGAGAGCGAAACCGACCGCATGGTCACCTTCCGCTTCGTGATTTCTGGCATGTCCTCTCCTACGTTGTCTGGAGCCAAAGGTCGAGATCATCTACTGCACCTGCACCACCAGCAGTGGTACCTCCACCAGGAGGCGAATCCGGTCCGATGTACAGGATCGGCCCAGTCGAAGGCGGCCTCGCCGCATATACGCCAGAAATCTCTGGAATGTACCGCAGCAACGCTGCAGCGCCGTCAATGAGAGCACCCGCTGTTGGATCATCTCCCAACACCGCATCACGGACGAGGTTGATACCTCCCGGGAGCGAGGCCATTGGCACCTGAAATACGAACGTCTGACCCGGTCCGGAGTCGAATACCTCCTTCGCCTGGTACTGCCAGCCCGACAGATCGATGTCGGGATCGTCGGTAGCCGGCAACTCGAAGTCAGTCGGACCTGAAGCTTCGAGGTCGATCTCGAGAGGTGCGCCGATGATCCAGATCGGATCGGTCGCATCGTCGTCAGTGACACGCTCCCACACGACGGTAATGACCAGTTTCCCGGTTGGTTGATTCCCGTCGAGCAGGACCGAGTGGTATCTAACTGGGACGGTATCCCAGTCCCCAGGCAGTGCCATTATCCGCCACTCCTGTCACCCGTACCGGTTCTGGTAGGTCCTCGTTGTGCAGGAATCGAGGCCTGTCGAGGCAGACCCACGCGCGCGCCGCGCTGCTTCGCGCTGCGCTTCTTGCGCTGAATCCGCTGCTGTGCCTTACTGCCGCGGTCGTAGTTCGGGTTCTGGTTATTGTGGATGTCGTTCGGAGCACCAGGTGCGCCCTGGTCTGTCTGGTCGTTGACGTCGTACGGGTTCTGTGGGGTAGCGATGAGGCGCGACGTCTCCTCGTCGATCTCCGGCAGATCCATCTCTTCGCGCAGGTTCTCCTCGAGCGGCTTGTCGGGGATAAGCGCGCCTGCGCCGATGAGGTTCCTGATCGCGAAGCTGAGCGTACGCCAATCGGCGGACTCGCCAACGCGGCGGACCTTGAGCTTCGGGAAGTGCTCCTCGAGTGGCCAGTTGTACGTCACCATCTTCGGGTACAAGTACAGCGAGAACGTCTCCGCCATGATGTCGGCGAGGAAGCGTGCCGCCTTCATGAACATGACGAGATCATCCTCGCGAGCACCACTAGCGATGAAGTTGACCAGCATGTTCTCGCGGATTGCATCATCGTGGTGCTCGATCGAGATCATCGGATCGACCGGCTGCCCCTCGAGCTTGAGCATCGAGACCTCCCAACCAGGAGGCAACACGATATGCGCACGCTCGTTGGTACGGATGTTGCGACCGAGCTCCTCGGCAACGACGTCGTCCTTCCCCTTCTTGTACCCGAGGGGGAGCTTGATCACCGGGATGCCGATGCCGTGCCGTTCCTTCTGGATGGCGTCGATCTTGTACAGCTGCGTCTTGTAGTACCAGTGCTGGTAGGCCGAGCGCAGTACGGACACGCCTGTGATGTCGCCACCCTCACGATCGAAGCTGAACACGAGCAACTTGTCGATCGGGATGGCAACCTCGCCGAGAGGGTGTATATCCGACACCTCGGTGTACATGATCACGCCCAAAGGACCGCCATGTGAGTCAAAAACCCACTCTTTCACGTCCATCGGGTGTCTTGGCGCGAGTTTTGTCAGTACTGTGCGCAATTTGCCGTCAACTACGCGGTTTTCCCAGACACACTCGAACATGTAGTAGCCGAAATCGACCATTAGGAGTGCTTCAGTGATCACCTGCGTCCAGGAAATGGTCATCAAGTTCTGCAGGTTGTGCCAAACCCAGTCGCTCTGCTCCTTCCAGACCTTATTCTGGCGGTCGGAAGCGTTCTCGTCGCAGTAGTACTGGTTGTACCACCGACCGGCGAGTGCAGGAATCTTGTAGGCACGTAGCGTCCCGCGCACCGTACCGTCGCTCTTGCGCATCTTGTCGAAGTTCTTGAGCCCTTCGATGCCGCGGAGGTTCGGGTTGTACTCCTGTCGAACCCAGGAAGTGAAGGGTGAAGGCGACGAACTGCCGAACTCGATCGCACCTTGCGAGCCGATTGAGCTGGATCGTGGCGCAGCGATGGCGAATTCCTGACCTGGGACGTCGTTGATGACGCGGACGATCTCGTAATTCTGCGCATCGAGCTCGTCGAGTGTGACCTCCGAAAGCCGGTCAGACCGGGTCCCCTTGTCTCGTCGAGACCACAGGGGTGAAAAAACCGACATCAGAACTCCGTTTCACTCAGGTTGCCGAAGCCCGAACTAGTAGGACCGGAACCAACATCATCCGACATTGTGATCCCGGGCGAGCTTTCGAATACACGTTCCACCGGCGTCCACGGGTTGGGCATGCTGTAGACGTCGGCCAGACTGTAGGTAGCGCCGAGCTTCCAGATGTAGACCATGGCGTAACGCATAGCGTCGATGGCGTGATCGTCCATCTTGGTGCCGAACTCCGGAACGTTCTGGCCCTTCACAGGTTCCTTGGTCCGGTAGTTGTTGTACTCCTTGATCGTGTTCACGCAGGAGTGGTCAACGATCCAGCGCGGCCTGTCGGGGGCAGGTGTTCCGTACTCGTCGACTACGATGATCGAGCCGCCCTCAGTCTCTTGGGGCACCTGCTTCATGAACCCCCGCGTGAGGTCGATCCCTTCCCGCCACGTGTAGTCGCTTTTGACTTCCGGCATACAGACGCACGGGACAAAATCGCGACTAATCGTCGCTGCCGCTTCTGGGTCTGCCGGATCACCAAAGGCGAGATCAAGATGGTATCCTTCCGGGTGGTCGCGATTCTTGAGGAGGTCAATGTGATCAGGGATCGTCGTCAAGGACTTGTAGTGCTCGCGCCAGATCCGGATCTCGTCGTTGTGCCCGATCTGGAACTCGATCGCCGCTAGCGGGTTTGTGTACCCGAAGTCGAAGGCCATGTAGTTCGGCAGCTCCGGCCTGAACTCGACCTTCCTGACGTGCACCTTCTCATCCCACTCCGGGAAGATTTTGCCGACGAACGAAGCGAAGTCGGCGCCGTACTCCTGAAGGAACCACTCAGGCGTTGACGTCTTTTCGATCTGCAGGATTTCGGGGTCGTTCCTCCCACCCGGGAACACGACCTCGTTAGCCCAGCTCGGGAACGACCAGCTCTCGTACTGTGGGAAGTCGGGGTTGTTGCCAAGCTGCCACAACTTGTGCAGCCAGTTGAAGCCCTCCGGTGTAGTGGGGAAGTCTGCGCCGCCTCTACGGTCGGACAGGGCCGGCTGAATAAACCGTTCCCAGGTCTCGAGCCGTTGCTTCGCCGCCTCTGACAGGATCACGTGATCGAGCGCCTCACCAACCAGGTTCTCTGGGTGATCGGCGCTACGAACTTCCAGGCGCGTCTGCCAAGGGAACTCGATGAACATGTTCCCCTGCTTCTTGTTGTACCCCTTCTTGAACTTCTTGTCTCTGCCCATCTGCATCTTGATGATCAGGCTGTCCCAGATGACGCGGAACTCCTTCTCACCCAGGTCGTAGGTGGGGCCGACGATCCAGTACATCTTGTTCGGGAGGAAGAGCTTGGGCTCAAGGTCGTGACCTGCCATCGTGCTCTTACCGAATCGACGTCCGCACACTGGCACCCTGTACCGCGCCTTGGAGTTGTGGTACAGGATTTGCTCTTTGTGCGGCTGATAGCCAACCGCCTTGTAGAGGGCAGCACGATCGAGCACGCGCTCGGCAGTGCTCACTTGCGACATGGCTCGTATCCTAGGTCGTCACTTGCGACGATGAAGACGGGGCAGCACGTCAACGACGATTCGCCCATGATCCGAAAGGTTCGTCCGAGAGTGCGGAGGTACTTGCTTGACACGGCGCTTGCGGAGGTTCTTGGACCACGCGTAGTAGACGACGCGGGAGTTCACCCACTGCATCCCGAGCCGGCGGAACATCTCCTGGGGACTGAACTCCCACGGCTGAACTTGCGGGATGGTGGTGCCCTTGCCGACCGGCAGGTAGTTGAAGTCGCCACTGATCTTGATCGCGAATACCTTGGGATCGCGCAGAGCCTCTCGCGCCAGACCCTCGATCGTCTCCATCGCCTTCGCTGTCACTAACGTGCGAGCGTTATCCAGCATCTTGCCGAAGTCCTTCGACCGCGGCTCGTGATCCTGAATGACGGCATCGACGTGAGTGTGCAGCCACACGTAGGTACGACCCCACCGCTTGTACTTGACGCGGTTCACCCAGCGGTCGTTGCCGACACCAGCATCGCCGATGTCCTTACTGATCTGGATGGTCTCGTTCGAGAGCACCTTGCCCTTGACGACGACAGCAATCTCCCTGCTGTGCTGTCCCTTATCAGGAGCGATGACCTCGAACTGCGGACGGAAGACCTTGCGTACGACTGGGATGTAGTCGCGCTTGCCTAGGTCGAGTTCCGTGAGAGCGACACCGTGAGGGTGCTCATCACGGATGTGTGCCAGGTTCTTCTCGAGTCCGACGCCTACCTTCTGCGGCGCCACGATGTCGCGCATCAGAGGACTCTCACCAGAACGACGATCAGGATGACAAGCCAGCTCATGACTAGCTCCTCTCCGCGTTCGCGTGCAGCTCGGCCTGTGAGACGGCCTCGTACACGATCTTCTCCCAGAGCGGCTTCGCGCCGCCGAGTTCGCCCTCGTACATCTTGTCCGTGATGTACCGCGCCGCAGCAAGCGCCGTGTTCTCGTTCGCTCCCTTGACGGCGATGTGGATGATCCTCTGCGCTGCGAGGGGCGAGGCCTCCTCGAACAGGCGCTTCGTCATCTGCTCGTAGGACTCCTCGGTCTTCACCTGGCGCTCAGCGCGCAGAGCATCGAGGGCCTCCTCGTTGTCCCAGAGGCTGGCGGACTCGGGATCGACACCTCCGTGCTCGACCGCGTGCTCTACGCCTTCGAACTCGTCATCCATTATGACCTCCGGCTCCTAGAGTCTCTGCTGGTTCACCTGTAGTATATAAGGTCGGTGATGGTGGAGGACTAGGTTGGTGATATAATAGTAACACAACCAAAACCTCCTGGAGTGTATTAAAACCCCTCCGAGCCGCGCGCAGCTTTGCTTGCATGTATTATATAGTTATAACAAAATAAAAAATAACAACAAAACAAAACAATTTCTTTTCAATCCAAACATCTCTCAACCTAGGAGTACTACCATGACTACACCCTACGCCGCACACAAGTACGTCAACGCACAGCTGGAGGCTGCCGGACTCGACGTCCGTATCCCGCCCCAGATGATGTACAACTACACCTCGCAGCGCGTCGCCAAGGGGAAGGCGCCCTTCATCAAGTGGGACGACAAGAAGGGTGTCGACCAGGCCGACCTCGAGAGGTGGACGCAGGCGTACGTCGCCAAGAAGGCCCAGCCCGCCGAGGTGGCCGAAGAGGCCAAGTCCGAGTGAGGACGGTGGCGTAGGGGGACTCGGCCCCCTACCCCGCCACCCCTACTCGGGGGACTATGAAAGGAGTACCATGGCGTACTCAGCACAACGAGCGGCGTACTTCAATCCGTACATCGCGAACGAGTTGTACAAGAACGACGGGCGGTGTGCCAACGACACCGCACACACACGAGCTCAGGCCCAGATGTTCCGCCGGAAGCCAAAGTCCGACGAGACCAAGGCCCGCGAGGCCGCAGAACGACGGACGAACTCCCGGGGTAACATCTGCGGGATGTGTCACATGACGAAGGCGACCGGCACCGGGACTTGCGGGTGCTAAAGACCACAGGAAGACGGTAACAGGTATGGACAGGTTCCTCAATCGCGTGATCGGGTCCATGTTCGCAGGGGTCCTCATCTACGCGTGGGTCCTCATCCTCCTCAGGGTCCTAGTGATACTGGGATATACCCCAGGCAATTGAGGATTGAGGATTTGAGAAACGTAGGGGGTAGGTTTACAAGGAACACAATGCCTACCAGGTACAAGTACTTCTTACCTTAGATAACTATTACCTAACTACCCTATTACCTCAATACCTAAAACTGCAAATATAGGCGCATCTTGGTACCCAAGGGTCCAAACATGCGGGAAGCATACGACAGTAAGGGAGTAAGCTAATGCACACCAAGCAGTGCTTGGCACGGTCAGTCATCAGTGCCATCGAGAACGCTCGGGACAACGAGGACTTCGAGGACGAGGACTTCTTGAGGTTCGTGACGCGAGAAACCGAACTTCGTGAGGACGGCGAGACCCCTTCGGTCTACTCATCAACGCCGTACAGCTGGGCCATCGAGTACCTCACGTCCAGCCTCTCGACGTGCCTGTGCTACCCCGAGCGCGGTGCGTTCTACCTCGACTACCGCGAGTACGAAGACATGACCGATGCAGGCAGGGCGCAGCACTCACTGAATAAGGCCCGCGCAGTCGAAAAGATGGTGGCCAAGGGGTTCACGATCGAGTCAGCCCTCAGCCACCTCGAAGGCATGTGCGACCAGCTGTACTGCGGCGCATGCAACGCAGGGAGGTGAACGAAATGACCACCATCGTCACACTGACTACAAGTGAGGACGCCATCCAACAGAGGATCTTCACCGTCGAGGACCCAATCGACCTCTACGAGAACCTGGAACGCCTCGTGGAGGCAGGCGAGGTGAAGTACTACTCGATGTTGACCCTCAAGTCGCACAACTCTCCAGTAACCCATGGATAGTGACCACGTGTGACCTTCGCGCCCACGAATTGGGGTGTTGAAGGTCCGCGCGAGGTTCCTATATAATGGAATCCAATAGAGAAGAAGGAGCACGACCATGACCAACACACTCGTAACGGTGGCAGGAGCTGTCACTGCTGCGGTGCTCGGCACGGCCACCCTGAGTGGTAGCAGCGCCTCGACACCGAACAACGAGCTCCCGCACTGGGTGACCAAACCCTGCAAGACCGAGGACAGCCTCAACTGTCACTGGAACGCCAAGACCCAGGGGAACGGAGTCGGCAAGTCCTTCATCATCCGCAAGCTGCCCAACACAGGAGAGCGACCGTTGGTCTGCATCTTCTACGTGAAGAAGGCCGACCGCAAGTTCGACCAGTGCTGGCGGTACGACGGAGGTGGCATCTGATGCCTCACCTCCAAGTCACCTTCCCAACAGACCTGCTGAACGACGACATCGAGGTCCATCTGGACGCGGTGGTCGTGAAGCACAACCTCACGTACGCCGTGTGCAGCAGCCCGAAGGCAGGCCTACACCGTGAGCGGTTCGGGTTCGACAAGCCTGCCACCGAGATCGAGGAGTGCGCACAGGACGTGCGCGCACTCGTCGAGGAGCAGGAGTGGCCTAACGTCGAGGTGCAAGTGGTCGGCTAGTTCCTTGTGAGAGGAGGGTCATCCACGTCACGACCTCCCTGCGAGACGTGGATGGCTCCCTTCCCATACGGAAGGTATCGAAACAGAGAGGTTCGGTAGTAACCATGAAACTCAATTTCAGGCGCACACCGCCGGGGGTTCCCCTGTGGGAGCTCCGCACCACCAACACGGATGACATCCGTACGATCTACTTCGCACTCATCGAGTACCGAAGCAACCTGCACAAGTCCCTCGAGACCGCGATCACCGGGAGTCTCGACCAGGACGACTACGTGGTCGACCCCAACACACCGCTGTCGTGCGGGTGCTGCACCTTGAAGGACGCACTCGAGCACATCGACCCCGGTCAGAACCTCGTCAGCAACGTGGTGCAGGTGCACACGCGTACCCTCTTGGACAGCTGTGACGAGTTCGAGGAGCTGACGTTCCTCTACGAGACGCTGTACAAGGTCAACAATGCGTTGTTCGAGATCGTCCAGAACCACTCCAAGGACCTCATCAACGACGTCCGACGTGAGCTGGACGTGTGACATGAGGGTCGCAGACATGATCGCATACCTCAACGAGGAAGACCAAGACGCAGAGGTCGTCATCGCTTTCGGCGAGTCGCACGTGTTCGACACCTACGCGGTGTCCGCAGGCGACGAGACCGACCCCAAAGACAGACACCGCGTGTACATCAGTACACGCAGCCACCTAGTGGAGGACTGATGCCTGAATACACCATCACAGGTTCGAAGGATGGCAACTGGGTCATCTACCGCGAACACGTCACAGCCGAGCACCTGACGGAAACGCTTCGTGAGGCCCGCAACGACGGGATGACGGAGCTCGGATTCGAGAGGGAGGACTAATGGACAAGCTCACCATACCTGAGGATGCGACACCTCTACAGCTGGAAGCCATCGCGGCGTTCGTGGAGATAGCACAAGAACATGGACACCAACCGTCTGACGAATGCGACACCTGCAAGGCGTACATCGACGACCTTATGCAAGTACCCGAAGCGGAGCTGCGCAGGCGTCTGCTGTCCTAGGCCCAACCATTACCGATCACCCTGTGGTCTGTGCAACGAAAGGAAACCGCAATGAACATCAAGTCAACAACCGTAGGAGTCTTGGCAGGACTCCTCATCGGCGCGCCCGTCGCGTCGTTCGCCACCTCGGAGCTGCACCCGCAGACCCGATGGATGGAGCGTGACTGCGCTACACCCAGCAGCACCAACTGCTTCTGGTCCCAAGGAGACGGCTCGGCACCTTCGCACTACCAGGTGAATCGTCGTGTGGTGAACAACAACGGGCGCACACTCGAGCGCATCACGTGTGTCTTCTTCGTCAACCACAAGCTGGACCGCAAGGACGGCTGGTGCTGGAAGAGATGACACTCCATGACACATCGACGGGAGGAATACTCGGCACACCGGAAACGGAAGCGGACGTCCTTCGCTTGGCTGACTTCATGGGCGCAACGTTCCACGCAGCAGACTTCTCCGGCCCAAGCAGGTTCTACATCGCGAGCACAGCCTTCGATGGACGATTCATCTCCTTCAGAGTCACCATCGGAACCTGGATTCACTTCGACGGACCTACAGTTCCTGCCAACGAGGACGCTGGCACAGCTCGAGGCTGAACATGCCGAGCGGATGAAGGAGTGGTCATACCTGTCCTCACCTGAGCACCGCAGAGAGATTGCCAGAACCATAGTAGAAGAAGCCACGAGCGGGCCGAAGCCGTGGAATGGGGAAGGCGATCCGGTTACACCATACCAGGACGAGTGAACTCCCAGGACGGAAGTTAGACAACTCGCAAAAAAGCACCCGCGATACGGGCGTGAATGTCCTAGCGAGGTTGCTATATAATTGAAGCATGTAGCAGCGCAGCTAGTACGTAGTCTCTTAGTTGAGTGGCAGGGATGTAGCTCAGTGGCAGAGCGTTAGCAACCCGGGTTCGATTCCTGGCATCCCACGCAACAACGCAGATCGGATACAGAGGGTATCCGGCGAACAAGGGGCACCTGCAGAGGTGCGAGAAAGGTAAGTGATCCAAATGGCACGACAGTCACAGGCTCAGGCGGACGTCGAGGAGACCACGGACAGCAACGGTCCCGAGGCCACCGCCGACGCTCCCAAGGAGTCGAAGAAGTCCGAGCCCAAGCGCGGACAGCTGCCCGACGGCTACGTGACGCCGGTCGGCTTCGCGAAGATCCTCGAGCAGCGCGGTCTGCAGAAGGACCGCGACGGCAACGTCCTCACCGAGGTGCGTCCGCAGATGGTGTACTCGTACAAGAAGAACGCTCCGAAGGACGACCCCTTCCCGATCGAGAAGGTGCAGGACTCCATCGGTGTGGAGCGCGAGGCGCTCAAGATCGACGACGGCGTTGCCTGGTGGGAGCGCAAGAACAAGCGCGTCGACGACAAGAAGGCCAACGCCAAGGCCAAGGCCGACAAGGCCGCGGAGAACAAGGCCAAGCGGGAGCGGGAGGCCGCCGAGAAGGGCGAGTCGTCCGACGCCGGCGACGCCTCCGTGTCCGAGGCCGAGTGACCCCCTGAGGGAGGGTTGAGGCCGCGCTGTCCCCCGATGCGGGCCTCCTACCCTGGGGAGGGAGCACCTTGCCGAACCTCGGTGCTCCCTCCCCGCCTTCTTCCTGACATGTGATACGAAGGTAAATATGGAACTGAACGAGAAAGAGCGGACTGTCCTTCTCACAGTACTCGACATGCACCTGCAGGGTATGCACGAGGCCGAGCTGGCTATGTCCGCAGACCATGCGACCTTACCTGACTTCGACACCTTCGTCGATGTCATGCAGGACGCAACAACCGATCGCCTCGAGGTCGAGGCTATCAGAAGGAAGGTGGTGAACCATGACAACCGATACGGAGGCACCCGCACCGCCAGCGCTCTACGCGCACTGCGAGCGCACCTACGCCACCATGTTGGCAGAGGCCTCCGCAATCCCATCCGCTGAGGATGGCAAGACGATGATCGTGTACGAGGGCTTCCTCACGACACTGATCACGTCCAAGCTCAACCTGTCAGTTCCGTACTACACGTCGGTCCGCAAGGCACTGATGCGAATGGGCTGCATCAGGCAGCTGCGACGCGGAGGCGGGACGGCGATGTCGCAGTGGGAGCTGATCTACGAGCCCACCCTCGAGGCGTTCCTAGACCAAGAGGTGAAGAAGCCTCGGCAGCCCACCCGACTCGACGCTGCCAACGAACAGATCGAGGCACTGATCAATCGTGTGTCCGAGCTGGAAGAGTGGCAAGAGAGCGTCAACGAGTTCCTCGGCAACAAGTTCGGAACGGAGGTTGTGACCGATGACGACGAAGTACAGGTGGATGGGTAGACAGCGCAAGCGCGTGCTGAAGTACTACCGTCTGCTCTACGAACCTGACTTGCGCCGACAGCGCGAGCGACACCAACAGCACCGACGTCAGAGGAGAGGTCATGTCTGAGACAACGTTCGAGCAAGCCAAGGAGTGCCCCAAGTGCGGCAAGCCAGGCGAGGACGTCGAGACCAAGCACCGGTGGAGCGACACCCAGGGAGCGAGGGTCGAGCTGCACATCATCTTCTGTCGCAACCCGCTCTGCATCTGGCTCGACACCAACTGGATCGTCCAGGTCAACCCCGACGGTTCCATCCCGCAGGCCTACTCGCAGCTCGGCCCGAAGCAGTTCCCGAAGCTGTCGCAGGAGACCGAGACGCGCATCCAGGACAACATCCGCAAGCAGCTCGAGGCCGAGACCCAAGAGGGCGGCTCCGAGGTCTACAACCCACACGGAGGATGACATGAGAGATACACCATGGAAGACGTTGTTCGTCTGCGTCGCAGCGGTAGTGATCGTACTCATCGCAACGATCGGTGTCACAACACACCAGACCAAGATGCGGAAGATCGAGGAGCAGGAGAAGGTCGTCTCGGCCTGCCTTGCCGCTGATCACCCCGCATCCGACTGCACGCTGCTCGGCACACAGGTAGGTCGCTGACATGATCACCGAAACCACTGACACGGAACGTCAGGTCAAGGTCATCACGTACGACTTCGCAGTCCTGCGTTACCTGCCTGACACGCCGATCAACTTCCGGAGGCACGCCCTCGCCAAGGGCCGGCACTCGGACTACTCCGATGCTGTTGCAGCACTCGACGCGATGCTCGGGGACGGCAACCCCACCATCGCTCAGTGCAGCAGCTACCTGACGATCGAGGAGCGGTCGGAGACGTGGGAAGAAGACCTCAAGTGCACCTGCCAGTCGATGGTCGAGAACGACGACGGGTCGATCATCCACTACGAGGAGTGCGAACTCATCCAGGCAGCGAAGGAGCTGGCATGATCACATTCGTCATCGGAATTGCAGGTGGCATCGTCGGTGCCTGGTTGTACGACCTCTACTGGGAGCGGCGTGCGATGGAAGAAGTCGGTGAGTACGATGTCGATGCCTCCTAACTACCAGCAGCAGGATACCACGTCGCTGTTCTCAGCTCTGACGCTTGCAGCCGGCGAGCTCGGCATCCTCCAAGTGTCCGACGCACCTCTCGCTGAGCTGCAGTCGGCCCAAGACACCGTTGATCAGATCACGGCAGAACTGATGCGAAGGACAAGTTGGTGAGGGTATACAAGTACAGCCTCGAAGGTCTGCTGACGGACTTCTCCTGCAAGGTACAGATGCCTGCGCACGAACCCATCCTCGAGGTCGCTTTCCAGAACAGCGTCTTCGGTCAAGGCCTTATGGCGTGGGTGCTCGTACGCAATCGCGAACCCGAACTGGTCGAGAGGTCTTTCGTCCTAGTCCCAACCGGTGCAGTCGTCAAGGACAGTGCTGACGCTCCCGCCCAGTACATCAAGTCACTGGTCGGCGGCTTTGGTGTGATCATGCATCTCTTTGAGAACACACCTGTGGTCTTGGGCGATCACTTAGACCGCGGTTAGACCGATCGCCGCAGTAACCCGTTGAGGAGGGGGTAGTTGTATGTCTAATCGTAATCTCAGGAGGTTAGACGCGATAGAGACTACCCGCTGCTCAACTCACCAAGACCACAGGGTGACTATAAAAAGAACCCTTGCTTGGTCCGAGGGGTCTGCTATATAATTGTAGTAGACAGAGAGGAAAGAGGGACATGAGTCTTGAAGAGCTATACAAGGACACACACTTCACAGCCGCACCTGTTTGGCACGGTGTCTCAGGTGGTGAATCGGGGTTCAGCATCGCTATCGCTCTGGCGAACGCGCGGGCGAAGGTGCGAGGCGTTCGGCAACGTATCCGGTCGGCTCCGGCTTCCTCGCGCGAGTTGAATGTGCGCTGGATGGTCGAGGACGCGTCGTTGTAGTCATGAGCGACGACAGGGTCTTCAGGACCGACGAGCTCATGCACCAGATGGAGCTGGACGATCTCGAGGGTGCGACCAAGCTGTCGCCTCGGGACTACGGCAAGCTTCGCGGCATCGCACCTCAGCTCGTGTACTACCACATCCGACAAGGCCACGTAGACAAGGAACGTTGTCTGTGTGGCCGGACGGTCATCGACATCGAGAAGGCGGATCAGTTCTTCAAGAAGGGGGAGCACAGTGAAAACGGTGTGGAGGATCGTTGACAAGGACGGGGACGAGATTGATCGCCGCTTCATCACAGTAGGCGCTGACATCCCTGTGCAGATGAAGTCGGTCGAGATCACCGACGACGACTGCATGATCGTCACTGTGGAGTACTTGCACGGTGCCTGAGCGAGACGGCCTACATAGAGACTTGATCCGCCTGGGAAACAAGCCCTTTCGGCGGATTAGGAAGCACGTCGGCGAGACGTGGAAGCCTGATCAGAGGAAACAACCAAACACTGACCTTGGGGTTTGGTGCAAAGCGTGCCAGTCCGTGCATCCTTGGCGGAACAGACGTACTCTGGGTTTCAGGCTGGAGAAGCGCCAGACGAACTGGTGGATTCTCTGGTATTGCACCCGCACAAACAACGTACTGAAGGAAGAGGGAGTGAAGAAAGATGGCAAAAGGTAAGATCGCCTACCTCGAGGCGCGACTGGAGCGTCTCTACGAGGAGCTGGCTAAGGAGCAAGCCTCGCTGGAGAAGTTTGGCGAGGACGACGACTACCCGGAGCTGACGGTTCTGATCTGGAACCAGAAGTTCTCGCCGCGAGGCGTCGCCTACACCTTCGCCGCCTTGAAGGTTGCCGGCAACTGGTACACCACGAGCCAGTTCAACACCCGCCGCGACTGGGACGAGCTCGTCTCAGCGCACCTCAGCAAGGCGGTGGACGGCTCGGTCTACTACGCGACAGCATGGGAGCAGGTCTGATGCCTACCTCTGAATGTCCGCTGCACGGCCTGGCCCACCAGCTCCGCAAGGAGATCCAGAAGGGCGCTGTGCCAGAGGCGGAGCTCGATGCTGCCCACAAGACCGCTGACGACCTGAACGCGCTGGGCTACGTCTGGGAAGCGTTGATGGACGAGCGCATCATGTGGCACAATACAGCTGTTCAGATCTTTCTCGAGCAGATGGGTAACGCCGAAGCAAATGCGTTCGTTGCGTTGCTGGACCAGGGCGGGCCCCTTACGCGCGACACGATCGCACACATCCACGCCGACGGCCTACTGACCGCCTTCATGATCGGGTACGAGCTCGGCAAGGGCGAGTACCGTCTCTTCGAGTGCACCTGCGATGCAGACGAGGTACACACCTGATGAACCTCATGACAGCTATTGTCGAGTACGACGACGAGGCGACCGGGATCACACTTGGCGACCTACGTAGATGGATCGCTAAGCAGGACCATGCGTGCGATGACTGCTACATCGTCATCGACCTAGGCGTACTAGGGTCCCTCGCGCCAGTACGTGCGATCGCGGACAGCAACGACCCGATCATTCTGGAGGTCTGATGGAACTGTTTGCCTTCCAACAGGAAGACGTAGACCAGCTCAAGTCGAAGCGGTCACGTCTGGTCGGGAACGATCCCGGTACTGGGAAGACCTTTATCGGAATCGCTCTCGACCAGGCAAACAGGGCTGGTGACGGTGCTAAGGGAGAGTACGTCGACAACTACATGCGCAAGCACCGGGCATTGAAGACACTTGTCGTCTGCCCGAAGAACGCGATTGACGTGTGGGATGAACACCTCATGCAGTACACCGAGGACGACATCTACGTGTATACCTACCACACTCGCGAGCGTTTCATGCAGTACGCTAAGGACCCGAGGCGGTCCGGTTACTTCGTGATGAACTACGACAGCGTACGCATCAAGGACATGCGAGGGCTGAATCAGATCACCTGGTTCCACATCATCGGTGACGAGATCCACCGCATCAAGAACCGCAAGGCGCAGCTCGTACAGTCCTTCAAGCGTATCCCCGCTCTGTACAAGACGGGCATGAGCGGAACGCCGGCGGACAACAAGCCCGAGGACCTCTGGTCCATCTTGAACTGGCTCTGGCCGAACTACTACACGTCGTACTGGCGTTTCGTCAGGGCGTACACTATCCAGATACCAGTCCTCGATCGAGACGGGAACGAGCTCGGCTATCAGAAGACGGTAGGGGTCAACGAGGAAGCCATCCCTGTCCTGCGGGAGGAGATGAAGCCCTGGTTCACCCGCAGACGGAAGGAAGACGTCCTCACCGACTTGCCTGACAAGTACTACAGCCGTATCTGGGTCGACCTAGACCCGAAGCAGCGCAAGGTCTACGACCAGATGAAGAAGACCATGGCTGCTTGGTGCGAAGACCACAGGGAGGAGATTGAACGCGAGGACCCGATCATTGCGCAGGCTGTCGTAGTACAGCTGGTCCGTCTGCAACAGATGACGGCAGGGTACCTCGTCGCGAAGATCGACCCTGCGACTGGCGAGCAGGAGATCAAGTACCGCAAGAAGTGGAACAAAGATCATACAGAGTTCGATCTGGTCGAGGTCCCTCAGTGGGAGATGATCGACCCGTCAGCCAAGATGGATGCTCTCGTAGAGCTCATGACCGATAGGGGTGTGTATGAAAAGGGCGGACCAAGCTTCATCGTCTTCAGTCAGTCCAAGGCTGCGATCAACCTATTCGGGCAAAGGCTGGAGAGTAAGCATATATCCCACGGGCTTTACACTGGCGATACCAAGCAAGCGGCTCGTGATGAGCTTGTTCGATCGTTCCAACGAGGTGATGTACGAGTTTTTGCTGGGACCATTAAGGCTGGTGGTGAGAGTATCACCCTCACTCGCAGCTCTACCGTCATCTTCATTGACCGATGGTGGTCGCCTTCGAAGAATCGTCAGGCTGAAGACCGTGCTCATCGCATTGGGCAGCGTGAAGCGGTCGAAGTCATAGACATCATGGCTAGGAACACTGTCGACCTCGGACGGTGGACTGCCATCAACAACAAGTGGAAGTGGCTTCAGATGCTTATGGGCGACAGAGTCAACCCGGAGGAGGTTGTCAAGGAGCTGAGCCTGGACGACATCATCGAGCTGGACCAAGGAGAGTAAATGCACCACAGCTACGTGTTTGACCCCAATGTTGTCGACGCTGCGGTATTGCGCGCGCAAGCCGAGAAGCGTCTGACTGACATTCGTTTCCCAGAGGAGACGGATGTGCATTACCACAGGGTAGGACAGCCCTGTACCGAACGGTGCGAGCACTTCCGCTTCGCCGACCTGAAAGAGGAAGAGGGAACCACATGAAGGGCAACATCATCACCATTGGCATCGCTACGGCGGCGCTTGTCGGGAGTGGCGCAGTCGGAGCTCTTGCTGCTAGCCAGATCACCGGCCCGCAGATCGCAACCGACTCCGTCGGGCACCGGATCATCAAGTTCGACACGATCCACAAGTCGGACCTGACGGCCAAGGCGCGTGGTGCGTTCCTGTCCGACAGCGACGTGCTCGCCAACGGTGCGGTCTACCGGACAGCGCACTACGACAACGGCGGTGGCGGCATCGCTACCGTGGCCTGTGCTGACGACGACGCTGCGAGCCAGCAGTACGTCGCGATCAGCGGCGGTGCGTACTCGATCCGGTCAACCGACCCGATCAACACCGCGACCCAGCCGATCACCAGCTCGTTCGCCGGTCGGATGGACTGGTCGACGAACACCCCAAAGCCGGGACGTCTCGACGGGTGGATCGTGAACTTCGGTTCCGGTGACGCCCCCGACGCTACCCACGGCACGCTCGAGGTCTACGCCCTGTGCGTCAAGGTCGCCAGCCTTGACAAGCAGGTGAACCACTACTGAGCAACCCTGCTCACCAACAGAGAGGTACAACACATGAGGTACACATGGAGGATCGCGATGATGGTAGTCGCGATCGTACTGGGGTTCCAGACCTCAGCGTTCGCGTGTCATCAAGGGCCACCGCCGAAGGAGGTGTCGGCCTGCTGGAAGATCGACAACCCCGACACGTCCAACGACACAGCGGAGTTCCCGCAGACCTTCGTCAAGGAGGGTACGGCTCAAGACACTGCTGCGACTCTCTGTCCGACGTCGGTCCCGAAGTGCAGTGATGACGCGGAATACCAGTTCGACAAGTACTGGATCCGCGATGAGGGTGACAGGAACCTTCTCGACAGCCTGGAAGCCAACGGGCTCACCGAGACGGACAACCGTCCAGCCGACACGCCGTTGGAGCCGCACAACTACTCCGACATCGTTCTGCTGTCCTCACAGGACAACTGCACCCCTCCGCCGCCGAAGTTCAAGCACGCATCGATCAAGGTGCACAAGCTGCAGTCCTGTGCACGCAGTGACAGGACTGTTTGGACCAACAACCGGTACCACATCCGGAAGGTCCTGGTTACACACGACCATGCCAAGTTCAACTGGACCGTCAGGGCCTGGGCCGGGCACCACGCTCGATTCTTCCTGCACCAGGACGGCAACGTGGTCATGAAGAAGAGGTTCGTCCGACACGTCCACCTGAAGCACCTCGGACGCTGCGGACATCACCACCCAACGAGTGGCTAAGGAGGCCCTCATGCGTAACAAGATTGCCCTACTCGTCGCAGCTCTCGCTGCCTGTGCCGGTATGCAGGTCGTAGTTTCACAGCCGGCACAGGCTGCCTACGACTGGGGCCCGATCGTCACCCACAGCGACTTCGCTGGCAACGGACAGCTCCAGATCAACTACCGGCTCCGACAGCAGTACAGTGTCGGGTTTTACGTCGAGTCGGTGAAGATTTGTGCCAATAGCGGTGGGCTTGCCTACGAGGGCATCGCTGGCAAGGGGCTGTGGATCCGCAACGAGGACGGCGTGACCAAGTTCTCGACCAACAACGACGACCTGAACCCGGGTCAGTGCCGGTCGTGGGATCTGGAGATCGGGATGCCGGACGCCTCGACGTTGAGGACTGGCTGGCTGTTCGATGACATCTTCGTGCCCGGTGGCAACGTGCAGCAGTGTGCGAAGATGACCATCCACCACACCGACTGGTCATCGGGCTGCTGACAACAGAGTGGGGAGCTCGGGCTCCCCACTACGTCAAAGGGGAGGGAACATGGCTAGGTATGTAGTACTCGAGTTCGAGTTCAATGAGGATGCTGACATGTTCGTTGGCGACATGCTGCATGATGGTGAGCAGGTCGTTGGCGTGTATGCCAAGCCTACTCAGTTCTGTCCCAGCGGGGGATGTGGGAAGGGTCGCATCAAGGCTTTCGTACGAGGGCAGAAGTGGGGCTGGTGGGTGTGCGAGCGTTGTAAGAAGCCCTCTCGAGCTGTACAGGGTCCGGAGCAGCTTATGCGCGCTGTCATCAGCAGCGCACGCAATCTGTTGCCTGATCGGAAGTCGCAGCTTCACAGTCCCTTCGTTGAAGGTTGGGGCGCACTAGCTAGGAAGGTACCCAATGGCGAGCAAGGCGTCTGACAAGGGACCCATCATCCCGATGACGACGATGGCGCTGGATTACCAAGAGGCACTAGCCGCCGCAGAGGTCCTTACGTCGACAGCTATCAGGGTCAAGGCAACTATCGGCGAGCTAGAGGGCGTGCTCGACACACTGGGCATCAGGGAGGCTATCAGGAATGCCTTGGAGGAAGAAACTTCCTAGAGGAAAGTTCGCTCTTCCCTCTTGTGAGGCTAGCTTGATCCCCTATATAATTAGAACATCACACGTCGGAGGTCGGCCTTGGAATCCAAAGAAGTCACTGCGCTAATCCGTCAAGGATTGGTGCATGAGGTGCACACCTCTGAGCGCCGCTCCTTTCGAGGATGTAGGCGCCGGTGGCACTGGATCTTCCAGGACTTCTACTACCCTCAGGTGACGGCCAAGCCTCTCGAGTTCGGTGTCGCCTTCCACAACGCGATGGAAGTGCTCTACGAACCGAAGACGTGGAAGTGGCCTAGAGACGTAGTGCTCGGTTCGGCCAAGGAGAAGTTCCTGGAGACGTGCGAAAGCCAGAAGAAGAAGTTCCTGGAGTCAACGTCCTCCCAGTACATCCAGAACGAAGAAGTCGAGCAGGACTACAGCGACCGCGTCGAGCTCGGACTCGGCATGCTAAACTACTACGCGACCGAAGTCGCTCCCATCTACGACGCGCACCTGACACCTCTGCGCGTTGAAGTCTCGTTCATCGTTCCGATCAACAACCCCGACACCGGCGAGTTCCTGTTCTGTACCTGTAAGCGCTGCCTGAAGACCATCGACGAGTGGTACCAGAAGACTTGCATGGAAGCGAACGGGGAAGACCTCGTCGCAGTACAGCAGCAGGCTTCGAACCTACGCAAGTCAGGTCTTCCGGTTTGCCTCGCGGGACGTATCGACCTACTGGCGGAGGATGAGCACGGTGACTACTGGATCCTCGACTGGAAGACTGCTGCACGTCTGGCTCGAGGTGACGCCTCAGGACAAGACAGGGATGAGTTCCTTGAGCTCGACGATCAGATCGGCAGCTACGTCATGGCACTACGACGGAAGCTGGGCCTCAACGTACGAGGTTTCATCTACGTCGAACTCAAGAAGGCCTTCCCTTCGCCGCCTCAGCGCAACACTCAGGTACGGCTTGGTCGTATGTATTCCGTCAACAGACAACAGGCAGTTGACTACGACAGCTATCTGAAGACGGTCAAGGAAGAGGACACCGACGCCTACGAGGCAGGCTTGTACGACGAGCACCTCGAGTGGCTGAAGAGTGAGGGTCCGAAGTTCCACAACCGATACCAGGTCGTGAAGTCAGAGCCTGAGCTGGAAGAGATCGAGCGTCAGCTGTTCCTCGAGGCCTCAGAGATGTGCGACCCCAACTTGCGGGTCTACCCTTCCCCTGGTAGGTTCTCCTGTGGTTTTTGTGCCTTCCGTCAACCGTGCCTGGAGACGTACCGACAGATGGACCCGCAGTACTTGCTCGACACGCTGTTCGACAAGCGCGACAAGCACTACTGGGTCAAGGAAGCTTCAACAGATAGTCAAGGAGGAGAATAGGGTGAAGGGAAACACGAAAAAGACCGCCACGTCCAAGTCCGGTAAGGGCAAGGGCGGCAAGTCGTCCGGTTCGAAGGGTTCAGGCAAGCGTGGCTACTGACACCCTGACCACGACGACTCTGGGCGGACTCAAGATCCACCCAGTACAGCAGCGTGCGCAGTACATCAACATCATGTTCTACGGCGACTCGGGTGTCGGTAAGACAGTTCTCGCCGGCAGCGCCGATGACTGTGCCGACCTCCGTCCGTGCTTGATCCTGGACTTCGAGGGTGGAACCGAATCGCTGGTTCGGATGTACCCCGACGTTCAGCAGGTGCGCGTGGAGAACTGGAAGCAGATGCAGGGAGTCTACGACGACCTGCAGCGAGGGAAGCACGAGTTCAGAACTGTCATCCTGGACTCGCTGACCGAGATCCAGAAGTTCAACATGTACAACGTCATGGAAGAGCTGATCACGAATCGGCCCGACCTCGACCCGGATGTTCCAGGCATGCGAGAGTGGGGCAAGAACCTGGAGCAGATGCGCAAGTTCGTTCGAGCGTTCAGGGACCTGCAGATGAACTCCATCTTCACGTGCCTGGCGAAGAACGACAAGAACGACAAGACAGGTATGGTCACCACCATGCCGAGTCTGTCAGGAAAGCTTGCTGGCGAAGTAGCGGCGTTCTTGGACATCGTGTGCTACTACTACGTCAAGCGAGTTGGTTCAGGAGACGAGGCGGAAGAGAAGCGTCTCCTGCTCACCAAGAAGACCGAGACGATCATCGCCAAGGATCGGACTCAGCGTCTACCGGCGCCCGTCATGGAGAACCCGACCATGCAGGCGATCTTTGACGCGATCAACAACCCATCCAAGTAACAGGGAAAGAGGAAACATGGCAACGAAGAAGGAAGACACCAACCTGCTGCCCGAGGACACCGCTGATGGCGCTGAGGACTTCAGCAACATCCGCGTCGACTTCTCGAGCGAGGAGGCTGGGTCAGAGGGACGCTCGTTCGACCCGATCCCGTCCGGCAAGTACCCCTTCGCCGTCACGGACTGGTCGATGGAGAAGTGCGGACCGAACTCCAAGAACCCCGGCAAGCCGTTCTGGCACCTCGAGCTGACCGTTCAGGGTGGCGAGTACGACGGCCGGAAGCTCTGGGCGAACGTGATGCTCTTCAACGGCGCCCTGTACAGCCTGGCGCAGCTGGAGAAGGCGCTCTTCGGCGTCGACATCAGCGAGGGGTCCTACACGGTCCGCTCCGGTGACGAGCTGCTGGGCAAGGAGGGCATCGCCATCGTCCGCAAGCAGGTCGACAAGTACGCCATCGACCAGGGCGAGTGGGACGGCAAGGGTCCGAAGCCGATGAAGAACGAGGTCAAGGGCTACATGGCCCTCGACCAGGTCAAGGCCGGCGACGGTTCCGGATCGCTCCTGCCGGGCTGATCCCC
>Ga0207647_10000458_pt1 | contig 33136 bp, 41 predicted proteins | sample KBSCornC2_FD_184295 | JGI IMG/M metagenome (GOLD analysis project Ga0207647, IMG submission 184295) | Corn rhizosphere microbial communities from Kellogg Biological Station, Michigan, USA - C2 (SPAdes) (version 2) | ecosystem: Host-associated > Plants > Roots > Rhizosphere ... | reverse complement strand
CGGGCATACCGAAACAAATGTGGCTGACCAGTGTATTGGCTGGCGCCTCACGAGCGTCATTGCCTACAGCCGCGAACAACTTTGTAGCTGTTTTGAGCTGTACGTGACATTCGATGCCAATAGTCATCGTGTACTTGGAACGGATTTCGGGCGTAATCATTTGAGCGCTCCGAGATCTTTGAGCGCCTGACGTAGCCCTACCAGCGCCTTTTTGACATCGCCTTCGCGCAGCTTTGTTTCTTCGTGCACAACACGGTTGCGCAACTTATGGCCAAACCACGCCCCATCGTTATTGGTCAGCATACGCTGCGCCGAAACCATGCGCTCGCCCATAGTCTTGCCTTTGTAATGTCGCTTTTTTAGTACTTCGTCCAGCAATTTATCAGCGTTGATAATCGCTAGCGGCCAAGTCGTCTTGTCCTTACAGAGATTTTGCGCTTCTTGCCATTTTTTCTGATAATACGCTGCGTTCAGAGAGCGGGGGCGAAAACGCAAAAAGCCTGCACCGCCCACTATGAGTAACAAAACCACCACGGCGATTGCCGGAATAAGAGCGTTTATATCTATCATGACAACAGCTCCTCAGTTTTTTTAGCCATGGTCAGTAGCGCATGATCCTTGCGTACCGCGGCCATAATTTGCAAGCCAACCGGCAAATCACCGACCGTGCCAGCAGGAATGCTTACCGACGGTACGCCGGTCAGGTTGGCAGCGACGGTCATAACATCGCTAAGGTACATTTGCAATGGGTCGCCACTGTTTTTGCCAATTTTGAAGGCTGTAGTTGGCGCGACTGGACCGACCAAAAACTCATATTTTTTGAATGCTTCGACAAATTCATTGATAAGTTTGGTGCGCACGAGTTGCGCCTTGCGGTAATAAGCGTCGTAGAAGCCGCTGCTGAGCACATACGTGCCAATCATGATGCGACGCTTGGCTTCCTTGCCGAAACCGATGGCGCGGGACTGCATGTAGCTTTCATCGAGGTTTTTGGCGTCAGTAGCGCTAAAGCCAAATCGCTGGCCGTCGTAACGGCTGAGATTGCTGCTGACTTCGGCCGGACAAATGATGTAATACACCGCCAGTGCCAGGGGCAAGCTCGGCAGGCTGACTTCTTCGATAACTGCGCCAGCATCCTTGAGCCGCTGGATAGCAACTTCAATGGTAGCCTTTACTTCTGACTGCAAGCCTTCGTCCATATATTCTTTGATGACACCAACTTTTTTGCCCTGGACGATACCGCTGAGGTCGGTGTAACGGGCCGAGTCGCGCTCAATTGTTGTGCTATCAAGCGGGTCAATGCCAGCCATTACGTCTAGGACGAGTGCGGCGTCTTCGACCGTGCGCGCCAGCGGGCCAATGACGTCCGTGCTGCTAGCCATAGCGATCACGCCGCTGCGAGAAACCAGGCCGTAGCTTGGCTTGTAGCCGACCGCGCCACAAAAGCTTGCCGGCTGACGGATTGAGCCACCCGTGTCGGTGCCAAGCGCAAAGGGCGCCATGTCCAAGATAACTGCCGCGGCAGATCCGCCGGAACTGCCGCCGGGAACACGTGTAGTATCATGCGGATTTTTCGTTACCATAAAATCGCTGTTTTCGGTGCTGGCGCCATGCGCAAAGGCGTCAAGGTTGGCTTTTGCCACACAAATCGCTCCTTGCGCCTCAAGTCGCTCAATCGCGGTTGCCTGATATGGGGCATTAAAACCTTTTAGAATGTTGCTGGCCGCAGTAGTTTCCGCGCCAAACACCAGGAAGTTGTCCTTGGCGATAAATGGCACGCCAGACAGCACGCCCAGCGAGCCGCCGTTTTGGACCGCTTCGTCAATCTCTTTGGCACGTGCACGGGCACGCTCCTCGAGCGTCGAGATAATCGCATCATACTCACTTTTGTCCGCGATAGTCTTGAGGGCCTGCTCCACCAAGTCAACAGCTTTGAGCTGGCCGCTCTGCACCTTTTCGGCGATCTCAGCAAGTGGCAGCCACTGGCTCATACTTTTACTCCATACACATGGCTTTTGTTAAAAGTTTTTTGAGTGTTTGCTAACGCCATCCGCGCGCTAGCCGGATAGAGTGCGCTCAAAAAACTTTTAACAAAAGCCGTCATCCCACCATCCTTCTGACTTTGATCTGGTCATCCTGCACCGACGGCACACCCTTTAGCAAGTCAGCCGGCGTATAACCATAGTCTGCGATTTCGTCAGTGCGCATGACATTGGTCTGGCCCGAAATTTGAATAGTCGGCTCGAGACCGCTCACATCAACGCTTTGTAGCTTCTCAATATAACCCAAAATTGCATCGAACTCGCCGGTGAATTCATCCAATTCGTCTTCGGTCAGGTCAATACGTGCCAACCGAGCCAATTTTAATACGTCTTCAAGACTAAGTTTTGCCATATTTACTCCAATATACCAGAAGTTACGCGTTATGTTTAGGGGTTTCTGCTCGCCATCCTCATTATTATGAGAAACGTTACAGTTTGGATTTAATATCTTCGATGATGTCGCGCAGTTCGGCAGCTTTTTCAAACTCAAGGTTAGCACTCGCCAAGTCCATCTGGCTCGTCAGATCGCGGATAATAGCGCCGTATTCGTCCTTGGGAATTTTCTTGAGGTTGAGCTTGGCAGTTTGCGCCTCTTGCGGCAGATCTGCGCGCATGCCTTTTTCGATACCGCGCGTGATGCCCGTCGGCGTTACGTTGTGCTCGGCGTTGTAAGCTTCCTGGATTTTGCGGCGGCGCGTAGTCTCGTCAATAGTCTTTTGCATGCTTTTGGTGATGCGGTCAGCGTACATAACGACGTGCCCCTCGACATGGCGGGCAGCACGGCCGACGGTCTGGATGAGCGCTTGCTCACTGCGGAGGAACCCTTCTTTGTCAGCGTCCAGAATTGCGACCAAGGATACTTCTGGCAAGTCCAAACCTTCGCGGAGCAAGTTAATCCCCACCAGTACATCGTATGTACCTAGGCGTAGGTCGCGTAAAATATCAGTGCGGTCCAGCGTATCGACGTCGCTATGCAAGTACGCAACTTTGATGTTGATTTCCTTTAGATAGTCGGTCAGATCTTCGGACATGCGCTTGGTCAATGTCGTCACCAGAACGCGCTGCCCTTTGCCGATAGTTTTGCGAATTTCACTAATGAGGTCATCGATCTGGCCGTCGATTGGACGGACTTCTATCGGCGGGTCGAGTAGTCCTGTCGGACGGATGACCTGCTGCGCCGGCTCCGGGCTGCGGCTCAGTTCGTATTCGGCCGGCGTGGCGCTGACATATATGACTTTGTTGACGTGCTTTTCAAACTCGGTAAATTGCAACGGTCGGTTGTCGAGTGCGCTCGGCAGGCGAAAACCATGCTCCACCAAGACTTCCTTGCGGGCGCGGTCGCCGTTGTACATACCACGAACCTGCGGAATGGTCATATGTGATTCGTCTACCATCATCAAGTAATCATCGGGGAAATAGTCGAGCAGTGTCGTCGGCCGCTCACCGGTTTTGCGACCATCGAGGTAACGGCTGTAGTTTTCGATACCTTTTACAAAGCCGGTTTCTTCCAGCATCTCCAGATCAAATTTGGTGCGCTGTTCCAGACGTTGCGCCTCCAGCAATTTGCCCTCTTTTTTGAACTGGGCCAATCGTTCCTGTAGCTCCTGACTAATCTGCCCGAGGGCAATTTTCAGACGATCCTGCGGGGTGACGTAGTGCGAGCTCGGGAAAATAGTAACCTCTGTAGGCCGCTGCAGAACTTCGCCTGTCAACGGATCGAGCTTGGTAATGCGCTCAATCTCGTCGCCGAAAAATTCCACACGATACGCGATCTCTTCGCTGGCTGGGAAAATATCAATTACGTCACCGCGCACGCGAAACGTACCGCGATGAAAATCAATGTCGTTGCGGTCATACTGGATGTCGGTCAGATGGCGCATCAGCATGTCGCGGCGGCGCTGCTCGCCAACTTTTATCTCAATCGACATGCCGCCATAGTAATCAACCGAACCGATGCCGTAGATACAGCTGACACTTGCCACCACAATGACGTCTTTGCGCGTCAATAGCGAATCAGTCGCTGCGTGGCGTAGGCGTTCGATTTCTTCGTTGATCTGGCTGTCTTTTTCTATGTACGTGTCAGAGCGCGCAATGTATGCTTCCGGCTGGTAGTAGTCAAAGTAGCTGACGAAATAGTGGACGGCATTGTCGGGGAAAAAGTTCTTGAATTCATTGTATAGCTGCGCCGCCAACGTCTTGTTGTGGCTCAGTATCAGCGTCGGCTTCTGCTGATTTTTGATGATGTTGGCCATCGTGAATGTCTTGCCCGAGCCGGTCACGCCCAGTAGCGTCTGCTCCTTGACGTTGCTGTTCAGACCCTCCGTCAGCTGTTTGATAGCACCCGGCTGGTCGCCCGTCGGCTGGTAATCGCTCTTCAGGACAAACTTACTCATCCTACCATTGTAGCAAGATTCCTTACTCTAGTGGGGCAAGGTTTTGGATTTTAGCACCCAGGATCTTCGGACTAAGCTCATTAATCACTCGTAATGCTTGAGTATCGGTCGTACATCCCGATTGGCCATGTTCAAATAAATAGTAATAGTCGCCTAGTTTTTTTACCTTACCTGTTCCAAATCGAGAAATGATCTGTTCTGCAGTATTGCCATACCCGTCAAGATCCTGGCCGGATTTTGCGCGAAGTAACATATTCGTACCCTTGCAGCTTCCTGGCACATCATCTAAATGTATGTCCATAATCTGTGGGCCATCACTTACGGCATTTGTATGTATGTCGTAGCTTAGAGACAGCACTCCTTCTGGATAAGGAAACTTCACTCCCCATTCTTTGATGGCTAGGTATTTTTGTTCTATGGGTTGCGTGAATCTCTGCTTGCCTTTGGTTATGCAAGTTGCGGGGTATGAATCCTGCACTATGCTGCCCTCGGCTTTTAGACATTCGTCGTAGTTTGTGACCTTAGCGACTTTTTTGCCCGTCTGTGAGTTATCGGAAGATTGCTTCTGCTCGTGGTTTTTGTGCCAAGTATAGTAGCCACCGCCACCCACGACTCCTAAGACAATGATCAGCAGCAGTACAAGACCAGGATGTGCGAAGCCGGATTGAGAAGTATTACGATGTGACATGCATTCCCATTCAGCTCCTACTGGTCAATGTTAACTGTTTTGGCAAGCTTAGTAATGGTTACTGTATTGTCGGCGTCGCCAGGAAAAATGTAGTAAGTGACGAGAACACTTTTGCCCTCTTTTGCAAAGTAGTAGGCATACTCCTTGGTACCCTTAGCTACAGCGCCAAGGCCGGCTTCACCAGTACTGTGCAGTTGGTAATATTCGGTGCCGGTCAGTTTGGCGGCTTCTATTGTGCCAACTTTCGTGTAGCCGTCAAAGGTCTGGTCGGCCGAGGTGTTATAGGTCGCACTAAATGCTCTGGCACCGTCTCCACCGCCGACTTTATTGACTTTTAGCTCACCGTCAGCTTGGTATTTCAAGCCCGCTGCATCCGCGAGAAAGACAGGACTGTCGGTAACTTTGCTCAAGGTCCATCCATTTGGCGCACAAAACCCAAACTGCGCTTTGTTTGAGCTATCGTAGGAAATGACATACTTGCCTTTTACGTCGCCAGCCTCACATGCGGCCATATTGACTGGAGCCTGGCCAACGCCAGAGCCATCCTTACCTTGTGTACTGCTGTTGGAAGTATTATTCTTGGCGTCAGTTTTTTCTTTATTTTTGTGCCAGACGTAGTAACCGCCTCCCCCGACTACAGCTAGTAGTACGAGCACTAACAAAACTAGTCCGATGTGGGCAAAACCGGATTGCGAAGTTTTTTTCATATGGGAACCTTTCTGGAGGCCTTACTTATTTAAACAAATTTTAGCATAAGCGCGGCTTCGAAACTACTGGAATTAGCCGGCGCGAGGCGGTGGGTTTTGTTCGCTGGCGCGGTGGAGGTACCAGTGGGGATCCTGGTCGAGGTCTTTTTGAATATCGACGTATTTTTCGTCCAAAAGTTTGACAATTTTGTCCACTAATTTTTGAGGGTCGGTGTCATAAATAATCAACTCTCCCATGTTTGGGTCAAGTGTCTTGATAAGTTCTGGTATCGCATCAGCTGTGCCGCCACTGCCAAGCAACACACCACAGGGCTTGTGGGCTTCCAGTGCCGAAGTAAATTCGTGCAAAGAGCCAAAACGGCCGCCGATGGTGATAACCGCGTCACTGGATTGCACCAGATACAAATCGCGGCCGACGTAACTCATGCCGGTGAAATTGATGAAGTCGAATACATCGTGCGGCAGACGATATTTGCGAATATGTTCGCGCAGACTACTGGCCGGAGAGAACCCAACGCTCGTGCCCTTGGCCTGCTTTGCGGCGTAGGCGGCGAAGTATGGCAGGCCGACCGTTGCACCACTGGTAAGGATATGTCCAGATTTGGCAATCGCCATTCCCAGTTGCTCCGCCAATCCTCGCGAAGCCTTGACCGTTTGGCCGGCAGCTGCGCCTGACACGCAAATAGAATAGCGCAGCGTTTTTAGGTCCTCGAGGTCATTTGGCATGTTTGTTTCCTTTTATGGTTACATTGTACAGCATTTTTTAGCACTTAGGACAAAACTGACTGGTCGACTAGCTCATCATTTAACTGTTCGTGGACTGTTTGTTCCAGCGAGCCTTGCTGCAAGTAACGCAACATCAGCTCATGCCACAGGTGGTCACGCAAATACGTCACAACTCGTTGCTCGTACGGCAATTTGTTGCAGAAATTTAGTACCGCATCAAGGAAATTGAGCGACACGGCTTCGCCTTCGTGTAGCAGCCCCAAATGGGCGGCGTGCTGCCAAAATTCAAATCGCGGGTGAATCTGCGCCAACGCATCTTCGGCAGAATGCCACTGCAAATCTTCGGGCTGGACGTGCGGCGCGAAAATATCGGGGTTGTACGCGTCTTTGTGATGCGCAAAATATCGATGGACGAGCTTCCAGGGCAAGAGATTGCCGGCAATTTCTGCCTTGGTCTGCGGCTCCGTGCGCGAAATATCGGCTACAATTGCGCCAAAATCCGGGCGGACTTGGTGCAGTTTTAGATACGCACTCGAAACACGGATATCGTTGACGGCGCGCAGCGTGAGCAGCGTCGTGGCCAGTGGTGCACCCTCGACACGGTCCGCAGGCAGCGGCAACAGGACAACCGCACCAAGTTCACGGAATGACATGATGTTCTGGCGGTTTTTTTCGATATATTCGCGGCTAATTTTTTCCCAGCGGTCACTGGCTGGCGAGCAGATTATCGCGTCGCGGACCTCGAAGTCACTCGGCAAAAGTTTTTTGTAGGCTGCCAGCGTGGCTTTGTGCCACTGGGCGCTTTCGACCATATATGCAGCGGCAAAAAGCGCCGGTGCCATCTCGTGCTTCAGCATCGATTCCAGACTGCGATAGCCGAGCTGCTTCATGACTTTTTTGGCCGGATTTTTCCGCAAAAGCTTTTTGGCCACCATCAATTTTAGGGCGAATACTTGCTTTGGTACGTCCAGAGATGCAACCAGACGCTCGATGCGCGGCATGAGGTTGTGCTCATCTGTACCAGTGCCTAGCAGTTCGGACAACGCAGCATTGTCTGCCTTGACACGTTGCTGCAGCGCACCGTACAGTTCACGACCGGTTGTGTCGTGCGGATCAAGGCTAAGCTCGCGGAGCTTGTCCTGAGTTTTGTGCTGCACTTCTGAGCTGAGGCGAATATCTTCGCTCGGCAAGCCCGCCGCTTGCTCAAGCTGTTTAAGCCCAAGCCGAAACTGCGGCTCTTTGGCCCCTAAAAGTTCGGACAATACCCTCGTCATCTTGCCTAAATTTTACCACAAGCTTGATCACGCTGCTATGCCTAAACCATAGACCTTGCAACATGATGTATATTGTTTTAAAATAAACAGATTACACGGAACCAGCATGACTACACCTGAGATCAATTTTCAGTTTGCACAACCTGAACACTTGCCAGCAATTATAGATTTGCTCGACGCCGAAGGCATGCGGGACCTGCGCCGTGACACTGTGCCTAAGCTGACCGAAACTATTGAAAACCGCCCGGATGCAATTATTGTAGGCACCCAAGAAGATCAGGAAGTCGTAGTTTCAATGTATGTAGGTGATATCCTCCCCTTTTTTCCGCCGTTGTTGTGCGACCCGATTGTCGCAGACGCGGATACGCGAAGGCAATTATGGATTTCGGCGAGACAGTGTTAGCAAGCATGGGTCACCGATATAGCGAAATTGTGGTAGGCGACAGCCTGATAGAACACTACCAGCATATTGGCTACCGTGTTACCGACGTTTGCACGTTGATGGAACGATCTATAGCGCCCTCCAACGAAGTACTCGGTATGCCGGCAACCCCCATCCAAAGCCCGAGAACAGCGCCTTTGACTTTACGCGCCGCTACCGGCCAGACATTTACCACAAAGCTTTCTCGATGCTCGTCAGCGCCTGCCTCGACAATGAGACTAGCACGCCTTACCTTGAGCAAAGGCCGCCAATTGGCTACATCAAGCCAAAGGGCCCGTCACAAACATACAAACTAAAACAACAAGGCCGCATAGGCTACGACCACCTCATATCCGGTAAAATGATACCGGTTTATGATGAGGAGTTACGAGAGAAAGACGTATACGGATGGGCCGCTTTTCAAGATGAAGATTTGGAAATACTGAAAACTTTAGACAACAAACTTGATATCGAGCTGCCAATATGGACATCCCTAAGAGGGCAGTTGTGGAACGGCGTACATTTTGTGCGGCCTAAAGGCGACACCGAAGCTGCTATATTGCCTGTGCAAACCAACGGCAGTTCGTGTTTTTATGAGATGGGCGATGTTCCATCAAACCTTAACCTGCTGGTGGCTTCCGCACAAAAACTTGCGCGAGATCAAATTAGACCTCTGCCATAATCGCTCGCCAGATACAGCAAATAGTGGCTAAAAACGCTCCGGTTTGTACCATTCAGGTGAGTGCTGCAAATAGTGTTCCAGTTCCTGCTCGGACAATAGACCGGCTTGGGCGCCGACTTTTTGGACAACGTTCATGGAGTTGATGGGCGCCCACTGTAGTGCGCCTTCGATGTTGTTACCCTTGGCGAGCGCTGCGACAAAAGTGCTAGCAAACGCGTCGCCGGCGCCAGTACGGTCAACCGGATCGGCTAGGTCAGGATAGAGCGGCATCTTGAAGCGGTCTTTGCCGTCTGACGCATAGGCGCCGCTCGGACCATCGGTCACGACAACAATTTTGGGTCCAAGCGCATGGAGCTTGTCGATAAGGTCATGGACATTTTCATGGTCGCCACCACCCACCGTCACTGCTTCTTCGCGGTTCAAGATCAACACTTCCGAGCGTTGGTACAAGCGCTTGAGCCGTTCAGCACCGGCAGCCATCTGGAAGGTGCCCGGCTGGAAGGCCAGCTTTACGTCGGGGTTTGCATCTAACCAATCGGCAACCTGGTCATGATACGGAATCGCGTGTTCGCTGATGGAGCTAAAGTATACCCATTTTGGCACTTCGTTCGAGCGCATACTGGGCCAGTGATAGTCGTATTCTTCGTGCTTAATCAGAATGGTGCGCTCGCTCTGATAACGCAGGACGAAGTGATAGTTGCTCTTTTTGCCAGGGTTGACACGCACAAAACGGTGGTCAACCTTCTCTTTTTCTAGTAGCGCTATCATGTCGCGTCCCTGTTGGTCACCACCGACGTTGGTAACAAAGCCAGTCCTGAGGCCTAAGCGCGCAAAGGCCACCGCTCCGTTAGAGGCATTTCCCACACCCACTATAGTGTCGTGGCCAGTAAACGGCACCTTCGTGCCAAACTCCATGGCCAAAACCTTCTTGCCATGCTCGTCGACATATGTCCACGCTTGGTCTTCCTGAAGCTGTATAAAATCATCGGTCACGATGTCGCCGATACTCAGTACGTCAAATTCTTGCATGCCACCCTCTTTGTTCATTTACCTTATTGTGCCATACCGCACCAAATAATTGCAAACCGCTCATCCTTGCAAAATTAAGGTTTTTCTGGTAAAATCGCGCCATGGAAAAATTTCCACCAGAAACTTTGTCTGAACAGGAACGCCTATCTATCATGTACGGCTTTGCGTTTCGCGTGCTGATGTCGCCCCACCTGACCAATACACACGACGACACCGCTATTGAGCTACACATGATGCAAGAAGGCACGACTTGGGCGTGCGGCACACCAATTACCGATGATGATCGGCGCAATACGGCATCGATGCGCATTATGCAGAACGCCTTTGGTAATATGTCACGGCGGGAGCCAGTAACTGTCTGGCGGGAGCTTGAAGGAATTGACGACTGGTATGATACCGTCGAACCAGCCTTCAATGCGCTGGATTTAGATTTAGGACCTGAGCAGAAACTTAGCAAGCGGCCATTTTTAGATGCAATCAGAGCCACTAGATACATGTGCCCGGCTCCAAGCCCGGCCACGCGAGTAGTCCAAGATATCTGGCGACAGCGTGGCGCTATACCTGAGACTGTTTTTGACATGAATGACTTGGAGGATGCACTCGACCGTGGAGAACACGGTGAACTACATGAGGTTTATGTCGACAAAACGGGGGAACTAGTAGAAGGCTACGACCTGCCTGAGGTACCTGAAACAGCAATCGACATACCGTTTTACCATCAATATGTCAGTGGTCAAACGGGTGCACACGCAGTTTTGATGGCCTTTTTGGAGGACATGCAAACACTCAATGCTGAGTTATCGCGCTAGGGGCGGGCTTTGCCGCTGCTATTGAAACTGTCGAGTTTGCTTTCTACTACTGCTTGGACTGCGGCAATAACACGGTTCATGAGCTTTGATACGGCAAATTCGTCGGGATTGTCCCGGAGCGCCTGGTCAAGCGTCGTGCGATAGGCGATCCGCATATCGGAGTTAATATTGATCTTGGTGACACCGACTTTCACTGCGTCTACAAAATAATGCAGCGGCGTGCCGCTGCCGCCATGCAGACTGATATTGCAGCCAATGGCTTTGCGAATATCTTTAAGCAAGTCTATATCGAGTTTCTTTGGAACTGGGTATTTGCCATGTAGGTTACCAATGGCGGCCGCAAACGTATCAATTCCGGTTGCCTCTACAAAATGCTTGGCGCCTTCTGGCGTGCTGAAGGTCTTTTTGATCTCTTCGTAATCGATCTTTTCGGTGTGGAGATTGCTGCTGCCGCCAAAATAGTGCGGTTCGCTCTCGACTAGCGCTCCAGTAAATTTTGCGTATTCAACTACCTCTTTGGTGGCGGCAATGATTTCCTCTTCGGTCGCGTCGTGGTTAGCTTGGCTAATGTCGATATGAATAAATTCAAAGCCAGCCTCGATGCCTTTTTTGCAAGCTTCGACACTGGGGCTGTGGTCGAGGTTGATGTACATTTCCAGGCCATACTCGGATTTGTAGTTGTCCACCATGTCACGGACATTGTCTAGGCCTAGATCATCGACTTCGCCCTGGCTGACTTCTACGAGTATTGGTGCTTTTTTGTTCACTGCTGCTTGACAAATTGCGCGCAACGTCTCTTGATTGTCCAAGTTGAACGCACCGAATGCAAAGTGTTCGGCACGCGCCCGCGCCATGCTTTCGCGAGCCTTTTGGCAGTTCAAGCGCATTTGTTCGATAGTCAGAGGCATCCGGGTTCTCCTTATTTTTTGTCTAAAACTGCATGGGCAGCCATGGCGATGTGTAAGCTGTCGAGGCCGAAGTGTTTGATAAGCTCATCCGGCTTGCCGGATTCACCAAAATGGTCGCGCATACCGATTCGCTTCATCGGCGTTGGGCATTCTTCGGCTAACAGCTCAGCTACCGTACCGCCCAGGCCACCGGCGATCTGCGCCTCCTCGGCGGTCACAACTGCGCCAGTTTTGCGGACACTTTCCACAATAGTCACCGCATCGAGTGGCTTAATGGTTGGTACGTGCACAACTTCAGCGTTAATGCCGTCTTTGGCCAGCTTTTCGGCGGCCACCATTGCCTGATATGTCATGGTGCCGGTGGAAATAATAGTAACGTCGGTGCCACCGCGGAAAACGTAGGCTTTACCAATCTGGAACGGCGTTTGATCTGTCGTGATAACCGGCGTGTTTTCGCGAGCGAGACGAATATAGTTGGGCCGTTTGTCCTTCGCCATAGCCAATGTCATCTTTTCGGCCTCTACGCTGTCACATGGTGCCATAACAACCATGTTCGGCAAGGCGCGCATGAGTGCGATGTCCTCAAGCATTTGGTGAGTTGCACCATCCGGGCCAACGCTGACACCAGCGTGCGCGCCGACAATCTTGACCGGCTGGTCGTTCAGGCAAATGGTCGTACGGATTTGCTCCCAGTTACGTCCCGGGCTAAATGCCGCGTAACTCGCCACAAACGGGATCTTGCCCATTGCCGCTAGGCCAGAGCCAACCGTCACCAGATTCTGCTCACCGATGCCAATCTCAATAAAGCGATCCGGAAATGTCTCCGCAAAACCGTTCATTTTGGTCGAATCTGTCAAATCCGCGCAAGCAGCCACGACATTTTTGTCTAACTTGCCCGCAGCAACTAAACCGCGGCCAAAACCCGCTCGATTGGCTTCCATCTTGATATCATCAGCCAAAATATCGTCGATCAAGTGCATATTACTCATGTTCGCTCCGGATTTTGCCTTGCAGGGTTCTTAGCTCATGCAGCGCTTCTTTGGCAACTTTTTTGACCTCGGGACCTTCAGGTGTCTGCACAAAGTAGCCGTGCCAGTGGAAGTTATTTTCCATAAAGTCCACACCCTTACCTGGGATAGTATGTGCAATGATACACACCGGCTTTTCGACAATTGCCCGAGCCATAGCGCATGCGTCAATGACTGCTTCGATGTTGTTGCCGTCAATTTCGATGACATGCCAGCCGAATGCTTCCCATTTTGCTCGTAAATCTTCGAGCGGCATGACAGATTCGGTCGGACCATCAATCTGAATGTTGTTGCGGTCGACGATAGTGATAATGTTATTGAGCTTGTACTTGGCGGCCAGCATGATGGCCTCCCAGTTGTTGCCTTCGTTGAGTTCGCCGTCACCGGTCGTAACATACACCCATCGGTGGTGCTGCTGGTCCATGCGCATCGCCAGCGCCATGCCACAGGCTTGACTGAGACCCTCGCCAAGCGGTCCACTGGTGGTTTCGAGGCCCGGCAGTTTGGTGCGCTCCGGGTGGCCCTGCAAGCGCGAGCCAAGTTGGCGCAGTGTCATCAGCTCTTTGCGGTCAAAGTAGCCAGCGTGTGCCATAGTGACATAGCGCACCGGTACGGTATGGCCGTTACTTTGCACCAGAATGTCCCGCTCTTCCCAGTCTGGGTTATGCGGGTCGTGCTTCATGACATCAAAATATAGCGCGGTAAAAATGTCCGCCTGCCCGAGTGGACCTGCAACGTGGCCGCTGCCAGCATGCTCAAGCATCCGGATAATATCCTGCCGGATGTCATTGGCCTTCAGCTCCAATTCATCGATAGTCAAAGTTTTATGCATGTATCTCTTTAGCCATTAACCCTTTGTTCCAGTTTAGCATAAGCTTCCGCGGCATTCTGTGCATTTTGGATAAAACCGCCGGCATTTACGACTTCCACTCCGGCGTCGACAAGCTGTCTAATATTTTGGTCGTTGACGCCACCGTCCCAACCGATTTCGAGCGTCGGTTTGAGCGATTTGAGTTCTTTTACTTTTGCTAGTAAATTCATATCGGCATGGCTGCCGCCTTGATGGCCCAAATTGCCCGAAAATATTAGTACATGGTCAATAGACTCCAGTGCGGGCCTGATAGTTTCGACCGATGTATGGGGCAACAGCGCGATACCAGCTTCGATACCGTGACGATGCAGTAGCTCAGCACAATCCAGGAAATTGCCTTCGGCTTCGGCATGCAAAATGACTAGCTGTGGGCCAAGCGCCACCAATGTTGACAGATATTTTTGCGGCTGGCGGTACATGACGTGCAGGTCGGCGCGCATGCCACCCGGCCACCAGACTTGGTCTACGGGCAATAGCTGGTTTGGCGCTAAGCCACCGTCGGAGAGATCAATGTGGATACGGCGCGCAAACCGGGCAACGCGGTCCATTTGCGCTTCGTATTCTTCGGGACTGTTACGGGTAATAGTCGGACAGACGTCAATATTCATGATAGATCATCCATTTCTTTGATGCGACGCTTGAAGCGGCTCGCGCCGGCAAAACCAGTCGTAAGCCATACGCGGACAATACGTTCCACATCTGATTCTTTGACAACTTTTGCTGGCAAGCACAGTATGTTCGCATCGTCATCGTTGCGGCTCATACGTGCCTCGTCTTCGTTCCAAACAAGGCTAGCTCGAATGCCTCTATACCGGTTGGCGGCCATGCACATGCCCTGACCACTGCCGCAAATCAAAATGCCCCTAGGGTCTGGGTCATCACTGGACTTTATGGCTGCGACAACACGTGCTGCAAATTGCGGAAAGTCGTCATTAGGATCAAGCCGCGTATCGCCCTCATCTACTATGCCGTAGTTGTTGCGGAGCAAATATTCAGCGATCTGCTGCTTTAGCAGAAATCCGTTATGATCTGCCCCTAGATAAATTTTCATCTATTTCTTTCGGCGTCTTACTGTTAGCATTCGCGTAACAAAGCAAGCGAGCAGCACCACACCTAGCCAAAAACCAACTACGCTTAGACGATATTTAGTCGTCTCTAGCGATGCGCTATGATCGATGACAAAGTATTGCAGGATAAGCACTGCTGCGGCAATGACCAAAATGAGGTCAGGAACTAGGTTGACTGGCCGTATTGCCTTTCTGGATTTGGATTTTGTACTAGCCATTTGCTTTTAGGCCTCACCCTTGTGCAACAACCGGCCTGTGTCGGCAACAACCTCGACCAGGCGGTTGCTGTAACCCCATTCATTGTCGTACCATGCCACAACCTTTAGCATGTTACCGCCCACAACCGCAGTCAACTTAGTGTCTACGATGCAGCTGTGGCTATTGCCAATGAAGTCTGAGGACACGAGTTCTTCTTCGGTGACATCCAGGATACCTTGGTAGTATGGCTCCTTGGCGGCTTTTCTAAAGACGTCATTTACTTCGTCAACCGTCACATTTTTCTTGGTGATAATGACGAAGTCGCTAAGCGAAACTACGGGAGTCGGAACACGCACGCTGAGTCCTCCGAATATGCCCTGGAGGGCAGGCAGCGCTTGGCCAGCGGCAATCGATGCACCAGTTGTAGTCGGTACGATGTTTTCTGCGGCATTGCGCGCCTCGCGCAAATCTTTGGCCGGCGCGTCCTGTAGCTTTTGGCTAGCCGTATAGCTATGCACCGTGGTCATCATGGCTTTTTCAATGCCAAAGGCCTGCTCGATAACAGCCGCGACCGGCGTAATACAGTTAGTCGTGCAACTGGCGTTACTGATGACATCTTCGGCGGTTTCAAGCTTGTCTTCGTTGACGCCGAGCACGATGGTTGTGGCGCCCTCACCCTTGGCTGGTGCGCTGATGACGACTTTTTTGGCACCAGCGGTAATATGTGCCTTAGCAAGTTCTGGCTTCACAAAGAAACCGGTTGATTCAATGACCACATCAACATTCAGGTCTTTCCAGGGCAACGCAGCCGGATCCTTTTCGGCCAGGACCTTGATGTGTTGGTCATCGACAATAATACCCGTGTCGTCAAAGCTAACTTTGTGGCCGTACGCACCGTAATTACTGTCGTGTTTGAGCAAGTGGGCCAATGTCTTAGTGTCTGTAAGGTCGTTGATCGCGACGATTTCGACATCGCTCCGCTCAAACGCAATTTTAAACGCATTACGGCCGATTCGTCCGAATCCGTTAATCGCTATTCGTGTTTTCATACCCATCCCTTTTTTAGTTTATGCGCCTTATAGCTCTCATTGTAAAAGCATAAGCTCAAGAGTGCAACTACTTCTGTTATAAACGTTGTAAATATGTGTGGAATATTGTAGAATATGTCCCGAGGGAACGTCCCTTAACCCGAGCGTAAAGGGGAAAAATGAGCGTTATTCACATCAGGGACGACAAGGCCTATGTCGAGCCGCGGCAAATGCGGGAAGCATGGGCAGCCTTCCTTCATCGGGAAGGACTGGCGATGAACCGCGCGGCACGGATTGAACAGGGAGAAATCCAAGTAGATGTATCATTCTTGACCGGCACGACACGCTGCACGCTAAAGCAGGCACTGCAGCGGCGCGACCTTCCATCACTGGCGCTGCTATGGTCTGACACCGGAGACGGCAAGTATTACTTCCTGGTGGTGCTCAATGGCGGTCATCCGCATGTTGCGCCATTCGCAGCCGAGGTCCTGGACACGACAGCCAAGGGCATCGACGATCTGGCGTTCAAGGAACTCAGGAAGTTCTGGGAGCGCAACGGCAACTAACGCCACCTGCTCCTCCGCGGGAGTCGCAGAACTGACTGCGTGGCTCCGGCCGCCTTCACTTCTCCTCCCGCACGCTCGCTGTACGTTAACGACTGTGTGGTCGTTCTGACGAGTTCCCGAGTGAGGAGTGTAGTTCAAAACCTGATTGAAACTACACTCTGAACGACGGACTTGCACCGAAGGCGTGAGTCAAAAGAACGAAACGTACTAAATTTATTTAAGCCGCGGCCAGCTCGCCGCGTGTTTGGAGTGCCACGACTTCTTCGAGGCATTGTAGCTTCGTAGTTGAATCTACGAAAATTTCCCGAGCTCGCGCTAGTGGCACAAATTCATGGGAATGGTGTTCCTCGGGTCGCAATGCAATAATCGGGCTTTTCACGCAGGCTGCAAAGAATGTCCGAGTCAGGCGTTTTATTCTCGTACCGTCATTCTCTTCCGTAATGATCTCGCAGACTTGCCGTAGCGCAGTTTGGGCAAGGTCAATGCCAGTTTCTTCGTAAGTTTCACGAATGGCAGCTTCGCTGGGGGTCTCGGGCGGCTCTAAACCACCGCCAGGTAAGTCTGGCCCTCCAGCGTTGTAGCTATCGTTGTCGGCGCGCCACAATACTAACAGACGGTCATTCTCATCGAAAATGACCGTCCGGGCTATGTTGACTTCTAGAATATTTGTTTCTGCCGGTACTTCCATGCCTTAGTGTATGCACTTTAGGCATGGCCGTCAAAGCTTTTTGGGGCTATTTATTGTTCCAGCGGTCGATAGAAGTCTTGATAATTTCTTTGGCTTCATCAACATCACCCCAGCCGAGCACTTTGGTCGTACCAGGCTTTTTGAGGTCTTTGTAGTGGTTGAAGTGGAATTCTACTTTCTGCTTCCAGCGCTCACCCAGGTCGTCAAGGGTTTTGACACGGTCGCCACTGCTGCGGTCGTCGGCCGGGACACAGACAATTTTGTCGTCAACTTCGCCATCGTCCTCAAACTTCATGATGCCAACGACACGAACCTCGAGATAAATGCCAGTCGGCAGCGGCTCATCGCAGACAATAAGCGTATCAAGCTCATCACCATCTTCGTCGAGTGTCTGAGGAATAAAGCCATAGTTGCAGGGTTTTGGAAAAGCATTTGGCTCAACGCGGTCGAGCATAAAGCACGCGCGCGTCCGGTCCCACTCGACCTTCAGGTGCGAACCTTCAGGGATTTCAACCACCGTGTTGAGCATGCCATTTTGCCAGTCACCTGGGTCGAGTACTACGTTAAAATCAGCCATTATGAAAACTCCTTTTCTTAAAGTTAGCCGTCGCTTCGGCATTATTGTACACTGAGAGCAACTGCTATGACAAAAATTATTGGTCACCGTGGCGCCGCTGGACTAGCGCTTGAGAACACCTTGGAAGCATTTCGGACTGGCATCCGTGCCGGTGTGGATGCCATCGAGTTCGATGTCCATGTCACGAGCGATGGCGAATTGGTAGTCTGCCACGACTCGCATCTGGCTAATATCAGCAACTCTAACGCGATTATCCAAAACCTGTCGCTCATGGAACTGCGCGCGATTCCACTGAACAACGGCGAGCATGTTCCGACGCTTCGTGAAGTACTCGACGTAGCCGGCAACACGCCGGTTATTATTGAAATAAAAGTTAAAAACTTTACACGCCAAATTTGTGAAATCGTCGATGAATATCCAAATCTGAACGTAACTTTCGCCTCGTTCAAGCGTGGAGTGATTTCGGAATGCCGTCATCTACGGCCACATATTCCGGCGCTGGTAGCCGAATACGGCTCACACCCGCTAGAAATTATCCGCACGGCAGCTTTCGAAAATGCTACCGGCATCGATCTCAACTTCCGCTTGCTCAATCCGCTTACGTATCTGATGTGCCGCCGCCGCAATTTGCAAATCATGGTCTACACGGTCAATAATACTTTAATAGGCAAGTTCATCCGGCGCGTTTACCCTTCAGTGTGGATTTGCACCAATTACCCTAACAAATTTATAAAGGAGTAGCTATGCGCGCAACATTTGATCACGCAGAACAGGAAACAGAGCATATTTGGACATTCTGGTTTCAGACGGAAAAGCCGCTAGAGTATTCGGCTGGACAATACACTGAACTATACTTGCCGCATGACAATGCCGATGACCGCGGCGAAAAGCGCTGGTTTACGCTGTCGAGCGCACCAGGCGGCGAGCTAGTCAGTATCACCACCAAGCACTCCGAACCGAGTAGTACATTCAAGGACACGCTGTTTGCACTGCAACCCGGCGCGACGGTAGACCTAGCCGAAGCCATGGGCGATTTTGTTTTGCCCAAAGATACTTCGCGACCGCTTGTGTTTGTGGCTGGCGGCATTGGACTCACGCCCTTTCATTCGATCGTTTCGTGGCTCAATGACCAGGGCGAAAAGCGCAATATCAAGTTTTTGTACTCTGTTCGCAACGAATCTGAAATCATCTTTCAAGATACGTTTGACGCAGCCGAGATTGTGCCGACTATCGTTATTTCCGAGCCGTCCAATACCTGGGCTGGCCAAACGGGACGACTAAGCGCCGGGATGATTCTAGGCTTGGAAAAACCAGCCGATGAGGCCCTTATCTACGTTTCGGGTCCGGAGCCAATGACCGAAGCGCTCGAAACCCAGCTCAAAGCCGCGGGCCTACGCGAAGATCAGCTCGTATTAGATTTCTTCCCGAACTACACCAACGACTACGCGTCATAGTTATTGTGTAACTGTCACCGTTCCGGTGAAGTCCGCATCCGATATGCTGCTGTACGTATACGTACCTGCAGTTGTAAAGGTAAACAAATATGAGGCATTAGTGGCCAGCGATGTGCTTCCTGGCCCAGAAGCATCATCGCTCCTAATATCGCCCGTAACTGTGTGTTTAGCAGTATCGTGATTTACCCACACAACAGTAGTGCCTACTGGAACTGTCAACGTTTGGGGGCTAAATCCGCTACTGGTAATATTGACTACGTTTGACTGCTGTTTGGGTGAACTGTTATTTGTGTCGCTCGAACTAGTGGATGTTTGGCTAGTGTTATTTTGGGTTGTGGGCGTCGTGGGGGTTGTGGGGGTTTTCTTTTTAGTCATCATATTGAGTCCTACAATCACCAGGCCCATAGCCACAAATACACCGACTATAAGACCGACTCGCTTCATACTTTTTCCTTTGCAATAACCATTAGCGCTATTGTAGCACTACTTCTGATGCCGATGCCATATTGACCTACGCTGCCGTCGCAACAGGCGCCACTTCCTGAGTGTGGCCTTCTGGGCCGGCAGCTGGACCCTCAAGGTATTCGCGAATGAGAAGTGCGGCCGTTGCACCCTCACCTGCAGCGCTAGCAATTTGCATAGTTGCACCAGAGCGAATATCACCAGCAGCAAATACGCCGGACATGTTAGTCTGAAGGTGTTCATTGGTCTTAATGAAGCCGATTTCGTCCAGCTCAATGCCAGAAGTTTTCAAAAACTCACTATTTGGCTTGAGGCCGACAAAGACGAACACACCGTCGGTCGCAAATTCGACTTTTTGGCCAGAAGTCTTGTCGGTACCGATTACTTTGGTAACCATCTTGTCTTCGCCGACAATTTCATCGGTAGTTGTGTTCAGGTGCACGGTAATTTTGTCTTTGTGCTTGTCGAGTTCGTGAACCAATACATCACTGGCACGGAAGCCATCACCACGGACCAGCAGATCGATGTGGGTTGCAAAACGTGTTAAGAAGATCGCTTCTTGTACGGCCGAGTTGCCACCGCCCACTACGACTAGACGCTTATCGCGGTAAAACGCGCCGTCGCAGGTAGCACAGTAGTGGACACCGCGCGCGTAATATTCTTGCTCGCCGGGCACACCGATTTTTTTATAGTCACTACCCGTGGCAATAAGCACCGCGCGAGCGTAGATATCTCCATCGGTCGTTTCCAGCTTCTTGTACTTGCCTTCGTCACTGATGTTCAACACTTCTCCAAGCTCGATAACGGCACCAAACCGTTCCGCCTGTAGCCGCAATTGGTCGGCCAACTTCAGGCCCTCGACGCCGTCAGGAAAGCCAGGATAGTTATCGATCTTATCTGTAACGGCCGCCAGTCCACCGACTACTCCACGTTCGTACAAAATGGTTTCGATATCTTCGCGCGTTGTATAAATAGCTGCCGTCAAAGCAGCCGGCCCAGCGCCAACCATCACCACATCATGAATTTTTTGTTCTTCAGCCTTTGCCATACTACTCCAGTTATCGGTTTTATGCGCTTAATGTATAGCCGATTTTGTTGGCCAATTCGTGCGTCCATCTGTCGAGCCGCTCAAGTTGGTGTCCCATCACCAGTCGCTCGTCATCTGATATTTCTTGCTTTTTAGTGATTTTGTCCATGTAGTCGAACAGGCGATTCATGTCGCGTCGGATTTGGCGCTGCTCTGACTCAATAGCCGTAAACCGCTCATCCACCTGCGCCATAAACGTTCGCAGCAAAGACGTCAGTTCGTCAAAACTGTTGTCAATTTTCTGGTCAAGCGTATCGAACTTTTTATCGAACTTCTGGTCGAGGGCGTCGATTTTGGCGTCGAACTTCTGGTCGAGGGCGTCGATTTTGGCGTCCAGCTTTTGGGCTATCTCCTTCAAATCAGTTTTGGTCACCACGTTACTCATACTACAATTTTACCTGATACTTACTTAAACTTAAAACGCACTTACGCGATGGCTGGAGCTAATTTGGCCAGGTTGTAGCCGATGACGACTTCACGGCTGTTGTCGTCCTTGGTAACGACAGTGATCGGCACGGTCAATGCACCACTTAACGCCAAAGCTTCAGCCTGACGCTCCGGATGTTCATCGAGGTTGACTACCTCGTAGTCGTGTCCTTTTGCGCCCAAATACTTCTTGACCATCGCGCAATATGCGCATGTGTTAGTCGTAAAGATAGTAATATTTTTTGCCATGATTCCCCTCCGGTTTTTGTAGATTTTTTAGTGCTTATCCTATTATAAATAGTGCTTGAGCTTTTTTCAATACGCTATATGTTGTGCTTGTTACGTTTTTCATTCTGTTACGTGAAAGCTGGAGGGCAAGGACGCAACAAGCACATGTTTATGACTGAATCCTGAGGAGCTTTACAGTAAAAACTAGAGTGGAGTTTGCAGGTATAGCCCCCCGTGCAGTGCTGCCGTAAGCCTGTGCAGCCGGAATAACCAGACGACGGACACCGCCAGCCTTCATACCGACCAGCCCCTTGTCCCAGCCTTCAATAACTTGGCCCTGACCAAGCGTAAATGCAAAACCATCGGTAGTGGTATAGTTTTCGTCAAACATTTTGCCTGTGGTCGCAAGCGAGCCATAATACTTCATTACCAAACAGTCGCCAGCCTTCGCCTCAGCACCCGTGCCGGCCTGAAGGTCAGTAACCTGCAATGACTGCACAGCTGCGGAAACTTTGTACACTTCTGGCTTAGGTAAAGCCGTCTCTTTTTTATTGTCTTGGCAGTTCGCGGCAGTAGCGTTATTTGCGTCTTGGGCAGCTGAATCGCTCGAAGCATTTTTGTGCGATTGCACTGCGTCGATGATGACAAAAATCGCAAATGCCGAGGCAGTCGCAAAGAATAGTACCGCAAATGTCAGCGCGAAAATTCGTTGGGGTAATTTAGCCATTCCTTAGTATCTCCTTATAGTTCTACGTGCTGAAATGTCACAGGGTTTTCGGGCCAGAACTTGGCGGCTAGTGCCTGCAACATGTGCTGTTTGAGCGGTTCGGACAAAAATCTCGCGCCTGGCAAGTCTTTGAGCGGCAGCCACATCGGCGTGTACAAATTTTGCCCCAATGCGTGAATTTTGGCCTCTTCGGAATCCTCCGTCAGTGTCGGCTCACCTGATTGATAATCGCAGAGATAGATGTATTGCGGGCCAAATGGGTCACCGGCTTCTTCTACATATACCAGGCGCGGATTAGCGATAGTAACCCTCGTCTCTTCTGCAACTTCGCGGTACAGCGATTGCTCAGCGCTTTCGCCAAGGTCAATGCCACCCCCAATCAGCGTGTAATATTGGTCGCCAAACTTGTTGCGGTGCATTACCAGCAACGCGTCATCTTTAATAACAATCGCCCTCACAGCTCGTCTCATATGCACTTAGTATACATACAATTTCCAAAAATTCCTTGAATTTTTGTCCTTGTGGAGATCGGACATCGGCTTTGCCTAAGGACAGGTGCATAAAGTGAGAGAAAATTTACTGTCCAATACTTTTTTAGAAAAAGTAACACAAAAACGCCAACTGCGTTTTGTCGCCGGGATCAGTCGCAAGTAAAAGCGCCTAAAGCAAAAAGACTCGCTACGCTCAAACATTTTTTGCTTTCTAACGGCGTTTTTCTAAGCGACTATTCTCGGAACAAAGCCGATGTTGGCCTCCTCGAGTGAAGTTAGTTGGCCAGTTCGTATTCTTTGAGTTTTTTCTTGGTGGCTTCGGTGGTGGAGCCTTGCAGCTTCAATAGCTGCTCGTAGATGCCGCCAGATTGGGCTAGTTTTTCTGGCGAACCGATCTCGTCAACCTGTCCGTTTTTGAGGGTGATAATCTGATCGACGGATTGGATAGTACTCAAACGGTGGGCGATGATAAGCGTCGTCCGACCGCGCATAAGCCGCTCGAGTGCCTCCTGAACCATACGCTCACTACGACTATCCAAACTGCTGGTGGCTTCGTCCAGGATGAGAATTGGCGCGTCTTTGAGCAGTGCACGCGCGATAGCGATACGCTGCTTCTGGCCACCGGACAGCTTCAACCCGCGTTCGCCAATCTGGCTTTCGTAACCATCTTCGAGTTTCTGAATAAACTCGTGAGCGTTGGCGGCTTTGGCGGCAGCGATAACCTCTTGGTTGGTCGCCTTCGGCTGGGCATAGGCAATATTTTCGCGAATTGTACCGCTAAACAGCGCCGGTTCTTGAAACACCACGCCAATCGCTTCGCGCAAGCTCGCTTGTGTGACATCGTTGATATTCTGGCCATCGATTGTAATCTGTCCAGCATTTACTTCATACAGACGCAGCAGCAAGCTGGTAATGGTCGTCTTGCCCTCGCCGCTTTCACCAACCAACGCCACTTTACTATCGGCAGGAACCGTAAAGCTTATGCCGCGCAAAACCGGCGTGTCGTCGTACGCAAAGCCGACAGTATCAAAAGTGATTTCGCCCTTTTGCATGCGTAGCTTTGCAGCTTTCTTGTGGTCAAAAATCTGCGGCTCTACATCCATGACTTCGAAATAATCTTTGCTATTGGACACGGCCCGCTGCGTGGCATCAACGATAAAACTGATACTAAAAATAGGAATGCGGATGAGCGTCGCGTATTGGATAAGCAGCACCATCGTGCCCAGCGTGTATGCGCCACGCGCCGTTTCCACAAAGATATACACATAAATCACCAGGAAAATCACGTTGAGCACGCTGCGGCGCACAACATCTTGCCGGTGCCAGAGCTGGCTCTGCGGCCGCGTAGTGCTGACCATGTTGCCGTAGTGTTTGCGGAAGAGGCTAAGCTCACGCTTCTCCTGCAGGAAGCTTTTGACGACCTTGACCTGCCCGACTGCTTCGGCAAAGCGACCGCTGGCAATATCTTGCTGTTCATTGATCTGCTTTTGGTAGGCCTGCCACTTGCTGCTGGTGCGTGTAGTTAGCCAAATGAAAACTGGATACAGCAGACTCAACATCAGCCCGACCTGCCAGGAGTAATAAAAGACAATGGCCAGCGAAAAAACCGTGCTAAAAATAAATTGCAAGAAGTTATTGCTAAGCATCTGCATAAAGCTGCTGATCTGGTTGATGCCGCGGTTCATGCGGTTAATGATTTTGCCGGTGAGTTCGGTGTCAAAGTAGCTTTGTGGTAGTTTCAACAAGTGCTCGAAATAGCGCTCGCTCATAATTTTTTCGAGTTTTACACTCAACAGATCACCAATGTAGCCGCTAATATTGCTGAAAATAGTCGCCGCAAAATCGGTCAGGAATATCACAAATGCAAAAATAGCGACCAGTTTTACGTCGGCGTGGCCGCCGCCTAGCAGTCTAGTAATTTGGTCGATGGCGCCCTTGGTAAACAGCGGCTGGACTTGATTCATGCCAGCCAGCAAAATAGTAAAAACACTGACCGCCACGTAATACCGCCACAGACTGCCAGTAAATCGAACTATGCGCCAAATGTCTTTCACTATGGCACTTATTGTAACTGATTGTCCTGCTCTCTAAAACACGTAAGGTTTACGTACTTTAGGGAAGAGACAGGCGTGAAGCAATTGCAGTGTAAGTGGGAGCCGAGGCTCAACCAGCATACACCGAAACCCGCGAGTACGCAGGTTTCCTGTCTGTTCCGTTCGTGGGGGTTAAAGTCCGGACGAAGTCCGCGTTGCCGATCGGGCACCGTCAGGACATGTTCCAGCCCTTGTCGCTCATGCGTTTCACCTCCTTTCGCGGCGGGGCGCGTAAGAAGAGGAGACTCAGTCGTCGTCGTCCTCGTCGTCAACAACGTCGTCCTCGTCCTCGCTGTTGACTCTTCCGGTCATATTCACCTCCTTTCAGAGTGTTTCGGGACCAAATTAAAGGGCCGGCTGGCACCGCGCGAACGGAGGAGGTTCACGGCAACCAGCCGAAAACGCGCCAAGGGATGCACGCTCCATGCTCGACCGAACTGTTTTACAGCTCAATCGAACGTTTGCGTGACTGCGCGTCCGAGCGCTTGTGGCCGTATCATACCGACTACGGGCACCGCGCTCACCCACGTGGAGTTTGCAGGAGTCGAACCTACATTGCCACCCGAATGAATGACACCTCTGCGAACACAGAACTCCCTGGAGTCATCTACGACGTAGACAATCCTGGCCGTGCACATCTACCGATATGCATTATCAGGATTGCCCACGGGAACTGGCTCCTAGGGATACAAAATATTTCTTCACGCCTGCTAAAGTTCGTCCGGGAGCAGCGCTCAACCTGGACTAAGCATATTGTATAGCCTTTGAAAAAATCTTGCGAATCAGCCGCGTAGCTCCTGATCAACTGTTGTTATAAGTAAGTTTCGTGCGTTGCCGGCAAAATCATGGCTTGCACCGGCAATATTCACCAGCTGTACATTTGGATGACCTGCAAACGGCTCGTAGTCTGCGTCCTGCAACACTTCGTCGGCGGCAGCGACAACCAGCTCAAGCGGCTGATAAGCTACAAAGTCAAGCAGCACTTGCATGGCATCAACCTGCTCGTATTGATCAAAAAATGTCTCAGGAACGACGCTAACCGTCCCGTCATTGCGAGGCACGACCCACATATCGTCGTGTTTTTCGGCGCCTTTTTTGGTCGTAAAATACTTGCGCGTACGCTCACCGATGCTGGTCGGCGGCGCCAAAAATATAACCTTCGCTAACTCCGTCGGCTGTGTCAGCGCCGTCACAATGCATCCCATAGAATGTGCGACCAGGCTCAGACTTTTGACGCCTGGCCGGTCTCGCGTCCACGCCAAAACCTTTTGTAGGCGCCCGGTTTGTTCGACCAAGTCCATAATTCGCACGGTGTGGTTATCGTCATCGATATCGTTATAATCGAATAAAACATAACCGACACCTTCCGGCAAAGCTTCGGCAATCTGCGTGAACATACCGCGCCCATCACGGCGGACACCAAAACCGTGGCTAAACACAACCATATTCGGCGCCAGCATGAACTCCAGTGTTATACCGTCAACCAGCTGGACCGCCATCTACACTCTTTCGGCGTTGAACTGCTTGTGTGCAGCCTCGGCTACACGGTTCAGAATCTCGGACACTTCGGTATCGCGCATTGTTTTTTCGTAATCGGCGATGGTCAGTCGGAAGGTAATTTGCTTGAACATTTCGTTGCCTTCGCGCTGGTAAATGTCGAGCGGCTCGAGCGTCCAATATGTCTTGCTCGAAAGCTCACCAAGTTTTTGACGGACAAATGCGTCAAGTTCACCAAACGACAAATCGGCGGCAACCCTCAGGCACATGTCCTGCTCAACTGATGGAAAACGCGATAATGGCGTGTACATAGTACTGCGCTGTGACGACAAAAGCTGCAACAATGCTACGTCAAGCTCAAAGCCCGCCGTACGCGCTGGCAGCTTCAGCCCCTTGCGGACAGAAGGCTTGTACTCGCCAACAAAGCCTACCAGGGTATTCTCGCGGCCTTCTACTTCGACTGCAATGTACGCCATGCGGTCACGGTCAAACGGCGCGGCCCAAGCGTCAAGAGATGGAATGCTTGAGTCAGTGTGATGATACGGTAAAAACTTGTATTTCCGGATACCCAGCGAGTCGAGTAAATAGGTCGCGTAGTGTTTGGCGTCGTAATACGCAGCGCCAGCCTTGGATACACCAACTTTGTGGCTAGCCGCCATAACAAACGCCAAGCGTTCTGGCTCATCCGGCAACTCCTCTGCATCGTTTTGGCCAAGCGCGTGAGTTTTGCCCATTTCGAATAAAGCGAACTCGCCAAAACCTTGCTTGATATTGGCGTGGATTTTTTCCAGCAGACTTGGAGTGAGGCTCAGGCGGAAATATTGCAGATCAGGACTGAGAGCATTGCTCAGCTGGAAAGCCTGCTCGCGGTTTTGGCCGGTCTTATCTAGCAGATTGCCGTGGGCGAACGAGTAGGTCAGAACTTCGTTGGCGCCGGCCTTGGCGAGCGTTTCGCGAACTTTACGCTTGAGCTCCAACGGATCGTTTTTGTGTGCCGGAGTCAGATCGCGCTTGGGCAACTTTAGTGGCAAACGGTCGTAACCGTACAGGCGGCCGACTTCTTCAACCACATCCTCTGGCAGCTCAATATCGGTACGCCAGAACGGCGCTTTGATGGTCAGATTTTCACTCCGGACTTGGACATCGAACTCAACATTTTGCAGCAGCTGCTGCATGTCGGCAACCGACAGATCCGAGCCAAGCCGTGCGTTTATGAAATGCGCCGAGACTTCTACAGGGGGGTAGACCGAGCCACGTTGCAACGTCTCGGGTTCTACATGATTGTCGTCAATAAGCGGACTGGCGACTTTGCCATCGGCAAAGCGGCGGATTTCGTCGACGATTTTGCCAAGTACAGCCAGATTTTGCAGCGGCGATTGGCCCTTGTTAAAGCGCGTAACGGCGTCGGTGAATAGGCCGTGCGCCATACTTGTGCGACGGATAGAGTACATGTCGAAGTTCGCGCATTCAATAATAATATTGCGCGTGTTTTCATCCACCTCCGCCTCGCCGCCGCCCATAACGCCACCAATACCAATAGCTTTTTGGTCGGTCGCAATCATGATGGCTTCAGCCCTCGGCTGGACTTCTTTGCCACTCAACAGCGTGATTTTCTCACCCTCTTGCGGATGGCGGACCACAATAGTTGCTTGGTCGCCACCACCGAGTGCTTTGACCTTGTCGTAGTCGTAGGCATGGAGTGGTTGGCCGGTCTCAAGCATAAAGAAGTTGGTGTAGTCCACGATGTTATTGAGCGAGCGCATGCCAGCGCGCGCCAGTTCAATTTGCAGCCAGACGGGGCTGGTTTTGACCGTCACATCGCGCATCACGATGGCACTGAAACGCGGGACGAGTTCGGGCAATTCATTGCGAACTTCAAGTGGTAATTGGTCGGCTTCCACACCTGGAATTTCAGGATCTGTACGGTACCATTCGGGACTTTGGTACGGGCGCCTAGAGATGCCTTCGATTTCGCGCGCTACACCAAGCCAGCCAAAACAGTCCGGCCGATGCGTAAACATCTTGTTCTCGATGTCAATGATAGCGTCGTTGCGGAGGTGATATGCATCGGCAAAATACACACCGGGCGTGACATCGCCGTCAAGCTCCAAAATGCCATCGTGACTATCGCCAAGACTCAGCTCTTTGGCGCTGGCTAGCATGCCGTTGCTCATGACGCCACGCAGTTCGCGCGCCTCCAGCACAAACGGATCTTTGCCGTAGCTTTCCGGTACCGTTGAGCCAGGGGGCAGCCATGCGACCATCAGTCCTTCGCGGACATTTGGCGCACCACAAACGACTTGGACATGGCCATTTTCGTCACGTTCGACACCTTGCGCGGTGCCGCCGTCATCAATTTTACAAATGTTCAAATGGTCACTGTTTTCGTGCTTTTGGCAACTTGCGACTTTGGCAACCAGCACGCCGTCAAAGCGCTTGCCAAAGTCCACAACTTCTTCGACTGCGCCCAGCTGCGCGCCGAGTCGCTCGACCAGCTCTTCTACGCCATTCGGCGCCGGATTGCCCGCCGAATGATAATGCTCATTGATAAATTTAAGAGCACCTACGCTGATTTTCATGCTGTTTTCTCCAATAATGTCGCCGTGTCAGGGAATATTTCGTCTAGCATCAGATAGAGCGATTCAGGTTTTTCAGCCTCACCAACGGCGTAACATTTTTTACCTAAGCCATACGCTGCGCCAAGCTCCATGTGCGCGCTGAGACCTGCAGGAAATATGATTACAAATTTGTCGGAATTTTTAAGTGCATTCATGTCGTCTTCGTAAATTTTACGAAATGTCGGGTTGGTCTGCCAATCGGCCAGCGCTTCAAAAGCTGCCATTTCTGCCTCAGGTCTCGGTGAATCGGGGTCAAAATGAATGCCATCACCGTCGTACTTGTTTTCGATAAAGCAGTACGCAGTTTTGCCCTCGTCGCGGATCTGCTTCAGAACCGCCTGTATCGCCTTACGGTTTCGGGTTCGTCCAGCTATAAAATAATCGTAATTCATTTTGCTGCTACCACACTTATTTCCACACTAGCGCCGAGTGGAAGTTCTTTGACACAGACTGCTGCGCGCGCTGGAAATGGCTCGGAAAAATACTGCGGATACGCGGCGTTGAGCTCGGGCAATTGCGCCATGTCAGTTACATATATGTTGACGCTGACGATATTCTCGAACGAACACTCAGCTGCCGTCAGGATTACTTCAATATTATGCATGATTTGCGCTAGCTTCTCCGCGACCGTTCCTTCGATGACTGCGCCATCTGCTTGCATGTGGATCTGGCCGGCGACGAACACAAAGCCGTTTGCTTCGATTGCTTGCGAATACACGTTGGCAGCCCGCGCTGCTTGGTCGGTTACGATTGCTTTCTTCATGAGAATTGCCTTAAGAACTTTAGGTTGGCGGATTCAAAGTGGCGGATGTCTTCGATATCGTATTTCATCACTTTTTGTCCTTTTTATTGACATTCTTCCTCTGTTTTGGTAGAGTTTTAGTATCACCATGACCGGATAGGCCTAAGGTTTCGACCGATCGCCGATGCCGGTCTTTTTTGTATTCTATCGCCGCCCGGATCTGGTCGGCACGGACAATGTACGCGGCAAAACGCTGGAGAAGTTTGGAGTACTTGTGATTTGGCGTCAGTAGATGAAGCAGCTTGCGGCGGCTATCCAAAAACTCCGCCAGGCACGCAAAGTCGCCGTCACCGCTAACGATAATGGCCTTACCGTAGTTGGAATACTCGATTGCGGCGGCGTATAGGACAAGCTCCGCGTCGACATTGCCCTTGACCGTCTCTTTGCCATCAACGAAATACCGGACGGTTGGCTTGAACACCAGAATAAATCCGGCACTTTGCAGCTCGGTGTACAGACTTTGGTTGTCGGCAACTAACCCTATGAACATGAACGCCTTTTGGACGTTATACTTGTGGCGCAGATACAGACGCAATTTTCGATAGTCTACTTTCCAGCCCGAGGAACGAGTTCCGAGGTTAAGGTTTTGGCTGTCGATGAAGGCGTAATTTGGGAGTTTTTTGTTCATGAGAATTGCCTTAAGAACTTTAGGTTGGCGGATTCAAAGTGGCGAATGTCTTCGATATCGTATTTCATCATGACTAGGCGCTCTAATCCACAGCCCCAGGCGAAGCCGGTGTATTCGTTCGGGTCAACGCCAGCTTCTTTGAGTACATTTGGGTGAATCATGCCCATGCCCAGCAGTTCGATCCAGCCGGTGTGACTACAGACGTTGCAGCCTTTTTTCTGGCAAAACGGACAGCTCAACGCCAGCTCAAAACTCGGCTCGGTGAATGGAAAGTAGAACGGCTGGCTTTTAATTTCCACGCTTTGACCATAATACTCGCTGAGGAATGTTTTGAAGGTTGCGAGCAAGTTGCCGGCGTTGATGCCGCGATCGACGTAAATTCCTTCGAACTGGTAAAACGTGTGCTCGTGGCGTGCATCCAGATCTTCGTTACGAAAGACACGGCCAGGGATAACAGCCGCGATGGGTTTGCCCTGCTCTAGCTGATCCTTGTGAGCCTTCAGGATGCGGTGCTGCATGATGCTCGTGTGGGCGGGAGCGATGTAAGCCTTGTCGAATTTGTCTTTTTGGACAGTCATAAAGGTGTCGTATTCGTCGCGTGCCGGGTGGCCTTCGGGAAAGTTAAGACTAGTGAACATGTGGTAATCGTCGTCGATTTCGCGCGATTCAACCGCGGTGAAACCCATACGTGCAAAGATATTGAGTACTGTCGCCAGCTCGGTCATTAGCGGATGCTGACTGCCGTGTTCGGCTGGCAAAAAACGCGGGCGCTTGTCTGGTGCGATGTTGACGTCAAACGGCGCAGTAACATCAATCGGGGGCAGCGCTTCGGCTTGTTCCCCGTGGGCATCGATTTTTGTTTGTAACTCTTGCTTGAGTTGATTGATTTCTTGACCAAAGCTGGCACGCTGTTCGGCTGGCAACGTTGGAATTTCGGCATATAAAGCCTTTAATTCAACTGCTTTTAAAATGTCTGGTTTGGTCGCAAGTTCCTCAAAGCGCTGCGACAATGCGGCAGCAACTTCAGCAATTTTCTGGTTTTCATAGCTCATCTTGTCACCAGTATACCGCAAGTACTTTTGTTTTGCAGTCCAAAGCGCACGGTGTACACTGAGCCTAAAGAAGAGCCATAAATACAATACTTAGGAGAAACATGTCATTATCTGTTGCGGAAATAGTCGGCATTCCAGCCGACCAAGAGGAGCTTGTTAGGGTTGGTGAGGAAACTTACGCGGTCGAAGCGCCGCTTGACGGTCTCAACCCGCTCTCGATATCGCAATACAGCGGCAATCTAGTGATGGCCCGTCGGTTGGATCCAAATACTGGCGACCTGCTACACATCCCACAGCCGCACAACTTCCGTGACCTTCCAGGCAAAATGGGTGCCGACGAAGCTTTGGCGCACCTACACCACAATTCAGCACAAAATAGCATGCGAATTCCCGCACCGCCGCGAGTAGGTGAACTTCGACCCTTTCACGATGAGGCTTTCGCTATTAAACAAGGCAAGCCCCGCGAGACAACCGCTGTCGTACCATATAACTCACCTACTTCACCTTTTTTGACACAGCTAGTCCGGCTTGTCGCTTAATCTACCTCTGTTAGTGGTATTGACTTTCTGTAATTTTCATATCGTATTGCAGCGGCTCCTTCCTCTACTCTGCACTCACGAAAGCACTCGACGAGTTCGAGCATTGTGGCGAGATATGCAATAATGAAGTTATGGCAAACTTTTCTTTCGACATAGTAAGTGAATATGACAAGGCAGAGATGAACAACGTCTTCGACCAAGTGCTGCGTGAGATGCAGGCACGTTATGATTTTAAAGGCACTCCGGCCGAAATCGAATGGCTCAATAGCGACAAGTCTGGCTTCAAAATCACCGGCAACGGCGAATGGCAAATCGATGCGATTATCGACATTATCCGCAAAAAACTGGCAGCGCGCGGCCAAAGCCAGAAAACGCTCGACACCTCCAAAGAGGTTGTCGAAAGCAACCTGAAGGCGACCAAGGAAGTGCCTTTTGTGCAAGGACTAGGCCAGGACAAAGCCAAACAAATCACCAAGCTCATCCGTGACGAATTTCCCAAGGTCAAAACGCAAATCCAGGGCGACGCCGTCCGCGTCATGAGCTCCAGCAAGAACGATCTGCAGGCCGTCATGCAAGCTTTACGCGAACGCGACTTCGACTTCCCACTCAACTTCAACAACTTCCGCTAAGCATGGTTCATATTACCTACTTCGTTCATGGCACTACGACCGACAACGAGCAAAAGCTGGCAACGGGCTGGCTGCCAGGCGAGTTGTCAGAACTCGGACTAGAGCAAACTCGACAACTGGCCGAGCAGATAAAAGGTCGTACGTTTGACGTGGTTATTTGCTCAGACTTACACCGTGCAATTCAAACTACAGAAATTATGTTTGGCAAAGACTTTATCCAGGACAAGCGCCTGCGCGAAGCAAACTACGGCGACTGGAATGGTGCATCCCATACACTATTCAAAAGCCACATGGAAGATTTCGTTGATACGCCATTTCCTGGCGGCGAAAGTTACCGTGATGTCGAAGCGCGCATGCGCGCACTCTGCGAAGATTTAAAACTAAAATACGATGGCGAACGCGTCGCGTTAATTGCCCACCAAGCACCGCAACTGGCGCTCGATGTTATCCTAAAAGGCAAAACCTGGCCGCGAGCGATCGCCGAAGATTGGCGCAACACAAAAGCGTTCCGGCCCGGCTGGGAATACACACTCAAATAAAGCGTTTTACGGTATACTACTAACCATGAGCGAAACGCCCGAATTACTCGAGCAAGCAAAAGCTGTACTAAGCGACAATGACCACGGGCATTACACGATTCCGGCGCATGGACTGTACCCACACCAGTGGTTATGGGACAGCTGCTTTATCGCAATCGGCTT
>Ga0207647_10000457_pt1 | contig 33209 bp, 27 predicted proteins | sample KBSCornC2_FD_184295 | JGI IMG/M metagenome (GOLD analysis project Ga0207647, IMG submission 184295) | Corn rhizosphere microbial communities from Kellogg Biological Station, Michigan, USA - C2 (SPAdes) (version 2) | ecosystem: Host-associated > Plants > Roots > Rhizosphere ... | reverse complement strand
CCCTGCCATGTCATCCAGCCCGACCTCTGCCACTGCGGCGGCCTGCTCGAGGCAAAGAAAATCGCCGCGATGGCCGAGATGTATCAGATGGGCGTCGCTCCGCACAACCCGCTCGGCCCGGTCGCCAATGCGGCCGCGCTGCACTTCGCCCTCTCCACGCCGAACTTCCTCATTCAGGAGGACATGCTCACCGATGTGCCATGGCGTTGGGATGTGGTCAAGAGCGACTTGCAGACGAAGAACGGCTACTGGCTGCCCTGCGAGACGCCGGGCCTTGGCATCGAGGTCGACGAAAAGGCCGCCGCCAAGCATCCGTTCAAGCAGGAGGTCATGCACTCGCTGACTATCCGTGCGAAAGACGGCGCCGTGCTCGACTGGTAGCCGCCACGGATACACATATGAGCCTGCTCAAAGGAAAAATCGCCCTCGTCACTGGCGCCGGTGACGGCATCGGCCGCGGCATCGCGCTCGCCTTCGCGCGCGAGGGTGCGGATGTCGCCGTCTGCGCGCGCCGCGTCGAGAATGTCCGCGAGACCGCGCGTCTTGTCGAGGCGCTCGGCCGCAAAGCGCATTGGGGCGCTTTCGACATTTGCGACGAAAGCGAAATCGCCAAGTTCTGCGCTGAGACGGAGCAAAAACTCGGCCCCGTCTCGGTGCTCGTGAACAACGCCGCCGTCATGCCGGTAGTGGACGTCGAGGACATGAGCGTCGAACAGTTCGACCAGTGCGTCGGCGCGAAATTCAAGTCCGCCGTGTTCATGTCGAAGCATTGCATCGCGCAGATGCGCCGCGCTGGCGGCGGCTCGATCATCCACATGGCGAGTGTCACCGGCAATGTCGGCTTCGCGAAGCACGCCGTTTACGGTGCCTGCAATTCCGCGCTGATCGGTCTCGCGCGCGGCCAGGCGATGGAACTCGCGCCGCTCAACATCCGCGTGAACTCCGTATCGCCCGGCACCGTGGATTCGCCGATGCTCACGCGCTACATCGCCGACTGCGGCAAGGACCCTGTCGCCCTGCGTGCCTCGTTCGATGCGAACCACCCGCGCGGCAAGGTCGCCTCGATCGACGAGGTGGCGAACGTTTTCGTGTTCCTCGCCTCCGACCTGTCCGCCAACATCACCGCGCAGGACTTGCGCTGCGACGGCGGCTTTTCCTTCAAGGGTGGCCAGGCCGCCGTTTGATCCCACGCACGCACGACACGGCAATTCCTCGATGAGCATCACCTCTCTTTCAACCGTTACTGGCCGTGAATTCTCCGCCAACGAAATCGTGCCCGGAAGCGGCAGGACCGGCACGTGGATCGGCCGCGCCTGGGTGCCCGCCGCGCTCGCCAAGAACGGCGTCGCCGGCCCGCGCATCGTCACGCTGCGCGACGGCCTGGTCATCGACGCCTCCGCACGCTTCCAGACGATTTCCGATGTGCTCTCCGCACCCGAGCCGGTGAAGGTCGTGCGCGAAGCCGGCGCGAGCGGTGCCTCGCTCGGTGCGCTGCAGACGGTGCTGAACGACAGCCTGTTCACTCGCCGCGCCGCGCGCCTCGCGGACGAGACGCGCGTGGTACTCATGGCGCCGAACGACATCCAGCCGATCAAGGCCTGCGGCGTCACCTTCGTGCGCAGCCTGCTCGAGCGCGTCGTCGAGGAAAAGGCCAAGGGCGACAAGGCCAAGGCCCTGCAGATCCGCAAACTCATCCACGACTCGCTCGGCGACGACCTTTCGAAGACGAAGCCCGGCTCGCCAGCCACCGACGAGCTGAAGAAGCGCCTCATCGCCGAGGGCGTGTGGTCGCAATATCTCGAAGTCGGCATCGGCCCGGATGCCGAAGTGTTCACCAAGGCACAGCCTTCCTCCGCGGTCACCCACGGCATGCAGATCGGCGTGCTGCCCGAATCGACCTGGAACAATCCCGAACCCGAGGTCGTGCTCGCCGTGTCGCCCGCTGGAAAAATCGTCGGCGCCACGATCGGCAACGACGTCAACCTGCGCGACTACGAAGGCCGCAGCGCGCTGCTCCTTGGCGAGGCGAAAGACCAGAACGGCTCGTGCGCGCTCGGCGCGTTCCTGCGGCTTTTCGACGAAACCTTTTCGCTCGAGGACGCCGAACAGTGCGCGGTCGAGCTCACCCTCGAGGGAGTTGATGGATACCAGGTGAGCGGCCGCAACAAAATGGCCGAAATCAGCCGATCTCCCGCAACGCTTGTCGCCCAGGTCTGCTCGGACAACCATCAGTACCCCGACGGCTTTCTGCTTTTCCTCGGCACCATGTTCGCGCCGACCGCCGATCGTGACAAACCCGGCGAAGGCTTCACCCACAAGCTCGGCGACCGCGTCGAGATCGCCACGCCGCACCTCGGCCGCCTCGTCAATTGGGTGAACCACACCGACAAAATCCCGCGTTGGGAATACGGCGTGGGCGAATTCATCCGTTTCCTGCGCAAGACGTAACAAGGGTATCCGCCGCACCGCAACGCCACTCCCCTCACTCACTCGGTTTCCACATGTCCAGCGCATCCGCCGTCGCACCCACACTCGGAGATTCATCACGAGAGAAAATCAACATGGGCTATCTGTTGCCCGTGTGCTTGGTCGCGACGCTCGGCGGCCTGCTGTTCGGCTACGACACCGGCGTGATTTCCGGCGCGATCGAGCCGCTCACCGCGAAGTTCTCGCTGACACCGGAGCTGAAGGGATGGGTGAGTGCCTGTGTGTTGCTCGGCTGCGCTGGCGGCGTGCTCGCCGTGGGGCCGCTTTCCGACCGGTTCGGCCGGCGCATAGCGATGATGCTGGCTGCGATCATGTTCCTCGTCTCCGCGATCGGCATCGCGCTTTCCGCGAGCATCATCACTTTCAACTTCTTCCGCATCCTCTGTGGCGTCGGCGTCGGTATCGCCTCCATCTCGACGCCCATGTACATCGCCGAGATCGTGCCTGGGTCCATTCGCGGGCGCATGGTGGCGGTGAACCAGATCGCCATTGCCAGTGGCGTCGCACTGACCGCCGTCGTCAACTACTTCGTCGCTGGCAGCCACGCCGCAGATGTGGACGCCGGCCAGCGCTGGCTCATCGACGCCGGCTGGCGCTGGATGTTCGCCACCGGCATCGCGCCCTCGGCGATCTTCGCAGCACTGATTCCGTTCCTGCCGGAGAGTCCGCGCTGGCTCATCGAACGCCACAAGGAAGACAAGGCGCGCGCCATCCTCGCAAAGGCCGCGGGCGAGGACTTCGCGCGCGCCGAATCCGGCGCCATCCGCGAATCGCTGGCGCGCGAGAAAGGCACCTGGGCCGAGCTTTTCTCGCCCGCGCTCATGCTGCCGCTCTTCTTCGGCATCGCGCTCGCCGTGCTCCAGCAAGTCACCGGCATCAATGTGTTCATGTACTTCGGCGCGACCATCTTCAAGGGCATGAGTCAATCCACCGGAGTGGATGCGGGGCTGCTCACGCAGATCATCATCAACGGCTCGTGCATGCTGTTCACCATCGTCGCCATCGCCACAGTGGACAAGTGGGGGCGCAAGCCGCTCATGCTGCTCGGTTCCGCCGGCATGTTCGTCGCGCTGATCGCCATGGGGCTTATCGCGCAGTTCTCCGCCAGCCCTGCGCAGGTCGGTAACTGGATGCTCGCGCCCATCATCGTCTACATCGCCTGCTTCGGTTTGTCGGTCGGTCCGGTCGTCTGGGTCATCCTCTCTGAAATCTATCCGACCGCCGTGCGTGGTCGCGCGCTCGGCATCGCGACCTGCGCGCTCTGGCTCGCCGACTTCGCGGTGACCCAGACCTTCCCGATGATGGACGAGAACCCGTGGCTCGTGGAGCACTTCCGCCACGCGTTCCCGTTCTATCTCTACGGCTTCTTCTGCCTCGTGCTCATCGGCGTGATGAAATTCGTGCCCGAGACCAAGGGCAAGTCGCTGGAACAGATCGAGGCAATGTGGCGCAAGCACGGCGAGCCGGCTTGATTCGCAGCCGCCGAATCAAGGTTTTTCATCGGCGCAATAACACGCCAACGCAAGAGCAAATTGAAGGAGCAGGCGAAGTGAGTGTTCAAGGCATCAATCCACGCAATGGCCAACCCGTTGGCGAACCGATTGCGGAAACGAGCGCCGCTGAGGTCGATGCAATCAGTACGCGCGCACAGGCGGCGTTTGCAATCTGGTCGCGCACTTCGCGCGAAGAACGCGCGGTGGTATTGGAAAAGGTCGCGGCGGCGCTCGATGCCTCGACCGACGAACTCGTGGAAATTGCCGACGCCGAAACCGCGCTTGGAAAGCCGCGCCTGAGCGGCGAGATCAAGCGCACGTCGAACCAGCTGCGCCTGTTCGTGTCCGTGCTGCGCGAAGGCAGCTATGTCGAAGCGACGCTGGATTCCGCCGATCCGGGCATCGTGCCGCCGCGGCCGGAACTGCGTCGCATGCTGCAACCGCTCGGTCCGGTCGCGGTGTTCTCGGCGAGCAATTTTCCGTTCGCCTTTTCGACCGCGGGTGGGGATACCGCATCGGCGCTGGCCGCCGGTTGTTCCGTGGTCGTCAAAGCGCATTCCGCGCAACCCGGCCTCGCGCGCGCGACCGCGCAGGTGGTGGCACACGCGCTTGCGGACGCCGGCGCACCGGACGGCGTGTTCGACATCGTTTACGGCACCGCCGCAGGGTCGAGCCTGGTGCAGCATCCAGCGATCAAGGCGGCAGGATTCACCGGCTCCACTCAGGGCGGCCGAGTATTGTTCGACCTGGCGCAGGCGCGAGCGGAGCCGATTCCGTTCTACGGCGAATTGGGCAGCATCAATCCGACCGTGATCCTGCCGGGAGCCGCGGCCGATCGGGGCGCGGAGATTGCGCAAGGCTATGCGCAGTCCCTCACCCTCGGTGTCGGCCAGTTCTGCACGAACCCCGGTCTGACCTTCGTGCCAAAAGCATTGGCCATGGAACTCACCGATGCCGTTGCCAAAACCGCGGGCGGGGCGATGCTGACCGCGCGCATACGCGACGCCTACGTTTCCGGAACGCAGAGTCTGGCCGCGCACGCCGCGCACATCGCCAATGGCCTCGCCAACGAAAATGCCTACGGGGTCCAGCCGCAGTTGTTCGCGGTCGACCTGTCGACGTTTGCGCAGGATATGGAAAAGTATACCGAGGAATGTTTCGGCCCGGCCGGGCTGATCGTGACCTACGACGACGTCGATCGCGTCCTCGCCCTTCTCGGCCGCCTGCCCGGCTCGCTGACCGCGGGCGTGCACGCCGCCGCGTCCGACCAGGCCGCCGCCGCGAAAGCAGCGGACGCACTGCGCCGCATCGCCGGCCGCGTGATCTACAACGGCTGGCCGACCGGCGTCGCGGTCGCCTGGGGCATGCAGCATGGCGGCCCCTGGCCGGCCACGACGAATCCATTGCACACCTCGGTGGGCGCTACCGCCATCCGCCGCTGGCTGGCACCGGTAACGTTCCAGAGCTGGCCCGATGCGTTGCTGCCGCCCGAGTTGCAGGAAGACAACCCGCAGCGCATTCCGCGTCGACGTGATGGCATGCTAGCGGCGCGCTAGCGGCAGTGGTGGTAGAGTTCGCAGGGTAAGGAGCCTGCAACAACCGTCTACGTATCTACTCCGCCTTCCGCGCGACTTTTTTTTGTTGCTATTATGTTAACGCTAACATTAATTGGATTGGCATGAGCCTCGTCGTTGGAATCGATGTCGGCACGCAAAGCGTCAAGCTGATTGCTTACGATCCCGCCGCACGCAAGGTCGTCGCTGCCCACGGCCAAGCCTTGCAATTGATCGCGCAGGACGACGGCAGCCGCGAGCAGCGCGCCGAATGGTGGATCGATGCGATCCGCGCCTGCTTCGCCAAGCTCGAACCCGCGCAGCGAGCGCGGATCGTTGCGGTCGGCGTGTCGGGACAACAACACGGCTTCGTCCCGGTGGACGAGGCAGGTCGCGTGCTCGCGCCAGCCAAACTGTGGTGCGACACGAGCACGCAGGCGGAGTGCGAGGAAATCATGGCGGCGGTCGGCGGCGATCGCCGCTGCGTCGAACTCGCGGGCAATCCCATCCTGGCTGGTTACACCGCCTCCAAGCTGCCGTGGACGCGCAAGCATCGGCCCGAAGCTTATTCGCGTCTGGCGACGATCCTGCTGCCGCACGACTACGTGAACTTCTGGCTGACCGGAGAGCGCTGGATGGAGCATGGCGACGCATCCGGTACCGGCTGGCTCGACGTGCGTACGCGGAAATGGTCCGCGCCGCTGCTCGCCGCGACTGACGCGCAGCGCGATCTCGCCGCGCTGCTTCCGCCGCTGGTCGAAGCCGATGCGAGCTTCCCCCTCGCACCGGTGATCGCCGAGGAGCTCGGTCTGCCGCACAACGTGCGCGTCAGCGCCGGCGGCGGCGACAACATGATGGCGGCGATCGGTACCGGCAACGTCGCGCCGGGCGTGCTGAGCATGAGTCTCGGCACCTCGGGCACGCTGTTCGCCCATGCCGATCGCGCGCTCGTCGACGACGACGCCGGCTGGGCCGCGTTCTGTTCTTCGACCGGCGGCTGGTTGCCGCTGATCTGCACGATGAACTGCACGGTCGCCACCGAAACCGTTGCGCGTGCGTTCGGTTTCGCCACACACGACGGCGATGCGCTGTTGGCGGATACGCGTCCGGGGGCCGACGGCCTCGTGATGCTGCCGTTCTTCAACGGCGAGCGCACGCCGAACCTGCCGCAGGCGCGCGCCGCGCTGCACGGCATGAACTTCGACAACTTCACGCGCGCCAATGCTTATCGCGCGGCGATGGAAGGCGCGACCTACGCGTTGCGCAACGGTTTGGAATCACTGCAGGCGGCCGGCATGCGCTTCGACACGATCCGCTTGACCGGCGGCGGCAGCCAGAGTGGCGTCTGGCGGCAGATGATCGCCGATGTCTTCGAACTGCCCGTCGACGTGCCCGAACAGACAGAAGGCGCGGCCTTCGGCGCCGCGCTGCAGGCGTTGTGGGCTCTCGATCACGCCGAGGGCGGCGGGGCTAACATTGCGACGCTCGCGCGCGAACACGTGCGCTGTGCACCCGCACTTTCGACAAGACCGCAGGCAACCAGCGCGGCGGCGTATCGCGCTCCCTATCAGCAATTCCTGCGTCACCTCGAATCGGCACAGCAGTTCCATTCGCGCGCCTCGCGCGAATATATCGAATGACTTCCGCGCGCCTCGCGCGAATCCATCAAATGACTTCAAACGGCAAACGGTAATCTCCATGAGCACTCCTTTCATCGGCAAACGCGAATACTTCCCCGGCATCGGCCGCATCCCGTACGAGGGCCTGGGTTCCGACAATCCGCTCGCGTTCAAGCACTACGATGCGAACAAGAAGATCGGCGACAAGACCATGGCCGAGCACCTGCGCTTCGCGGTGTGTTACTGGCATTCGTTCTGCAACGCCGGCCACGATCCCTTCGGCCCCGGCACGCGCCACTATCCCTGGGACGCACCGCTGGCCGCCAACGATTCGCCGCTGGCGCGCGCCGAGGCGAAGATCGATGCGGCCTTCGAGTTCTTCACCAAGCTAGGCGTGCCGTACTACTGCTTCCACGACATCGATATGGCGCCGGATGCCGACGACGTCGCCACTTACGAAAAAAATCTCAAGCACATGGTTGCGCTGGCCAAGGATCGGCAGAAAGCCACCGGAATAAAGCTGCTCTGGGGCACGGCGAACCTGTTCTCGCACCCGCGTTACATGAACGGCGCAGCGACCAATCCGGACTTCGCCGTGGTCGCGCGCGCCGCCGCTCAAGTCAAGAACGCGCTCGACGCGACGGTCGAACTCGGCGGCGAGAACTACGTGTTCTGGGGCGGCCGCGAAGGTTACGCCTCGCTGCACAACACGAACATGAAGCGCGAGCTCGATCATATGGCCCGGTTCCTGACGATGGCGCGCGACTATGGCCGCAGCATCGGCTTCAACGGCGTGTACCTGATCGAACCCAAGCCGATGGAGCCGATGAAGCACCAGTACGATTTCGACTCGGCGACGGTGGCCGGCTTCCTGCTCAAGCATGGCCTCGACAAGGATTTCAAGCTCAACATCGAAGCCAACCACGCCACGCTGTCCGGACACACCTTCGAGCACGATCTGCAGGTGGCCTCCGACCACGGCCTGCTCGGCAGCATCGATGCCAACCGCGGCAACGCACAGAACGGCTGGGACACCGACCAGTTCCCGACCGATCTCTACGACACGGTCGGCGCGATGCTGGTCGTCCTGCGCCAGGGCGGTCTCGCACCGGGCGGGCTCAACTTCGATGCGAAGGTGCGCCGCGAATCGACCGATGCGGAAGACCTGTTTCTCGCCCATATCGGCGGCATGGATGCGTTCGCGCGCGGCCTCGAGGTCGCCCATGCGCTGCTGACCCGATCGCCTTGGGAGACTTGGCGCCAGCAGCGCTATGCGAGCTTCGACAGCGGCGCCGGCAAGGATTTCGAAAACGGCAAACTGAAGTTTGCCGACCTGCACGCGCTCGCGTCGTCGAGCGGCGAGCCGGCGAAGATCAGCGGCCAGCAGGAGCGTTACGAGAATCTGCTCAACCAATATCTTCTTCGTTGATCGGATGCCAAGCATCCCGCGACGGGATGAGATTGAAAAAAAGTGCGTGAGAGGGGCATCCGTGCCGAGCACGGATGCGAGGGTCCACGAAAACAACGACGGATACACGTCATGAACAGCATCCCGTTCGACAACACCGCAACCGCGGGCAATACCGAAAACACACGCCTCATCATCCTGATCAGCTGCGTCGCCACGATCGGCGGCTTCCTGTTCGGGTTCGACAGCGGCGTCATCAATGGCACGATCGACGGCCTCAAGCAGGCCTTCAACTCGACCTCGACCGAGATCGGCTTCGAGGTCGCCTCGATGCTGTTGGGCTGCGCCTTCGGCGCCTTCTTTGCCGGGCGCCTCGCCGACCGCTGGGGGCGGCGTAGCGTGCTGATCATTTCCGCAGTGTTGTTCCTGCTTTCCGCGCTCGGCGCGGGTTCGGCGACGACTTCCGCGTTCTTCGTCGCCGCACGCATCGTCGGCGGCTTCGCCGTCGGCGCGGCGAGCGTGATGTCGCCGGCGTATATCGCCGAAGTCGCTTCGGCGCGCTATCGCGGCCGGCTCGCGACGGTGCAGCAGATCGCGATCATCAGCGGCCTGTTCTGTGCGTTCCTCAGCAATTATCTGCTGGCCAAGGCGGCCGGCGGCTCAACCGGCGCGTTGTGGCTCGGCCAGGCTGCATGGCGCTGGATGTTCTGGATGCAGGCGATCCCGTCGCTGCTGTTCCTGCTCTTACTGCTGCCGATTCCGGAAAGCCCGCGCTTCCTCGTCGTGAAGAAACGCACTGCCGACGCGCTTGCGGTGCTGGCGCGCTTATACGGTTCAGTGCAGGCGAAAACCAAACTCGTCGAGATCGATGCCTCGCTCTCGGCGGATCATCACCGTCCGCGCCTGTCCGACCTGATCAACAAGGAAACCGGCAAGATCCGTCCGATCGTCTGGGTCGGCATCGGCCTCGCCACGTTCCAGCAACTGGTCGGCATCAACGTCGTCTTCTACTACGGTGCCGTGCTCTGGCAAGCGGTCGGTTTCTCTGAGAGCGATGCACTGCTGATCAACGTCATGTCGGGCGCGCTGAGCATCGGCGCCTGTCTCGTCACCGTATTCCTGATCGACCGCATCGGCCGCAAGCCGCTGCTCTGGATCGGTTCGCTCGGCATGGCGGTGACACTCGCCCTGGTCACGCTCGCTTTCGCCAGCGCCGGGCTCGACGCAACCGGCAAGCTGGCGCTGTCGGGATCGATGGGCGTGCTCGCCCTCGTCGCCGCGAACGTCTACGTCATCTTCTTCAATCTGTCGTGGGGGCCGGTGATGTGGGTCATGCTCGGCGAGATGTTCCCGAACCAGATTCGCGGCTCCGGTCTCGCCGTAGCGGGTGCCGCACAATGGACTTCGAACTTCGCCATCACGGTCACCTTTCCGGTTCTGCTCGGCAGCATCGGTCTCGCCGGCGCTTACGGCATCTATACCGTGGCCGCAGCGATTTCCGTGTTCTTCGTCCTGCGCAAGGTGCATGAGACCCGCGGCAGGGAACTCGAGCAAATGGAAGGCTAGCGGCCTAGGTCCGGCGCGTATTCTGCCGCTGCGGCGATGCGACCGAGTCGCGCTTGATCAGCTGATGCGCAACGACCTGATCGACCAGCACGCTGCTGCCCTGCTCCTTGCGCCGGATGCTGCGCAGCAGAATGTCGACGGCGCAGTCGGCCATCGCCGCAACCGGCTGGCGAATCGTCGTCAGCTCGGGCCACACCATCGTCGCCGCGGATGTGTCGTCGAAGCCGACGACGGAGAGATCGCGCGGCACGTCGAGGCCGCGACGGTGGGCGACGGAGACGACCGCCGCGGCCATGTCGTCATTGCTCGCGAAGATCGCGGTCGGCGGCGAACGCAGTGCGAGCAGTTTCTCGGCCGCATTGAGTCCCGAGCGATAGGTGAAGTAGCCCTGCTGCGCGAGTGCGGGATCGAAGTCGATGCCGGCTTCGAGCAGCGCTGCCCGGAAACCCTTGAAACGGCACAGGCTGGAACTCTGGTTCGGATGGCCTTTGATGTAACCGATGCGCGTGTGCCCGGCGGCGATCAGATGTTCCGTCATCTCCTTGCTCGCGCTGAAGTCGTCTATGCGTACTTGGGAGATGTCGTGTTTTTCGCGACTCGAGGCAATCGCGACGACCGGCAAGCCCGCGTCGGCCAGCTCGGCGAGCACCGACTTGGATTCGCACAGCGGCGGCGGCAGGATCGCGCCGGCAACATTCGTCGCCAGCGCACGTGCCGCCTTGCGCTGGGCCTCCGCGTCGAACCCGTCCCAGGTGTAAACGACGAGCTGTGCCGCAGTGCGCGAGGTGCCGTGCAATGCACCGACCAGGAGTTCGCGCAGATATGCCGAACTCGGGTTGGTATAGATCAGGGCGATGCTTGTGCCACGCGCCGCCGCCAACGAACTCGCCGCGAGATTGGGGATGTAACCCAGCTCGCGAACCGCGCGCAGTACGCGCTCGCGCGTCGCTTCACGCACTGCGCTTTGACCGTTGATGACGCGCGACACGGTCATCGACGATACCTTGGCGCGTGCGGCTACCACGTCGATCGTGACCGCTTCGCTCTTGCGACGCGTCGATTTACCGGCCGGCTTCTTCAAGGTTTTGTTCCTAGCCTTCGCATGCGTGGCATGTCGTACCGCCCATCTATGGATAACGATTTATGAGCCGCCCCTACAATACTGACGCGCTGGCGGAACTGGCGCCTGGGAATCTTCTCAACATTGCCAGCAAAGCACTAGTCGTGGCCGTCGCGCCCGAGGCCGGCGGGCGCATCGCGCAGATCGAGTACCACGGCCAGGAGTGGCTGGTGGGATACAGCCGCGAACATGCGGCGATGATTGGTTGGGGTAGTTATCCCATGCTGCCCTGGGCCGGACGCATTCGCCACGGTCGCTTTGAATTCGCCGGGCGGCTTCACCAACTGCCCCCGAATTTTGGCGGACATGCGATTCACGGCGTCGGCTTTGCAATGCCGTGGCAGGTCGATGCGCATTCGCCCGCGCATGTCGAACTTTCCCTTGCACTGCCCGACGACGAGCGTTGGCCTTTCGGTGGCAGCGCGCGCCAGCGCATCACCGTGGCGGAGCACTCGCTGCGTATGCAGCTGCAGGTGACTGCCGCAGAGAAGCCCATGCCGGCCGTGATTGGTTGGCACCCCTGGCTGCGCAAGCCGGATCGAATCGAATTTCGACCCAGTCGCGTCTATCCGCGCGATGCGGAAGGCATCGCGACATACCCATTGGCCGAGCCGCCGCCCCCGCCCTGGGACGACTGCTTCCTCAACGGCGAGCCGGTAATCCTGGAGCGTTCCTCGCAACGTTTGCGCCTGAGTTCCAACTGCGATCATTGGGTGGTCTACGACGAGCCCGCCTACGCCACGTGCATAGAGCCCCAAAGCGGGCCGGCAGATGCCTTCAATCTCCATCCGACTCGATACCTGGAGCCAGGAACGACCGTCACGGCCTGGTTCCTTTGGGAATGGCTCTGATGAAGATCGGGTGATTCGGACTGGCCATCGAGCCTTGACTCGATACGCGATCGCCCGAATGAGATCGAACCGAAGCGGCTGGCATAAAAACAAAGGCCGCCAAAAGGCGACCTTTTCAAAGCGAAGTTGTTGATTCTTCGCTCAAGTTTGGTGGCGATGGGTGGGCTCGAACCACCGACCCCAGCATTATGAGTGCTGTGCTCTAACCAGCTGAGCTACATCGCCTTCGGAAGAAAATCGCCTTCGCATTGCGCGAAGGGGGCGTGATTGTTGGGATTCGCGCCTCGTCTGTCAAGACAATCATAGCAAATCCCCGGCACGGCGGTCGATTGCGCTGCCCGCCCGCAACGTCGAAAATGGCCGCATGTTCAGCCGTCGACTCTCCCTGCCCGACCGCATCCTGATCGAAATCGAACGCGCCGTGGGCACCGCGCTCGGGACCGTCGCGCAGGCTTCGCGCCCCTCGCCGGCCGGCGGCGTGGGCGAGGCCGCGTTGAACGATGACGAGCGCCGCCACGCGGCCGGCCTGATGCGCGTGAATCACACCGGCGAGGTCTGCGCGCAGGCGCTCTACTCCGGCCAGGCTGCGGTTGCACGCCATGCGGACACACGCGCGCAATTGCTCGAAGCGGCGGCTGAGGAAACCGATCATCTCGCCTGGTGCGCCGAACGGCTCGATGCGCTGCACAGCCGACCGAGCCTGTTCAATCCGCTCTGGTACGCGGGCAGCTTCGCGCTCGGCGCGGTCGCGGCGCTGGTCAGTGACAAGGTCAGCCTCGGCTTCGTCGTCGAGACAGAGCGCCAGGTCGAAGCGCACCTCGGCGAGCATCTGGAAAAACTTCCCGCGGGCGACGCCGCAAGCCGCGCTGTCGTCTCGCGGATGAAGGAGGACGAGGCGCGCCACGGCCGACATGCGCGCGAGGCCGGCGGTATCGACCTGCCGCCGCCGATTCCAACGCTGATGCGCCATGCGAGCAACCTGATGAAGGCGGTGGCGTATCGCTTCTGAATCCGATTCCGGACCAGGAACGGTTGCGTCCCGGCTTGCGCACTGGGCGCAGCCCTTGCCCGGCCTCGGCGTCGAGAATCTGCATCGTCTGAGCGACACGCTTTATCGCAGCGCGCAGCCGCGCAGCCGCAACGTATCGACGCTCGCGCAACTCGGCATCCGCACCGTCGTCTCTCTGCGCGCATTCAACGGCGACGAGCGCCGCTTCGCCGACAGCGGCATCGCGCTCGTGCGCTTCCGCATCAATACCTGGGACATCGACGACGCCGAGGTCGCGCGCGCACTCGCGACGATGGTCGAATCACAACGGCACGGCCCGGTGCTGGTCCACTGCTGGCACGGGGCCGACCGCACGGGTGTGGTTTGCGCGGCATACCGCATGGTCGTGGAAGGCTGGGGCAAGGCCGAGGCGCGCGCCGAGATGTTCGACGGCGGTTTCGGCTACCACGCGGTGTGGCGCAATATCCCCGCATACATCGATCGCTTCGACATCGACGCGATGCGGGGGCGGCTGAAAGAAATCGGGCCGGAATCCAACTCGAAGTCTTAACTCGCAGCTTAGAGCGCGGCTAGGCAAAAACGTCGATTCGGGCCTGCTGCATCCGCCCGGCATTTCGGGCAAGCTTGGACGACGACCAATCCGGAAAGCACGATGCCCAAGCCATCCAGTTCGAAGCTCGCGCGGTTCTCGTTGATGCCTGCCGCGTGCATGGCTCTTTCTTTGGCGGCTGGTGCCGTTCACGCCGAACCCGGCATCGATTTCGCGCTGCATCGGCCGGCAACCGGCTCGCCAGTCTGCAAGGCCAGCGAACCGGCGAGCAATGCGGTGGATGGCACCTTGTCCAGCGTGCTCGACAAATTCTGCTCGCTCACGCGACCTGCGTGGCTGCAAGTCGATCTCGGCGAATTGCGGCAAATTCGCGAGTTCACGATTCGGCATGCTGGAGCGGGCGGCGAGTCGCGAGCCTGGAACACGCGCGCGTTTGAAATTCTCGTTTCTCTCGACGGCTCGCATTGGCGGCGCGTCGTGAACGTGGTCGACAACACGGCTGATGTCAGTCATCACCCGATCGCGCCGGTCGACGCGCGTTACGTCAAGCTCGTCGTCCACGTGTCTGCGCAGGACGGCGATCCGGCCACGCGCATATTCGAACTCGAAGTGCGTTGAGCGGTCATGCCTCTGCAGTATTCTGCAGATACTCGCGGCGGGCGGCCGTTGCGGTCTTGTGCTTGCCGTCGTGGCTCCAACCCGGCGGCATGACCAGGTAGAGCAGTTTGTTGTGCAAGCCGGGAGCCGCGCGGAAATCGCGCCAAAGAGCGGCGAACTCGCCGAAATACACATCCACGAAGCTGTTCGGGTTCATCGAGCGGGTGATGCCATATTCGATCGCGATGTCTGCGCGCGCATTCTGATAGGTGCCGAACAACCGGTCCCAGACATTGAGCAGGTTGCAGAAGTTGGTGTCCATGTACAGCGGGTTGCGCGCATGGTGCACGCGATGGTGCATGGGGGCGAGCACGAGCAGCTCCAAAGCGCGCACGCGCCCGCGCCGGAAAAGGCCCTCGCCGACATGAATGAACGCACCCCAGGTGCCATCGACGAACATGATCGCAAACAGCAGCAGCGGATCGAGTCCAGCCAGCATGCAGATGCTGGTGCGCACGAAGTCTGCGTACGGTGATTCCAGAAAAAAATGCGAGTTGGTGACCATCAAATTCATGGCCCGTGGTGCGTGATGCGTGGAGTGCAGACACCAGAGCAGTCGCACCTTGTGCGCAAAAAAATGATAGACGAAATGGGAGAATTCCCAGACGAGGTAGCCGTAGATCCATCCGTACCAGGTGAATCCGACGCGGAACGGCGCAAGCGGCTGCAGCAATCCGATGCAGAAGCCCACGGCAGCAATCGAGATCAGGTGACCAATCGCGCGATTGGCGAGATAGATCAAAAAGGTCAGCCCGTAGCCTTCCTCGATGAAGCGGCGCTTGAACATCGCCGTCGCCACCTCGATCAGCAACAGCAGCGGCACCAGCGGCGCGAGTGCTGACGTAAGTCCTTTCCAAGTCGCAAGCGCTGCATAGTCGCCCGAACGGATCAGTTCGAGCAGCGCTCCCAGTCCCAGAAATTCAACTAGCTCATCGCGCAGGAAATCCAAAGCGACCATCACAACCTCGCCCTCGAAGACAATGAACGATCCGTGCGGCTAGGCGCCGCGTAGCGACTGTATTGCGTTTTTACAGTCGAAGCAGTTTACTTCAGCGCGCCGTCGCGCAGCCAGGCCAACACGGTCTCGCGCTCGGCGTCGGTCATCTGGGTGAGATTGCCGATCGGCATCACGCGCGTGGCGAGCTGGGTCTGCATCGCGACCGTGTTGGCGAGGATATGTTCGGGCGTATCGAGCATCACGCCTTTCGGCGGCGCGGGAAATCCAGCGAACGTCGGATGCGGCGCGTGGCAGGTCACGCAGCGCTGGTTGATGATGCCTTGCACTTCGCCGAAGCGTTGCGCAACTGCCGCGGAATCGCGCGCGCCTTGCGTGGACGCGCTTGTGCGCGGCGCGAGAGCGGCGATCACGCCCGCGAGCACGATCAAACCGATCACGAGCGGTACGGGCGAGGTCTTGCCGCCGCGCTCGTGCGCCTTGTGGCGCATGACGAACCAGGCGCGGATCGCGGCGCCGGCAACGCTCATCGCGATCAGCACGAGCCAGTTCCACTTCGCGCCGTAGGTCAGTGCGTAGTGGTTGCTGATCATCACGAACAACACCGGCAGCGTGAAGTACGTGTTGTGCACCGAGCGCTGCTTGCCGCGCAGGCCGTAGACGGGATCGAACGACCGCCCCTCGGCCTTTGCACGCACCATCTCACGCTGGCCCGGGATGATGACGAAGAATACGTTGGCGACCATGATCGTGCCGATCACGGCGCCGAACAGGATGTAGGCGCCGCGACCGCTGTAGAGATGGCACAACGCCCATGCGGCGATGCTCAACATCACCGCGACGAGCAACCCCAATGTTCGTTCGCTGCGCTGGAAGAAGAGCCGGCACAGTGCATCGTAAATCAGCCAGCCGCCGGCGAGGAATGCGAGCGCGATGCCGATCGCGGCCGGCTTCGACAACGCCATCACCTGCGCATCGATCAGGTAGATCTCGGCCTGGCCGAAGTAGAGCAGGCACAGCAGGAAGAAACCCGACAACCAAGTCGTGTACGCCTCCCAGTAGAACCAGTGCAGCGACTCGGGCAGATCAGCCGGCGCGGTTTTGTACTTTTGCGCATTGTAGAAACCGCCACCGTGCACGGCCCAGACCTCGCCGCCCACGCCGGCGTCGATCAGTTCCTTGCGCTTCGGCGGCAGCAGCGAATTGTCGAGCCAGACGAAATAGAACGAGGCGCCGATCCAGGCGATGCCGGTGATCAGGTGCAGCCAGCGGCCGAGCAGGCTGGCCCAGTCGAAAAGATACGCGCTCAATCAGCTGTGCTCCGCAGGGAATCGATAGCACGCAGCACCGATTCAGGTGTTGCCGGCGCGACAAGGTCGGGAATCGCGCCCGCCGTACCACACGCGGCGACTGCATCACGGATCGCGTGCAGGGTCGAGATCGCGAGCATCAGCGGCGGCTCGCCGACCGCTTTGGAACGATGGATCGTGTCTTCGGGATTCGGCGCGTGCTCGAGAATGCGCACGTCGGCGTGCAGCGGCCAGTCGCGCACGGACGGAATCTTGTACGTGGACGGCGCATGCGTCTTCAGCTCGCCCTTCGCGCTCCACCAAAGTTCTTCGTTCGTCAGCCAACCGACGCCTTGCAGGAAACCGCCTTCGATCTGGCCGCGGTCGATCGCGGGGTTCAACGACTTGCCGACGTCGTGAAGGACATCGACGCGCGTCAGCTGCGTCTCTCCTGTCAGCGTGTCGATCGCGACTTCGGATACGGCCACGCCGTAGGCGAAATAGAAGAACGGCCTGCCGTTGAGGCGGCTGCGGTCCCAATGGATTTTCGGCGTCGCGTAGAAACCGGTTGCCGACAGCGAAATGCGCGCCTGATACGCCGACTGCACCAGCTGCGCGAACGTCTTTTGTTCGTTGCCGATCTGCACAAGGCCTTTAGTGAAATTCACTTCATGCGGTTCGACGCCGTGCGTCTTGCATGCGTGCTCGATCAGACGCGTGCGCAGCGTCCGGCACGCGGCCTGTGCCGCCTTGCCGTTGAGGTCGGCGCCGCTCGACGCCGCGGTCGCCGAGGTATTCGGTACCTTGCTTGTATCGGTCGCGGATGTGCGCACAGCCGAAAGCGGCAAACCGAACTCGTGCGCGACGACCTGCGCAACCTTGGTGTACAGCCCCTGCCCCATCTCGGTGCCACCGTGATTGAGGAGTACGCTGCCGTCGGTATAGATGTGCACTAACGCGCCGGCCTGATTGAACACGGTCGCGTTGAACGAGATGCCGAACTTGACCGGGGTGAACGCGATGCCGCGCTTGACGATCGCGTTCGCCGCATTCCATTGCGCGATTTCGGCGCGTCGTTCGCGATAGCGGCTGGTCTTTTCCAGCCCGTCGGTGAGACGTCCGAGGATGTTGTCCTCGACGTACTGCCCATACGGCGTCACATCGCGCGGCGATTCGCCGTAGTAGTTGCGCCGGCGCACTTCGAGCGGATCGAGTTGCAGCGTGCGCGCGATATCGTCGATCGCCTGCTCGATCGCGAGCATGCCCTGCGGGCCACCGAAACCGCGGAACGCGGTGTTCGACACCGTATGCGTCTTGCAGCGATGCGAGAGGATCTCGATGTTCTCGATGTAGTAGGCGTTGTCGACATGGCAGATCGCGCGATCGTTGACCGGTCCGGACAGATCGGCCGAGTAGCCACAGTTCGAGGCGAGCATCACCGCGAGCGCGGTGATGCGGCCCATATCGTCGAAGCCGATGTCGTAGTCGGCGATGAAACCGTGGCGCTTGCCGGTGATCAGCATGTCGGCGTCACGTTCGAGGCGCAGCTTGACCGCACGCCCGGCCTTGCGCGCGAGCACGCAGGCTGCCGCGGCGATCAGCGCGGGCTGTGATTCCTTGCCGCCGAAGCCGCCGCCCATGCGCCGGCATTGCACGACGATCGCATGCGCAGGCAGCGCCATCGCGTGCGCAATCACGTTTTGCACCTCGGTCGGATGCTGGGTCGAAGAATGCACGTGCAGCGTGCCGTCCTCGCCGGGAATCGCCACCGCGATCTGACCTTCGAGGTAGAAATGATCCTGGCCGCCGACCGTCATCGTGCCTTGCAGGCGATGCGGCGCTTTCGCCAGCTCCTCGCGCGCGCGGCCGCGCGCGACGATCTGGCTCGGGGTCACGTAACTTCCCGCGTCGATCGCGTCGCGGATGGACAAGATCGCGGGCAGTTTCTCGTATTCGATCTTCGCCTTGAGCGCGGCCTTGCGCGCGATCGTCATCGACGTCGCCGCAACCGCGAACAATGGCTGGCCGGCGTATTGCACGAGTCCCTCGGCGAAGATCGGATCGTCGTGGACGATGCCGCCGTAGTTGTTCTCGCCGGGTACGTCGCTCGCGGTCGCGACGGCAACGACGCCGGGCGTCGCCAGCACATCCGACAAGTCCATCGATTTGACGCGGCCGTGCGCGATGCGGCTGATGCCGAATCCGGCATGCAGTGCCGACGGCGGCAGTTCCATGTCGTCGGCGTAGACCGCGCGGCCGGACACGTGCAGGTGCGCGCTTTCGTGGCGAACCGACTCGCCGATCGGCGCACCGACGTCGACTTTGGCCGACAGGTCATTCATGCCGACACCTCGGCGGCATCCGTGCGCAGGACCTGCTTTGTCGCGTATTCGAGAAAGAAACGGCGCAGCAAGTTCTGCGCGCCTTGCAGGCGATAGGCAGCACTCGCGCGCATGTCGCTCAGCGGCTTGAAATCGTCGGCCAGGGCGTTCGCCGCCTCGGCGAACGCGGCTTCGGCGAACGCGTTGCCGACCAATGCGGCTTCGGCTTGCTTTGCGCGAGCGGGAATCGCCGCCATGCCGCCATAGGCGATGCGCGCGGCAACGACATGCTCATCCGCTACGTCGATCGCAAACGCTGCGCATACCGCCGAGATGTCCTGATCGATGCGTTTGGACAGTTTGTAGCTCGCCACGCGTGTCGCCGTGTTCGGCACCGGCACGTTGACGGCGACGACGAACTCGCCGCGCGCGAGGTCCTTCTTCATGTAGTCGAGATAGAAATCTTCGAGCGCGAGCGTGCGCGTCGCTTCACCGCGGCACAGTTCGATCGTCGCGCCGAGCGCGATCAGCGCCGGCATCGCGTCGCCGATCGGCGAGCCGTTGGCGATGTTGCCGACCAGCGTGCCCGAGTTGCGCACCGGCGGCGAGGCGAAGCGCTGTGCCAATTCGATCAGCGCAGGCACGCGCGCGACGATCGCACTCCATGCATCGGTCAACGGCACGGCGGCGCCGATGCGCAGGCTGTTATCCGCACGTGTCTCGATATTCTGCAATTCGCGCACTTCGCCGATATAAACCAGCGTCGGCAGCTCGCGCAGATGCTTAGTCACCCACAAGCCGACGTCAGTGCCGCCGGCGAGCAGCAGGGCATCGGGATGCCACTGCAGCACCTGCGCGAGTTCGTCGAGGCTGCGCGGCGCGATGAAGCCGGGCAATTGCAACATGCGCTCGCGTTGCAGCGAACGCAGCGCATCGCAATGCGCAGGTTCCTGCGCCTGCTCACGCGACCAGTGCGCGGGGACCGGGTACGCCGCCATCGCACAACCGGCATCGATGATCGGCCGGTAGCCCGTACAACGGCAGAGATTGCCGGCCAAGGTCTCGACGACGTCCTCACGATTCGCGCTTTCCTGTTGCTGATACAACGCAAACAGGCTCATGACGAAGCCTGGCGTGCAGAAGCCGCATTGCGAGGCGTGCTGATCGACCATCGCTTGCTGCACCGGATGCAGCTTGTCGCCGTCGGCAAGACTTTCGACCGTAACGAGCTCCTTGCCGTCGATCGTCGGCAGGAAGCGGATGCAGGAATTGATCGCGCGGTAGCGCATGCCCGCGTCGCCGCCGGAACCGGTCGACTCGCCGAGCACGACCGTGCACGCACCGCAGTCGCCTTCGGCGCAACCTTCCTTCGTGCCGGTGCGATGTCGGTGTTCGCGCAACCATTCGAGTACGGTCGTGGTCGGCGCGGCATCGGCTACTTCGACGATCTCGCCGTCGAGCACGAAACGGATGGCGTTGGCCCCTGGATCACTCATGCTAACTGCCGCGATAGGTGGAGTAGTTCCACGGCGAAACGAGCAGCGGCACGTGGTAGTGCTGGTCGGCGTTCGCTATGCCGAAGTCGATGCGCACGATGTCGAGGAACGGCGGATCCGACAGCGCAACGCCCTGCGCGCGGAAATAGTCGGCAACGTGGAAGGCCAGCGTGTAGCGGCCGGGGTGCAGTGCGGCGCCTTCGAGCAGTGGCGCATTCGCGCGCCCGTCGGCGTTGGTGGCGAGGCTCGCCAGCTCTTCGCCGGAATCGGCCGCATGCAGTTCCACGCGCATTCCGCGTGCCGGAATGCCCTGCGCCGTGTCGAGCACATGTGTGGTGAGTCTGCCCATGATGTTCTCGCCGGCGGCCTGTCCGCCGGATCTTCTGTCCGCTGCGTTGTCTGCATGTGTACAAAACAATTAAAGTCGTTGCAAGCACTTCCTGGGGAACGAACGACCATGAGCAACGATGCGACGGCGGAATTCATTCGCAAACTGCCCAAAGCCGAGCTGCACCTGCACATCGAAGGCACGCTCGAACCCGAACTGACCTTCGAGTTGGCGCGCAAGCACGGCGTCACGCCGAAGTATCCCAGCGTCGAGGCGCTGCGCGCGGCCTACGATTTCAGCGACCTGCAATCTTTCCTCGACCTCTATTACGCAGGCGCCGACGTGCTGCGCGACGAGGACGATTTCCACGCGCTGACGATGGCCTACCTGCGCCGCGCGCATGCCGACGGCGTGGTGCACACGGAAATCTTCTTCGACCCGCAAACGCACACCGCACGTGGCATCGCCTTCGCCACTGTGTTCGCCGGCATCCACCGCGCGCTGCGCGATGGCGAGCGTGAATTCGGCATCAGCTGGCGCATGATTCCCAATTTCCTGCGCCACCTCAGTGCCGACGATGCGATGCGCACGCTCGAGGAATTGCTGCCGTACAAGCGGCACTTCGCCGCGGTCGGCCTCGATTCGTCCGAACGCGGCCATCCGCCCTCAAAATTCACCGCAGTCTTCGCGCGCGCACGCAGGGAAGGCCTGCGCACGGTCGCGCATGCGGGCGAGGAAGGCCCGCCCGAGTACATCCTCGAAGCGCTCGATCTGCTCAAGGTCTCGCGCATCGATCACGGCGTGCGCTGCGAGGAAGACGAAGCGTTGGTCGAGCGGCTCGTGCGCGAGCAGATACCGCTGACCGTCTGCCCGCTGTCGAACGTGAAGCTCTGTGTCTACAAACGCATCGAGGACCACAACCTCAAGCGCCTGCTCGACCGCGGCCTCAAGGTGATGGTCAACTCGGACGACCCGTCGTATTTCGGCGGCTACGTGCTCGACAACTACCTCGCCGTGCAGCGCGGCCTCAATCTGTCGAAAGGCGACGTCGCCCAGCTCGCGCGCAATTCGATCGAAGCCTCGTTCCTCGACACGGCCGCGAAGAACCAGTGGCTGGCGAAGATCGACGCACTTGCCGCGCAGGGAAGCTCGGATTAGCCGCAGCAGTTAATCAGAGGCTCCCTAGCTATTGGCAGCCCAGATTGGCGATGCTGCCGAGCCGCTGCCAGGTGCGCGTGCCGCTGCCGCCGGGCGAGTTCGCGGGCAACGAACTCGCCGCGGCATAGGTGAATGTCATCCGGTTGCAGTCGGGAAAGGCGAAGCTCATCGTGCCCCACGGCGCGCGCGTCACCGCGCTGAAGTTGCCGGCGAAACCGCCACCGCTCGCGGTCTGCACGGCCACGTTTTCGATGTGCGTCGCGCCGATCGGAAAGCTGGCCTGCGCGGCGAGCCAGTACGGCGCACCGAGCGCATCGAAGGTGAACCAGGTGGCGAACAATGTGCGTGTCGTGCCGTTGCCGTCGTCGAGGATTTCGACGAGCATGCCCTCGCCGCCGTGCGCAGGATCGTACCAGGCGCCGGTCTGGTAGCCGGAGATCGGCAGTGGTATTGCCGCCGGGAAGTCCGCCGGATTGTAGTCGCCGAGGTCGAACTGCAGCGCGCGGCCGGTGTTGTTGTCGACGGTCAGCGTGAATGCGTGGTTGTAGTCGAACGCCGCGGCACCGATCGGATTCTCGAGCACGTAGACGCTGTCCTCGTAGACCGGCGAATTGACGAAGACTTGCGTCGCGGTCGTGTTCGGATCGCGCGCGAGGCGTACCCAGTCGATGTGCGAGCCCTGCTCCACCCAGACGCCGGGGAAGGTCGGATAGAGATCGGCATTGCCCGACATGCCCGCGGCGCGCGTGAGTCCGAACAGGACCGCCGACTTGCCGCCGCTGCACGGCACGCGCGCGATCGTGACGCCCACGGCCTCGGCGTAGTTGCACTCCTGCTGCGCGACCGCGTAGCTCGGTGCCGCGGGATTGACGAAGCAGGCGTTGAAATCGCCATGCAGGGTCAGCGGCAAGCTCATCGCCTTGGGGGCATTCACCGCCTGGCCGAGCGACAAGCCGTCGGCGAAGCAGCTCGGCGGATAGGCGCGCGCCGGACTCGCCGCGTGCACGCCCGCCGCAAATGCGGACAGGCCGATGCAAGCGAGTGCGAATCTAAACCTCATGTCGCTGCCTCCCGATGCCGTCCCTTGCGGAACGGCATCGTCATGTCGCGCGACTACTGGCAGGCGAGGCTGTTGATGACACCGAGCCGCGTCCAGGTCCGCGTTCCGCTGCCCTGCGGGCCGCCCTGCACGGCGCTGGCGTTGCCGCTGAAGTCGAATTTGATGTGCTGGCAGTCGGAGAACGACACATTGATCGTACCCCAGACATTCGCCTTGACCGCAGGTGACGGCGGTGGCGGCTGTGCAGCAAAGCTGCTGCCGGTCGCGTAAAGCACCTGCACGTTTGTCAGCTGCGTGGACCCGATCGGGAAACTGCCTTGGGCGACGAGCCAGAACGGCAGGCCGAGCTGGTCGTAGGTATACCAGGTCGCGAACAGCGTGCGCGTCGCACCATCGCCATTGTCCAGCACCTGGGTCACCAAGCCTTCGCGGCTGCCGGCAGAGGGGTCGTACCAGGCTCCGCTCAGGTAGCCATTGATCGCCATCGGCGCGTACGCCGCGGGATAGGTCTGCGCCGTGGGAGCGTAGTCGGGAACGCTGATCGTCACGCGGCCATTCTGGTAACCGTTGTCGAAGCGGATCGTGAAGGCGTTGTTGAAATAGAAAAAGCCAAGCGACGGGCTGGCATAGTTTTCCAGCACGTAGGTCGTACTGTTGACGATCGCCGAACCGATCGAGGTGTCGGCGAGCACCGTATTCGGCTCGGTCGCGACGCGCACGTAGTCGGTGAAGTTCGCGTTGTCGAACGCGATGCTGCCTTGGGCGATGCGGATGTCCGGAAACTGCGGATACAACTGGCTGTCGCCTTCGTACTGCGCCTGGCGCTGGATGCGCATCAGGGTCGCGCCGACGTAACCGCCGTCCGGGTTGTAGCTGAGCGTGTCGCCGCTGCTGCTGCAGGCGACGCGGAAGATCGTGATCGTCACGTTCTCCGAAGTGTTTTGGACATTCGTTCCCAGCGTCACAGTGCTGCTGTATAGCACACCGCTCGGCGACACCGGCAGCGGCTGGATCGAATTCGCGACACTGGGCAACGTGTCCGAGAAACAGCTGGCTGGATAGGCGCGATAGCTGCTCGCCGCGAGCTCGTTCGGTGTCACCGCCGCCGTGGAAGCCGTGGCCGTGGCCGTCGCACGCGGCGCGGCGAGCACGGCGCGATGAGCCTGCACGCTGCTGAAATCGGCGCGGGCACCGACCAGGGCCGGGCCGCGATCGGCGGCGATCGCAGGCAACGCCAGCACGCTTGCAAGCAACAGAGTGCCGGCAACGATATGTTTCGAAAGGACCGACATGACTCTCTCCTGCAGGGTGTGAACGGCTGGGATTGTAGGCACAACTTCGGCGCGCGGCGGTTAACCTCTCGTGAACACCTTCGCGGCTTGCAGGCGCCCTGCGATAATGCCGGCCGAATTCGCAACGAAAACGTTCTCCACAACGCATCCCCATGCAGCTAGTTGACATCGGCGCCAACCTCACCCACGAATCCTTCCGCCACGATTTCGACGCCGTGCTCGCGCGCGCGCAGGCGCACGGCATCGAGCAGCTCGTCGTCACCGGCGCGAGCGCGCAGGGCACGCGCGATGCGCTGGCGCTCGCACTCGCGCATCCACACGTACTGTATGCGACTGCGGGCGTGCACCCACATCACGCGAGCGACTTCGATGCGGAAACCGAAACGCTGCTGCGCGAATACCAGGCCAAGCCCGAGGTCGTCGCCGTTGGCGAAACCGGACTCGACTTCCATCGCAACTTCTCCCCGCGCGAAGCGCAGCTGTTCGCGTTCGAGCGGCAACTGCAATTGGCGATGGCGTGCGGCAAGCCGCTGTTCCTGCATCAGCGCGACGCGCATCTGGATTTTCTCGCCTGCATGGACAACGTGCGCGGCCGCATCGGCGCGGCCGTCGTGCACTGCTTCACCGGCGAAAAGAACGAACTGTTCGACTATCTCGACCGCGACTTCCACATCGGCATCACCGGCTGGATCTGCGACGAGCGCCGCGGTGCGCACCTGCGCGAGCTCGTGAAAAGCATCCCCGCCGATCGACTCATGCTCGAAACCGACTCGCCTTACCTGCTGCCGCGCACGGTCAAGCCGATGCCTTCGCACCGGCGCAACGAGCCGATGTATCTCGCCCACATCTGCGTAGAAGTCGCGCGCGACCGCGGCGAGGACGTCGCCGTCACCGCCGCGAACGCGACTACAACTGCGCGCGCATTCTTCAGCCTAGCCCGGACTTCAAAGGCAGCATCGCCGTTGCCACACTCGAACGTAGAGCGTTAGGGCGATGCGGCCAACATCGGCATGAGTCGCGTCTACACCGGCATCCACTCCGCAGCGACGCGATGCAGAGCCTCCTGCTCGGTGAGCGCATCGCGCCTAACCCACAAGATTCATTTCCACGGAGAGCTGCTGCGCGGCATTGCTCAAGCCCCGCATTACCACGGGGCTTTGCCATGGCCGATGGACGACGGGTCTAGCGACCGGGAACGCGGCAGCAGCGGGTGCTGGCGGCAACCTCGTAGGAGGTGTTGCTGTAGTCCTGAAAGCGGCAGACCCACCGCGAAGTGGCACTCATCACCGCTTCCTCCACGGAGCGACTCGCAGTGCCACCGCCAAAGCAGCTTCCGCTGACAGCCGTGTGGGTGGCGGGGCACGCATTGGCGGTGATGGAGAGGCTGTGATTTCCGAGGATGTTCCCGGTGACCTTGGTCGTATCGACGCAGTCCAGCGCCGTCGCCTCTGGCGCGACGAACACGCCGTACGTGTCCATAATCACCTGCGCCGGCGCACTGGTGTACAGGGTGAACAGTCCGGTCGCCTGATTGACCGTGAGCACGCCGGAATTGGCAATGACCTGACCGGGACCGAAGTTGATGAAACTCGTGGTCGTGCTGCTGCCCTGCGGAAACAATTGCAGATAGGAGCCGATACCGAATCCGCTGAGGCCGGTTTCGTCCACCGTTACATTGACCGCGAACGCAGCCGCTGCACTGCTACCGGGGATTTGAAGGACCACAGAGCAGGCGCCGAAGCCTGGATTGGAGGCAGAAAAATAGTAGTCATGCGACGATCCCGCGGCAAGCGGGCCACCGTTGCCGCGCGTGTCCAGAATGCGGCAGGGTGTGATCGGCACGTAGACCAGATCGGAGGTGGTGGTGCCCAGCGACATCGGCGTCGCGGCCGGAGGTGCGGAGCTGCCGGGAGCGATGCGGCTTGAGGCGGACATTGCGTCTCCGAACGTGCGTGCCAGGCCTACCGCCGCAAAGTTCGCTTCGGGGCCTCGCATCAGATTTGCGAGCATTTCAAAACGCCAGTTGGCGCCATTGATGCCTTGTGCCTGCGCTTGGTCCTTGAATTGATCGACGATGCGCATGGCCTGCGCAAATTTTTCCTGTGCCTTTGCAATTGCCGCCTCGCTGACTGCGCCACCCTTTCTCCCGCTCGCCGCGTCGGCGACATCCGCGTCGGCATGGACTGTCGCCGAACCGAAAGCGATCGCGAGAGTAAGGAAATGAAAGCCCTGCTTGATGTTCATGGTGTTGCTCCTCGTTGGTTGGTGGTGTCGCGCGAGAGAAAGGGAGTGATCGGAAGCAAAAGAGGGCGCGATGAATCGCACAGCTACCCCGCGCGCGCGCGTCGCCACGCGAAGGCACCCAGCAGCACGGCGAGCAGGGGCAGCATCGGCGCGGCGAGGCTGGGTGCGGATTGTGTCGATGCCTGCGGCGTCACGAGCAGCGGGCGCGTGGCGACGAACACGTCGCCCGGATCGTTGATGTCAAGCTTGCGGCCGAAGTACAGCCGCGTGCCGTCGGCCGACAGCGAAGCGCGCGTTTCCGAGGCAGTGGTGTTGATGTTGGCATTGTCGATGCGCACCGGTGCCGACCACGGCGAATGCGTGTTCGGGCGTTTGGCGACGTAGATGTCCTGGTCGAACGCGGTGCCGCCGGCGCGGTTGGAGCTGAACACGATTTCGAGGCCATCTGCGCGCACGTTCGGCATACGATCGTCAGCGTTCGTCGACAGCTCGGCCACGCGCACGCCCGGCCCGAAGCTGCCGTCGTTCGCCTGCTGGCTCATGTAGATGTCCTGGCTCCCCATGGCGCTGTCGGGGTAGCCGTTGCTGGAGAAGAACAGGAATGTGCCCTCGGCCGTCGTCACCAGCGAGGGGCTGAACTCTGCGCCCGCGGTGTTCGGACCATTCGGATAGCAGCCGAGGTTGGCCGGCGTCGTCCAAACATTGGCCGCGCCTTCCGTGCTCAGGAAGATGTCGCCGGCCGACGGACCACCAGTCGGCGGCGGCGGTGGCGTGTCGCCTGCATAGCAGTCGTAATACGTTGCCGTCGTGTGCACGGCGTCGACCTGCACCGAGCTGACGAACAGCAGCTTGTTGCCGGGCAGCGGCGTGGGGCAGTAATCGAACTCGGACGAATTCACCGGCGACGCCAGGTTTTCGGCCGCTCCCCAAGCCGACTGCAGCGTGGCGCGGAACGTACGCCAGATGTCCTGCTTGCCCTGTCCGCCGGCACGCGTGGTGGCGAAATACAGGGCCAGACCGTCCGGACGCTCGATCGGGCAGCCTTCGGCGGCGGCCGTGTTGATCGCGGCGACCGGCTGCGGATCGCTCCAGGGGCCGAAGTTCTGCGCGATGCCGGTGCCGCTGCCGAGCGCGAACAAAACGATGGCAGCCGCGATGAATCGAAGTGCACGGATCATGGGCGTTTCCTTGTCACAGGCGATGGAGTTGAGGTTTTTTTTGATGAAGCGTGTTTGTGGGGCGGCGGCACACATCCATCGCGTGAAGACAGGTCGGACCGCGGCAGCAACGCTGCGTTTCCTCAGGGCATGTCGCCAAGCAGAAGCCCGGCATCGCGCCGCGCCGTTTGCGGCGCCTCAAACTGGAACCCCACATGCTCGGCAGCGGCCGCGCAACGCTTGCGCGCTATCTCGAGCATGCGTTCTCGCTCGGCCAAACCGATCGAAATGCGGGTTCCGTCGAGCGCGAAATCGAGATGTCGCATACGCGGCGGACCTTCGCTCCAGCAATGGATGAATATCCGCGGCGTCGTTTCTGCTGCCAGTGTCGGAGTAACCCAGGCCAGACAACCCGAAGCGGCGACGGATACCGCGCAGACTCGCGACCAAATCGGGAAACCGTGGCCGCTTTTCATGGCCTTACCATGCCCAGCACGCGAAGGCCAATCGGCGCTCGGGCAGTGGTTTGCGCGAGCGTTGACGAATTCGTCGCGACATCGCGCACGAAGGCGACGTAAGGTACGCCGCGCATACATTCGCGCCGGGCGATTTGCATCAGATGATCGCGCTGCGCATACACGTAGGCCGCATTGTTGCTGTCAAGCAGACCGGCGACGGCGCGCTGGGTCGGCAACCGCTCGTTTTTGCAGGAGACGACGACGGCGGAAACGCCCGTCTGGATCGTGGGCAATTGCACATCCGCAGCCGCACAGAACGGTGCGGCAAGGATGAACATGGCGATGGACAAAATGCGATGTTGCGTGTTCATGACAGGCTCCTCGACTGAAACGGAAGCCAGCGGAGTTCGCCGGTGGAGGCAGCGTGCGCCGGATCGAATGGGGGAGCTTGATGTTGCGATGCGAACACCGTGCGGGCGGATGAGGGAAGATGCGGCGCCGATTCGGGAAAGTTTGGGCGTCCCGGAAAACGGCAGCCGTCGGCGCGAAGCAAGCCCGCAATCCCCTGATTTTTCCGGAATAAATTTCTCGCCCGCGCCAAGACGATTCCGCTTGTTTGCCTCGTGCCGCTTCGGCATTCGTAGCCGCGCTGCCGTGCGCGCTATCATGCCCCTGGGGTTGCGAGTGTCTTCTGCTGCCTGTCCTGGGGTCGAATCACGTGGTGAGCGAGGGAAAATTCCGATACATCGCATTCGATGCGGTCGAGATCGATCTTGTCAGCCGGCGCGTGACCGTCGCCGACGTCGAGACCGCGCTCGAACCGAAAGCGTTCGACGTGCTCGTCCTGCTCGCGCGGACGCCGGACAAGATATTCACCCGAGACGAGATACTCGATGCGGTCTGGGGTCATCGCCATATCACGCCAAGCGTGCTCAACCGCGCGATCCTGCTGATCCGCCAGGCATTGGGCGACAATGCGCGCGGCCTGCACACCATGCGCGGCATTGGTTATCGTTTCGATGCAGACGTCGTGGCGTCGGCATCAAGAACCGCGACAACGCTTGCGCAGGAAACGGCTTCCGCCGCGATGCCGGTGCCATTCGACCTCAAGCAGACTTTTGGCGACGCAGCGCCGACGCCCGCGTCTCCGGCGCTTGTCTCGGACGCGGCTGGATCCGCGGTGCTGACGCCAACCGCAGAATCGGCGTTACAGCATCCCGCACTGACGAGGATGTGGTTCCACCCGACGCGCCGGCAGTGGGCGTTGGTTGCGACGCTTGGCGTGCTCGCGATCGTTGCCGTTCCGGCATGGGTTGCGCGACGACCGCAAACGCAAACGCGAGCGATACCGACCACGCCGACGCTGGTCGTGCTACCGCTGCGCGCGGTCGGCGGCGGTCACGACGAGTCGGCACTGGCCGACGGCCTCTCCGAAGAACTGACCACGCGGCTCGCGCGCGCAGAGGGCCTGCAAATGATTTCGAGCACCTCGGCGAGGCTAGCGCAGGAGCAGCATCTGGATCCCGCGCAGCTCGCGCAGCGCGCCGGTACCACACATGCGCTCGAAGGCAGCCTGCGCGAAGCGGGCGAGGCGCTGCGCATCGATCTGCGCCTGATCGAGACACCGTCGGGCCGCACCCTGTGGGCGCAGGATTACGACCGCAAACTCGTCGATGTATTCGCCATCCAGCGGGAGATCGCGCAAGCGGTCGCCGCAGCGCTCGCACTGCATCTGGGCGTTGCCGCTACTGCACCATCCGCTTCCGGCGATGTCGACGTGGCCCTGTACCGCGAATATCTGCAACTGCGCAACGGGGTGCTCAATCCCGAACCCACTCCTGGCAGGCCGAAACAAAAAGCGGCGCTCATGGCGCTGCGCGCAATGATCGCGCGCGCGCCCGACTACGCCCGCGCGCACGGGCTGCTCGCCCGCTTCGACGTGATGTGGTCCTTCATGGACGAGGCAAGAAAGACCGAAGCCGAGCGGGAAGCCGCACGCGCCTTGCAACTCGATCCCGACGACAGCGATGCGCACTTCGCACTCGCGCAGGTGGGTTGCAGCAACTTCGACTGGGAAGCCTGCCTTGGCGGGTACCAGCACGTGGTGGATCTGGATCCGGCCGACATCACGGCGCGCAGCAGTCACGCTTTCTTCCTGGCCGGCATCGGCTATCTGGATGCGGCGGTGAAGGAGTTCTACATCGGGCGCCGATCCGACCCGCTCCACGTCCTGACCCTTCTCCCGCTTGCGCGCACGCTCGACACGCTCGGCCGGCACGACGAGGCAAAAAACGTCTACGACGTGCTGGTCAAGCAGGATGCAGCACCCGACGCCTATTTGCTCTGGTACAACGCGGTCTGGCGGCACGATTACGCTGCGGCGCTGCAGTTAGCGGCGCAGACGACCGAAAAGTACGGCTACCGAAAAATGTATCTTGCCATCACGGCGGCGCTGCAGGATGCGACGTTGTGGCCGCAGGCGTTGCAAGCGATCGAAGAAACCGAGCGCAGTACCGGCCGCTACAACTACGCGCGCCAGTTCAGCCCGGGCTACGACGCGCAGGCTTTTCTCGCCGGCATCGAGCCGATGCTGGCTGGCTGGGGCGGGAACTTCGCCATACTCGCCTGGCAGGCGGAATACCCCGAACTGCGTAAAACGCCGGCATTCCAGGACTACATCAAGCGCACGCACATGCTCGACTATTGGCGCGCGCACGGCTTTCCGCCGCAGTGCCAACCCGACGGCGACGGCGCGCGCTGCGATTGATACTGGTCGCGTCTGCGGATTGCCGCCCTGTCGTCAAAATAGCGAATCGCTACTGTCGTGTCCCGTAAGTTTGTTTCGTCCTTCCGGGGTCGCCCCCGGATCAAGTCCGGGGCAGGCTGCGGCGGAGCCCGGAATCCCGTTCCTGCTTTTACGAGCCAAGGACAAGAGCAAGAACGGGATTCCCGCCTTCGCGGGAATGACGATGTAAAGTTTCTTGTGGAACACAACACTACCAGCGCGCGATACGTCATTCCGGCAAGGATTGCCGGAATCCGGACCACAGGGATGTCGGCGTTGACCATCCTGGATCCGACTACGCTGCGCACGGAATCCGGCGCCAACCGGCTCCCGCGCCGCTTCCGTTGCATGCGCTCATGGCCGCTCGCTGGCCAAGGCCAGCGACGCAGGTACCGTGGCATCGTCGCGCACGAATGCCACGTACCCCGCGCCGCGCATGCATTCGCGATGTGCGTAGTGTTCGATCGCTTCCCGGCCGCGCTCGATCGCGCTTACGTTGTTCGTGTCGAGCACGGCGCCGACGACGCGGCGAGCCGGCAAACTTTCGTGGCGACAATCGATGACGAGTGTTGCGCCGGCGCGCACTGCGATCCCGGACAAGGCAGTCTCGCCGGACCCGGCATCGGCCGCGAATGCGGACTGTGCGACGACAAGATTGAACGCGGCAACGAGAGTTGTGCGTAGAATGTTCATGCTGTTCTCCGATGGAATCCGGTGCGGGATGCGCCGGTTGCAGACAGCATCGCGAAACGCCTCGATGCAAGCTTGAGGGCACGATTGGGAAACCCTCGAGCGCGGCGCGGGAAAGCTTGGGAATGCTTAGGGCGCAGCAAGAATTGCAATAACCGGTTGTTTTTCCCGGATTATTCTTCAATGCCCCTGGGGCACGACTGACGGGCGGCGATGCAGGACGAAGCGCGAATGGAACACTGGCTCGGGTTCGACGCGGTCGAGATCGACACGGTCGGGCGCCGGCTGGTCGTGTCCGGCCGCGAGGTGCGGCTGGAACCGAAGGCGTTCGACGTGCTGCTGCTGTTCGCGCGCCACTCGGGCCGCGCCTTCACCCGCGATGAGATTCTCGATGCCGTCTGGGGCCATCGCCACGTCACCCCGGGCGTACTCAACCGCGTCGTCACCCTGCTGCGCCAGGCGCTCGGCGAAAGCGCCGAACGCCAGCAGTACATCCACACGCTGCACGGCGTCGGCTACCGCTTCGATGCGAATGTGCAGGCTGCGCCGCGGAAACAGGTGGCCGAACTGGAACAAGGCGCCGACGCCGAGCCGCCGGCTCTCGATCTGCGTCAGACGTTTGGCGGAGTTTCATCGACGTCGCAGGCACCGCCGCTGCCGTCACCGATCGCAAGTGGCTGCGACGTCAGCGTGTCGTCCGCTCCTGTGCCAAGCACACAGCGCGCTTCATCGCGATACGTCGTCGCTGCGCTGGCCGCGCTCATGTTGGCCGTCGGCCTCGCCGCATGGCTCATGCGTCGCGGCGCCGAGCCGGCAGCGCCGCCCCGCCCCGCCACCATTCCGACGCTGATCGTGCTGCCACTGCGCGCGGTTGGCGGCGGCCACGACGAGGCGGTCCTGGCCGACGGCTTGTCCGAAGAGCTGATCACGCGGCTCGCGCACGCCGAGGGACTGCAGGTGATTTCGAGCACGTCGGCGCGGCTCGCGCTGGAACAACATCTCGATCCGCAGCAGCTCGCCCAGCGCGCGGGCACCACGCATGCGCTCGAAGGCAGCTTGCGCGAGTCGGGCGACGCACTGCGCATCGACCTGCGCCTGATCGAGACACCGTCGGGCCGCACGCTGTGGGCGCAGGACTACGAACGCAAGCTCGCCGACGTGTTCGTCATCCAGCGCGAGATCGCCCAGGCGGTCAGCACCGCGCTCGCGGCGCGCCTGGGCCTGTCCGCGACACCGCGCGAAGACAAGTTCGAACTGGCTTTGTACCGCGAGTACGTGGAACTGCGTGCCATGCTGGAATCGCCCGAAGTGACGCTCAACGCCGCGCTCAACCGGCCGCGCCAGGAAACCGCCCTCGCCCGCCTGCGCGAACTGGTCGCGCGCGCACCGGACAGGCCGATAGCGTTGGGCTATCTCGCGCGCGTGCTCGCGGGCTGGCGCGATCAGCGCACTCAGGCGCCGCTTCCGGGCGCGATCGAGGAAGCCGATCGCTATGCGCAGCGCGCGCTCGAGCTCGATCCCGGCAACGCCGACGCGCACGAGGCACGCGGCATGCTCGCCTGCAGGCGCATGGACTGGAACACCTGCCTCACCGAAGCGAAGCAGGCCGTCGCGCTCGCGCCGGCCGACGTCAGGCTGCGCAGCACCTACGCCTATCGGCTCC
>Ga0207647_10000456_pt1 | contig 33289 bp, 26 predicted proteins | sample KBSCornC2_FD_184295 | JGI IMG/M metagenome (GOLD analysis project Ga0207647, IMG submission 184295) | Corn rhizosphere microbial communities from Kellogg Biological Station, Michigan, USA - C2 (SPAdes) (version 2) | ecosystem: Host-associated > Plants > Roots > Rhizosphere ... | reverse complement strand
GCTTCCATGTGGATTATAAAAAGAAAGGAAAAAATTAAACCCGCAGCGTAATGGAAAATTGGGCCGAATATATTACCAAACATTTAAGTGGTTTTGTTGAAATACTTGCCGCTGTTGTTATCGCAATTGCGTTAATCCAGTTTTTAATTAAGTATGTAACCAATTTTGCGAAGCCCGATGTTGAACAGCAAAATCAAAATGTTCGTATCCAGTTTGGAAGTTCATTAACCATTGCTCTTGAATTATTATTAGCTGCCGATATTTTGGCAACAGCTATTGCACCAACATGGAACGATATTGGAAAATTGGCAGCCATTGCCACACTGCGAACCGCACTGAATTATTTTTTGGAAAGAGAATTAAAGTCAGTCAAACCATCAGAAAGAAATGTGCTAAACAAAAAATGATATGATGCAAAAAACAACAAACACCGACGACTATTCTTTTACAAAAAAGGTTTGGATTGTCGCAGGAATCTTTGCATTTGTTGTCGTAGCGCTTCTGCTTCTTCAAGCGACTTTTAGCGTTTTGCTGTTGGTGCTTGCAGGCATCTTAATCGCGGTTTATTTCCGAGGATTGGGCGGCTTTATTGGACGAAAAACGCATTGGTCAAAAAACCTTTGCCTGGTAATCGGCATCCTGATTACCTTATTATTGGCTGCTCTTTTTATCTGGCTTGTAGGATCAAAACTGCAGCAACAGGTAACTGAACTCACCGATACACTACCAAAAACAATTGAAAAAGCAAAAGAGCAGTTAAGCCAGTCTTCATTAGGACAAAAGTTTATCGATAAGATTTCCTCTCCAGGTTCTCAGAAAAAGATTGGCGCTCTTATAAGCACATTTTTTAAAAGCAGTTTTGGCGTATTGGGAGATATTTATGTCGTGCTTTTCATCGGGATTTTTTTTACCGCATCTCCAAGCATTTATGCAAATGGTATCGTAAACCTTGCGCCTTCTCAATGGAAAAACAAAACCAGAAGTGTTATCAACAATATCGGAACTGATTTAAAAAAATGGCTTAAAGGAAAATTGTTCGCAATGCTGGTGGTATTTGTCCTTACTGCAACCGGCTTACTGATCATTGGGGTGCCTTTGTGGTTAGTGCTCTCTTTAATTGCCGGGTTGCTCAACTTCATTCCAAACTTTGGTCCTTTGATCGCACTAATTCCTGCCGTATTAGTTGGTTTTTTACAAAGTCCATCAACAGCTTTGTGGATTGCCGGGCTTTATATTTTAGTGCAGGTAACAGAAAGCAATTTCATTACGCCAACTGTTCAGCACAAGCTCATCAAAATTCCTCCTGCACTCATCATTATTGCGCAATTGCTTGTATCACCTTTGACCAGTGCATGGGGATTGATTTTGGCCACTCCCTTAATGATTATCATCCAGGTGTTGATAAAAGATTTGTATACCCATAGGAAAAATAAATCGGCTTAGTTGCTTTGAACTGCCTGGGCAGATGCAGGTTGGACGTCTTCCTTGAGCGTATCTTCAACGTAATCTTTTTTCAATTGCTCGTACAGCGAGTGCTTGTCAATAAGAAGTGCTGCAATATTGGACAGTAAGGCCGCAATCATTAAATGAAAAATTACACTGTGCCGGTCAGTCATCTCTAAAACAAGTATTGCAGAAGTGAAAGGGGTTCTTGTTACCCCGGTTAAAAAGCCAACCATTCCGCTTAAGATCAAAATGTTTGCATTGCTTCCAACAAAGTGAGAAAGACTTGCAACATAAGAACCCACGGAGGCGCCGGCAGCCAATGCCGGGGCAAACACACCTCCTGCGGCACCTGTGTTAAAACAGATGATGGATCCTAGCATGCGCAATAAGGCTGTATCCCAGGTGCTGTACTTGTTATCGGTGAACAGTGTAGTGTTCATTATATTTTTGCCGGAACCAAGTATATGATCGTTAACAAAAAAAGCAAGCGTGGCAATCAATAATCCTGAAATTAAAATGAATGCAACTGTTTTTGTTGTGTTGAAAGACCGCTTCCACCGCATTGTTTTTAAAATTCCTTTTCCTGTTAAACTTCCAGCCACACCTGCAATGATTGCAGTAATGGCAACGGCGAAGAAAATATCGAACGGAATTTTATTTACAGCCGGGTAGCCCAGATATAAATAAGGGCCTAGAAGTCCTTGTGCCGTTAAACCGGCAATAATTACAGCAGAAAACAGTGCGGTGCGAAAGAAACGGATGTGAATCTTTGCCAGTTCTTCCATTGCAAAAACAACTCCTCCCAATGGCGTATTAAAAGCAGCTGCTAATCCTGCTGCAGCGCCTGTAAGAATAAAGCTTTGTTTGGAAAGCTTTGGCCAGGATTGGGGAATGGCCTTGTTCACTAATCTAAAAATTGAACCGGCAATTTGAATAGTAGGTCCTTCTCTTCCAATTGCCCCACCTCCCAAAACCATTAAAAGGCTTGATGCAATTTTTGTTACCAATATTCGAAAGCTTAAAAGATTTTTGATTTTGTGTTCGTGCTTTGGAGAAGAAAGTTCTATGGCCGCCATCACTTGTGGAATCCCGCTGCCCCTGGCATTAGGTGCAAATATTTGAACAGTAAGCCACGCAAGGAAAAAGCAAATCGGCGTCATAACGAAAATCATCCATGCCCGCCAGTGTAAAATATTTTGAAGAATTCCTTCCGAGTATATAAACATTTTCGTGTAGCCCACCGCAACAAGACCCGTCATAAGAGAAGCGATCCAAAAAGGAACAGCCTGCAAAGCGTTGCGCCTGATTCTTTCGGTACCAACAAGATCGAAAAGATATTTTCCTGTCTGTCTAAACTTAGTTAACGTCCTGCCATTCATCAATGCAAAATAAAGTTTTTCTTATGGATGATTGTTTCGTTCGCCGGCGTTTGTTTGTTTAATGAACTCAACTTTAATCGGTACAATCAATTAATTGGAAGAAGTGGAAAGGGAGGAAATTTTGTTATACGATTCTTCTATAATTTTTCCTAACTGGTTGAGTAATGTAGGATCGTTGTAGCTACCGGTCCAGTAACGAATGCCTCTTATCAATGTAATTTTTTCAGGCAGATTGTGTTTGTCGTTACCATCATAATACATTAGATCAGCATAGTAGATGCCCGGATTCTCTCTTCTGATTTTAAAGCAGGCCCGGCCTTTTCCGTAATTCACGATAGCTTCCATTTGCATTTCCAATGTGTTTTCCTTAGAGGTACAAAATTGGCACCAACGCACTGTATAACCAACGCAGCAGCTACATTCTAATTGCATTTTAATACTTCGAAATAGATGATGCAGCACTAATGATTGTATTTCTTTTAATTCTGTATCGACGACATCGTTCTTAAAATTGCAGAAGCCCACGCATAGACATTGTTGCTCATTACCATTCTGCGCATTTGCTTCATCTTTTGTTGCTGAACTTCCAATGGCATTTCCAATGCAGTGCAAATAGCATCTGCTGATCTTTCAATGTCGTAAGGATTGATGATAAGTGCATGATGTAATTCCTGTGATGCACCTGCAAACTGGCTCAATATCAAAACACCGTCGTTCGATGTTCTCGATGAAATAAACTCTTTGGCAACAAGGTTCATTCCATCGTGCAAGGAAGTGACCATGCAAAACGCGGCGCCTTGATAAAACGGAATGATCTCATCGTGGCTGTGATGCTTTTTCAAAAACAAAATTGGTTGCCAGTTTTTTGTTTTTAATTTCCAATTGATGCGATTGACTTCTGCATCAACTGCATTTATGGTGTCGGAATAGGTTTTCAATAAAGAGCGGCTTGGTGCTCCAATCTGCACAAAAGTAAACTGGCCGATGTAGTCCGGATATTTTTCAAAAAAACGTTCGATCCCTAAAAATTTTTCAGTCAGTCCTTTTGTGTAGTCGATCCTGTCAACGCCAATTCCAAACAATTGGGCATTGATGCCATATTGCTTCAACAATTCAACTGCTTCAGGTTTTTGTTGTGCTGTTTGTTCGTAATCCTTCAATGTAAATGCAATGCTGATGGGAAATGGTTTTACCAATGTGAATTGATTTCCGATTTTCACCGAATAGCTTTCCCAGATCACTCTGGACTCCAAAGCATTGTTCACTGTTTCCAAAAAGTTATTGCAATGATATTGTGTATGAAAACCGATCAGGTCTGCACCTAACATGCCAAGCAGTAATTCTTTTTGCCAGGGACAAATGCCAAAAGATTCCGGATTGGGCCATGGAATGTGCCAGAAGATAGCAACTTTTGCATCCGGTCTTTTCTGTTTGATCAATGCAGGCAACAAGGCAAAGTGATAATCCTGTACAAGAATAAAAGGCTCTTCTTCGTTTTCAATCTCTTCAAGCACTGCCGATGCATACATTTCGTTTACCTGGCAATAATAATCCCAGTCTTCTTTTCTGAAAACTGGTCTGGTATGTGCAATATGACACAGAGGCCACAAGCCTTCGTTTGAAAAACCGTAGTAATAATGATTCTCCTGTTCTTTTGTTAACCAAATTCTGCGAAGCGTATATTTATTTTCAAATGGCGGCACAAGAACTTTATCATGTTCATCGACTGTTTCCTTATCGGCATCACCACTGCCTGAAGCAATCCACAATCCGCCGCAAGCTTTTAGAATTGGTTCGAGAGCTGTAACCATTCCACTTGCAGGCATGATGCATTGAACTTCTTTTCCATTGCGAATGTGCATGTAGGGCTCACGGTTAGAAACTACAACCAGTTTTTTATTTTGAAGTAGCTGTTTCATTTCTTCGTTCAACCGTTCAGGCGTCCACACCGATTCTGCCGATGTACGCAATCTTGCTTCTTCCTGTGCAATGGCCTTTGCTTCCTGCATGGCGTGTGCAATGCCCGTGATCTCTTTATACAATGGTTCCAAAAAATTTACCCGCGGTCTTGATTTCAATTGTTCCAGGTTTCCTGTTCGTGCAGCTTTTACCCAATCAATTACTTTATTTACCGGAGACAGGATTCCCCACCTGACAATTAGCAATGTAACTACCGAAATAACGAGAGCCTGCAAAAACCATCGTGCAAAGTTTCTAAGCCAAATACTGTTGACGATATTTTTTATATAGGAAGCATCGGTGTAAAAAATAACGGCTGCAGAGGGAAGGCTGTCTCTTTTTACAACTCGTATGTATTCAAAGAATTTTTTCCCGTTATTTTCTATGGTATTTGTGGCCGAAGTATCGGAGGAAAGCGCCTGCGTAATGTAATCCGACGATGGTTTGAGTAATGAAGAAGCCAGCGAGTTTAAAGGCTGGATACTATCGGCATTGTAGTAAACGGTAATTCCTTCAAATGAAAATTTGCTGATAAGGCTATCGGCATTTTTTACAGAAATGCTGTCAGTGGCAGTTAAAGTATTGAGATAGCGAAGAAAAAATTCATCTCCGTTCCGGATCGTCTTTGTTTCCAGTTCATCGCGTAAAGATTCTTTTTCCGAAGAAATTTGATAGGCCGTAAATGCGAGCGCCACAAGGCCAACTGCAACTATAATTGCGATGATTAAAGCAAGATTTAATTTCATGAATTCTTTCTTAAATGATTTGTGAGCCTAACATTTGACATGACGTTTTTCTAACCAAATTCTAATATTACGGCTTTCAATAGGGTTATAGTTTTGTGCTGGAATAGATATTTTCTCAATGACAAGGGTTCCTAATCTTAGGAGCCCTTTTTTTACAGGTTTAAGACAAGATGTATACCGTTTCTTACACGAGGGAAGGGATATTTGCTTTTTTTATGCTCAATACCGGGAATTTTGCACAATGGATTATTTTTTGAGCATGCGGGCCAATGTATTTTGGTTTGCTGGTTACATCCAGCGAAGGCGTGACTACAATTAAATCAGGATTTGTTTCCTGGGCATATTTTAAAATATCGTCTGCTATACTTATGCCGCTTGTCCATGAATTCCTTGCTTTTACTTTATCGTTGTTCAATTCATCTTTTATTTCGTTGAGAAGCGTATCTAAAACAGAACTACCGGCATCAACCAGTCTGTTAGAAAGACCTAATACTTCTATTGTGGTTCCGGGATTTGTAAAAAGCCTGATGATTTGATATGGCGTCAGAACGCCGGTGACTGGCCTTACCGGGAATAAAATATTCCTGTACCCGGTTATTTGTTTTTTAGAAGGCACCGATAAAACAGGGCACCATGCATTTTTAATTACCGCATAAGTATTGCTGCCAATGAAACCATCCCTGTATCCTGAGGCGCCGTGGGCACCCATCACAATTAAATCGGCGTGTTGAAGAAAAGAAGTTTTAATAACGATGTCAGCAACATTTCCTTCTTCGTTCAGAATAGAAGGTTTGATTCCGTGGTTGTGATGTATAGCTCCAACCAAGGCATTTAAAACATCGGAGCTGTTGGCAGAATTTGTAAAATAAGGTGCATTGATATCCTCAAGTGTATTCAGGTTGCTTTCTTCAACATTCAATATCTGAATGGATGCCTTATGCTTTTTTGCGACGTTAACTGCAGTTTCCAGTGCATTCAATGAGCTTTCGCTTAAGTCAACCGGCACAAGAATATTGGTTATTTTATAAACACTCATTAGTTATTACCTCGCCAAAATTTTGTTGTTATTAACTAATGAAGTATCTGTTTGATCCACTTTCCATTCATGAACAGAACAACCGTTGCAGCTAATATTTTATATTTCTTACCGCTAATGAAATGGTTTTAATATCAATAAAAAATCAATCCCTTTGTGTTGTGATACTCCATTGAGGGCAATTTGCAAAAAGCTAATAAGAGGAGACTTAATTTACCATTAGAAAAATATTAGAATTTAAAGGCCCCGCAGATTTTTAGCAGGCGACAGCGTAATGTGGAACGTTGTACCCTTGTCCACTTCAGAACTTACTTCAATTCTTCCTTTATGAATTTTAATGATGCGGTTTGCTAATGAAAGCCCGAGTCCGAAGCCGCCGGTTCTATCCTCCTGTATGCGATAAAAAGGTTGGAATATCTTTTCAATCTCTGCCTGCGGAATGCCAGGTCCGTTATCCGCAACATAAATTGAAATTTCGTTGCCCGAAACATGCAGTTTTACATAGGCCCTGTGATCGTTTGAATATTTGCACGCATTAATAACAATATTGTTGATAGCAGTGAATAACAAAGCTTCGTTTCCGAAAACCAATAAACTTTCTTCATCTTCAGGCAAATCATCAAATTCAATTGAAACGAGGTAGGCTGAATTAATTTTTGACGCTTCTGAAGGAATGTTTAAAATGATCTCATCAATCCTGATCAAATTAATTTCAAGTCCGGCAGGATTGCCGGATGCTTTTGCAAATTCCAAAAGTGTTTGGGTCAGCTTGGTCATTTGCTGCACATCCTGGTAGACCGATTGCATCACTTTCTTGTATTCTTCGGCTGCTCTCTGTCGTTGAAGCGTAACTTCTAATTGGCTTGAAATTGCAGTTAACGGTGTTGATAGTTCGTGCGAAGCATTGGAAATAAATCTTTGCTGCATATTAAAACTTTGTTGCAGCCGGTTGAGCAAATCATTTAAAGTGACGGAAAGCTGGTACCATTCATCTTTTGTGTTGCCTGTTTCAATTCGTCTTGCCAGGTTTTGTGCAGAGATTTCCGCAACGTCTTCAGAAATTTTTTTAATTGGCCTCAATAAACCTTTGGAGAAAAAATACCCGCTGATCAAAACAAAAATATTTCCCACCAAAAAACTTATAATCAAAATTTGAAATAGATTTTTCAAACTGTTTTTCCCGTCAACATCCTCACCGGCTGCAATCATTACCATTCCGTTCTGATCCAGTAAATAATGATAGGCGATGGCTTCTTTATTTCCTTCCGTAAAATAAACACTGCCCTTAGTCCTTGCTTCATCAAGCAGTCCCAGTGTGATGTGAAGCGTATCATTGGGCACGTCGCTATAGCGGTAAATTCTTCTGTTCAAATCATCATAACCCTGAACCGTTTTATCCTTCAAGGCAATGGTGGTAGAAGAGTCGATGCGTTGGATGAGCGTACGGTCAAAAATTTCTTTTTGACTTAATAGCCTCGCAGTAGTGATCGCCCTGTTGGTTAAGCGTAGTTTGATGTTGTCAATTCTTGCCTCATACGAAAAATAATAAACAGCCCAGCAAACAAGGCTCAGGATAATAAAAACAAGAACAGAGAAAATCAAAGTAATGCGGAGGCGTACAGGCATGTTATTGATTGTCTTTTAAAATATAACCCATCCCCACTTGTGTATGAATCAATTTTTGATTGAATTTTTTATCAACCTTGTTGCGCACGTAGTTAATGTAAACATCAATAACATTGGTATTGGTGTCAAAATCAATATCCCAAACATTTACTGCAATGTCGCTCCTGGAAACTACCCTGTTTTTATTTCGCATCAGGTATTCGAGTAATTGAAATTCCTTTGCTGTTAAATTAATAACCGTGTCGCCTCTTTTTACTTCCTTGCTGTCAAGATTGATTTCAAGATCGGCAGCTTTCAAAATTGTTCCTACCGGGATATTTTGATTGGTGGTTCTTTTTAAAAGCACACGAATTTTCATCAACAACTCTTTGAACTCAAAAGGTTTGATAATATAGTCGTCTGCACCCGAATCGTAACCTTCAATTTTATCGCTTAATGCACTTAAAGCGGTAAGCATGATGACCGGGACCTGTGTGTTTTTATTCCTTATTCTCTTACACAATTCATAGCCGTTAATGCCCGGAAGATTGATATCTAAAACCACAAGATCAAACGGTTGCGTTTGAAACAGTTTCCATGCAATCGTGCCATCATAGGCAACTTCCACATGATATCCATCTTCGGTTAAGCCCAACTTTAACGTGTCGGCGATTTTTTGTTCGTCTTCAACTACTAAAATTCTGCGTTCATCCATACCGGCAAATTAATAAACTTCAAAGGGAATGGCGATAAGCATTCGTTATAGAGTTTATTCTAATTAAATTCTAATATTCAGCTAATGAGCACTTAATACCTGTAGCCTAAGTTCGTATTGTAAAATGGAATATGCTTCAATCGTTCAAAAATATTTTAGTCCCTGTTGATTTTACGCTGAATACAGAAGTGGCGATCAGTAAAACATTGGAGCTGGTGGATAAGGAAGGAGCGGCAATTCATTTGTTGCATGTGTGTAAGTCGAATTATTCTTTCAAAAAACACGGCTACGAGGACAGTGCAATTAAATTAAACCAATGGAAAGAAAGCATCGAAGATTATAATCCTTCAATCACAGTTCATTGCTGGTTGACAGCAGAAGGTTCGGTTCAAAAGAATATTAAAGAAAAGGCTGAAGAAGTTGAAGCGGATTTAATTGTGATTGCACAAACTTCTTCTCATAATTGGTTGCCGCTTTTAAAAAAAGTATTGCCCATGCAGATTGGAGAGTCAACAGGTATTCCAATTTTAACTGTAAAGCCCGGGGCCTTGCATAACAAAATGAAAACAGTTGTAGTGCCTATTGCCGATGATTTACCCAACATTAAAATGAATGCATTGGAAGCATTGAATAAAAAAGGAAAATTAAATATTCACCTAATCACCCTGGTTGATGATTCTAACCAACCCTCTGATTTTTCTGCATCTGCCCTTTTGCAAGTTTACCAGTGGCTCAAGTTGAAACTGCACTGCCCTGTTGAATATTCGGTAGTTCATCACGGAAACAACAGGGCTAAAGCCATTTTGCAGTATGCTGAAAAGAATAATGCAGATATTTTATTGGTGCATCCCGAAAAGGAAACAAGAATAGGATGGGGCAATCGCCATATCTCAGATGTTATACCTCCCGCATCAAAAGTCCAGGTGCTGGCTGTGTAAAAATTTCATTTTAAAAATAAAAACTTAAGAACCATGAAAAAAATATTCGTGTCAACGCTCCTTATTTCCGCTGCTGTGGCCCTGCAGGCACAAACGGGAGATCTGGGCAACCAGCAACTTTATTATAAACGTTTTCAAACTGCGGAAAATACATTTCATAAGGTATTGCAACAAGATCCCAACAACGCGGGTAATTGGTATTCCTTAATAAAAACTTATTTGCTTGAAGATAAGCTTGCAAAAGCAGCCGATACTATACAATACGTTCCGGCCAATATCAAATCAGACCCTTACCTGAAAGTTGCAATGGGAAGCATTGCGTTGCAGGAAGGCAAAAAGGACGAAGCAAACAATTACTTCAATGAAGCGATAAAAGATACGAGAGAAAAAAATGCGGGCGTTCTGTCGGCAGTGGCTGAATCAAACATCATTGCAAAAAACGGTGATGCGAATTTTGCCATCGATGCATTGAACAAAGCTATCAAAAGAGATAAAAAAAATGCAGCACTGTATGTTCTGTTGGGAGATGCTTACCGAAATCTGCAAAATGGTTCGGAAGCATTTAAAGCCTACCAGAAAGCGATTGATTTGAATGATAAAGAAGCAGATGCCTACTACGACCTTGGCCAGATCTTCCTGTCGCAGAAAAACACCGAACTCTACCTGGAAAATTTCAATAAAGCGATTGCCGCCGATCCAAACTATGCACCTGCCTTGTACCAGCTGTACGTGTATGAATTTTATCATGATCCTGTAAAAGCAATGGATTATTACAAAAAATACATGAACAATTCTGATGCTTCTATTCAAAATCAATATGACCTTGCCGATCTGCTGTATATTTCAAAGCAATATCCCCAGGCCGTTGAAAAAGCAAACGAAATCGTGAAAGAAGAAGGCGATAAAGCGCAGCCACGGCTTTATAAATTAATTGGCTATAGTTTGGCGGCGCAAAAAGATACAGCAAGGGCAATTGGTTTTATGCAGCAGTATTTTGAAAAAGCTCCCGATAGCATTTTCATCGCAAAGGATTACATCACAATGGGACAATTGTATTCTTCAATGCCGCAACAGGATTCGTTGGCCATGGTGTATTTTGAAAAAGCGGTGACAGTAGAAAAAGATTCCTCCCAGCTCATAAACGATTATAAAAGACTAGCTGAACTTTCTGCTGCCAGTAAAAATTATTCTGCGCAGGCAAAATGGTTGGGTAAATATTATACTGCTAACTCTGAAGCAACAAATCTCGAATTATTCAATTGGGCATTGGCTCATTTCAGAGCAGAAGAATATGCGCAAGCTGACAGCGTGTTTGGATTGTATGTGGCAAAATATCCCGACCAGAGTTTCGGATATTACTGGCAGGCAAAAGCCAAGGCTTTACAGGACAAGGAAATGAAAGATGGCTTGGCGGTTCCTGCCTATGAAAAACTGGTGGAAGTGCTGCAAAAGAATCCTTCCGATCCTAACTATAAAAAATGGTTAGTAGAATCTTATGGTTACCTGGCTGCCTATGAAGTAAATACTAAAAAAGATTATGCAGAGGCTGTTGATTATTTTGAGAAAGTGTTGCAGGTAGATCCCGACAATGCTGATGCAAAAAAATATATAAGTGTTTTGCAAAAGAATAATACAAATAGTACAGATTCGGGAAGTAAGTAGTGTTGGCAGAGGTTTTTTCGAGGTTTAGTTAAAAGTCTCCTGTTTTCAGGAGGCTTTTTTACTGGTAGGGTTCGTGATTTGCATACCATGAAATAGAATTAAACACAATGGAAAAAATGAAATCTTTTCATAAACCATCGGTGCTGTTGCTGGACGTTTATGAAACCTTGCTTGATATGAGTGACCTTGAACGTAAAGTCAATAATCTTATGGACAGCAAGCGTGGTTACGTACTTTGGTTTGAGCTGTGCATGCAATATTGCTTTGTTTACAATTGCATATCCAAGTTTGAGCCCTTTTTGAAAATAGCTAAGGCCACTATGCAAATGACGGCAAAAACCCTGGGCGCAAACGTAACAGAAGCTGCAATTGATGAGGCTTTATACATGCTTGGCCATTTGCCAATTAAAGACGAGGTGCCCAAAGCACTTTCTAACTTAATGGACAAAAATTTTCGCATTGCTGCTTTAACCAACGCGCCCGAACATATTGTGAGAGACCGTATGGAGCGAACAGGTTTTATTTCTTATTTCGAAACAGTGCTTTGTGCAGAACATATAAAAAAATATAAGCCCTGTCTTGAAATTTATCAATGGGCGGCAGATACACTGCAGGTAGCGCCAAAAGATATTTTAATGGTTACCGCGCACGGATGGGATATAGCAGGAGCTTCGAATGCTGGCATGCAAACGGCTTATCTAAAGCAAGCAACTCAGATGCTTTATCCTTTGTCGCCCGAGCCGGATATGGTCTGCAGCAGCCTGGATGATTTATGCAGTCAGTTAAGCAGCGATAAAAATGCAGACCGGAATATCACCACCATAAGTTCCTGACTTTCTCAAAAAAATGCCTCTGTATAAACAGAGGCAGAATGGCTACTTTATGACAGTTTCCCTAAAAGGGATATAAAGCTATCAAAGAAAGCCACTGCATGATGTTAGAATGTCATTAGAAAGAAACCGGTTCATATTCAATCCTTTATTACGCTGGTACACGAATTGCAGAACTATTGAAAAAGTGTATGAAGAAAATACTTATAGCAGCCACAGCCGTTGGTGCGGCCATCGCGGGGATTATTTTATACAATGGCCGTAAGCGTAACACAGGAGCAAAGCAGGTTGATAATGCTGCAAAAGATGCTTACGATACAATGAATAACGGCATAGGCAAAATTGAAAGAAGCGCCATGCACAGCATGGGTTAAATTTGAATCATGAGCCAGGCTTTTGTAAAAGAAGAAGATGCACAATGGCTGCACGATGTGCCGCCAACAATTGGTGCCTTGATCAATTATCTCACCAATGAGAATAACGGTATTCGTGTGTACGAACAAAAAACCTTTTTTCATCCAAAGGAAAAAAGGGAAGTGCATCAAATGAGCAATGGCCTGGTGTATGCTAAAGATGACCAGGGCAAGTGGTACATTGTGTGGTAAAATACAAATAGCAGGTATGGAAAACAGGTTCCTGGTCGAACCTGTTTTTTTATTGGCTCAATTGCAATGGTTTTTTTCTCGAAATAATCCTCAGCATAGATGGCAATACAATTAAAAGCAAGGGAAGTGCAGCAATAAAACCTCCAATTACTGCAATGGCCAAAGGCTGATGCAGTTGTGCACCGGTTCCAATACCTAAAGCCAACGGCATCAAAGCAATTATCGCCCCCAGTGCAGTCATCAATTTGGGGCGAAGACGCGTGGAGATCGAGTAGATGATTGATTCATCAACATCATTGTTCGTTCTCATTGATTCTTTGAACTGCAAATAAGTGAAGATGGCGTTTTCTCCAATGATACCAACGATCATAATCAATCCCGTATAACTACCAACATTCAATGCCGTGTTTGTGATGTAAAGTGCTAAATAACTTCCCGCAATTCCTAGAACAGCAAGAATTAAGATGGTCAACGCCACTAAAAAATCTTTGAACAAAAAAAGTATTACGCCAAAAACCAAAAGGCTTGATGTAATAAGTATCAACAATAATTCGTGAAAAGATTGCTGTTGTTGTGCATAGGCGCCACCGTATTCAACATGATAGCCTTGTGGTAAATTAAGTTGTGAAGAGACTTTTTGCTGTATCTCTTTCATCGTGCTTCCAAGGTCACGGTTCTCCAGTCTTCCTGTAACAACTCCCATCGACTGCAGGTTCTCTCTTTGTATTTCGGCGTCACCCGGGTTAACCTGAACTTTTGCCAAATCAGCTATCGGCATCAATCTTCCTGATGGTAAAAATATCAGCATGTGTTTTATGCCTTCAACACTTTGCTGCGAAGTGCCGGGGTAAACAATGCGAACAACGGAAAGCTGTTGTCTTTCCAAAATAGATCCGGCTTGTGTTCCCTGCAACCCTAACTGCACCTGGGTTTGCAGTGCTTTGGGTGTTAAACCATATTGGGCCAAAGCAAGATTGTTTGGAATAATACTTACTGACGGCCCGGAAATTACAATGCCGTTGAAAACATCTGCAGTGCCTTCCACCTTTTCAATAATTTTTCCGGCTTGCTCTGACAGGTCATGAAGTTTTTGATTGTTATCTCCATAAATTTTTACTTCAATCGGCTGCACCGATTCCATCAAATCGCCAAGCATATCGTTGATCACTTGTCCGAAATCTATTGTAAGTGCAGGTTGAGATGCTTCAATTTGTTTGCGTATTTGAGCAATAACATCTTCGGTTGAACGCTTTCGTTTTTTCTTAAGCTGAATTAAATAATCTCCGCGGTTAGGTTCTGTAATAAAGAAACCCATTTGAGTTCCGGTCCGTCTTGAATACGCTTCTACCTCAGGAATTTTATTTAAAATGGTTTCTACCTGGTGAAGCATTTTATCTGTCTCATCCAATGAAGTTCCGGGAGGGGAATTGTAATCAAGCACAATGCTGCCTTCGTCCATTTCAGGTAAAAATCCGGTTTGCAAATGAGGCAACACCAACCAAATTGAAACGGCAAAACCGATCATGATAGCTAAACTTATGTATGGCCTGTAAATAAAAAAAGAAACCCATTTTTGTTTTTTTACTTCATGAGGTTTTAGCTGCGTTTTTTCTTGCGTTGATCGTTTTTCTTTTGTAAGCAATAAATAAATTACGGGCAGGCAAATCCATGTCACAAAAAATGAACAAACCAGGGTAATGATCATTGTGTTTGTCATCACCTTGAAATAAGCACCTGCCACACCGCTCATCATTTCAAAGGGAATAAAAATAACAATGGTGCTGAGTGAAGAACCAATCATTGCAGGCAATAAATAATGAATTGCCTTTTGTACAACCGTTCTCGATGGTTCGTCCGGATGTTCTTCATGCGATCGGTGAATTTGTTCTACCACCACAATGGCATCATCGATAATTAAACCTATGGCAGCAGCAATTGCACCAAGCGTCATGATGTTAAGTGTGTAACCAACTGCATACATTGAAATCAAAGTCAGGCAAATGGTGACCGGAATCGTTATTAAAATGGTTGCACTTGCTTTTAATGACCGCAGAAAAATGATCGCAACAATAATGGCAAGTGAAAGCCCGATCCATAAACTATCCGTCACACTCTTAACGGAATCATGAACAAAATCGGCCTGGATGTAATAGGGTTTTATCGTCACACCTTGCGGAAGAATCTTTCTTAGGTCGTCAACCTTTTTTTTCATTGCATCTGAAACATCAATAAGATTGGTGTTTGGTTGTTTGATAATGGCAATCAAAATTCCCTGTTTCCCATTTGCATTGATTTTGGTGTATTCAACACCTTCGTTAATTTTTGCTTCTGCAATATCCTTCAGTTGAACAATGCGTTTCCCGTTGTTGGAGATAATAAGATTTTGCAGATCTTCCAATGAATGAACAGTTGCATCTGTTACCGTCAAATACAACAAACGATAATCCGATAAATAACCATTTGCCTGTATGAAGTTTGTTTGATCCAGCGCTGCAGATAAATCATCCGGAGTAATTCCTAGTGTGCTCATCTTCTGCGGATTCAAGGTGAGCCAATATTCTTTTTGCTTACCGCCAATGATTCTAACTTCCGATACACCCGGCACTTGGGAAAGAAAAGGTTTGATGGTGTATAAAGCAATTTGCTTCATATCAATTGGTGTGCGGCCGCTGTTATTGGTTTCCAGGGTATATCCAATCACAGGGAGAATAGAGGGATTCATTTTCTCCACGGTGATTTGCACCTCGGCGGGAAGATCATTTCGTATCTGTGCAATTTTTGATTCAATTCTTTGCTGGCTCAAATCAATATTTGCATCCCAGTTCATGAAAGCAGAAATTTCGCAACTGCCGCGGCTTGTCGTACTTCTTACATCCTCCAGATCCGGCACCTGTTTAATTGCATTTTCCAATGGCTGTGTTACAGTGATCATCATCTTGTTTACAGGTTGCAAGCCCGCATCTGCAATGATCTTTATTTTGGGAAAGGTGATTTCGGGAAAAAGGGAAGTTTGCAAGCGGTTGTATACAAAAAAGCCGCCCATCAAAATAAGGGCAATGATAACCGTCAGGGGATTTTTATATGCGATAAAGAATTGCTTCATTCTGGTGCTTTCATGATTTTTACTTTGGCTGTATCGGGTAAACCATAATTTCCGGTCAATAAAATTTTATCGTTTGGCGAAAACTGCGGACGAACGATTTCAACTCTGTCGCTTGTTTCTAATCCTTTTACGATGGGAACTTTTACTGCTGTAACAGAATCAATCATTCTCATCACCCAAAAATTTGTTTGCGATTCATCGGTAAGGACTGCTTGTTTGGGCACAGAAACCGCGTTCGTCTTTTGAGTCTTAATGATGCGAACCTTTGCAATCAAATTCTGCGGAATTGTTTTTGTCGAATTGACTTTTATTAAGACGCTTTGCGTCTGGGAAACTGAATCAACACTGGGCATAATGTTCGAAACAACCCCATTTAGATGTGAACCATCGGGCAAATCAACCTGTAAACTTTTTCCCGTGTTAACGTAAGGACGCAATTCGTAAGGCAGATTGAGAATGAAACCGAAACTTTTTGAATCGGCCAACACAGCCAATTGTTCTCCGTCCTGAACATAATCACCAACCTGGTGATTTAAACTTTGAATGTATCCATTTGCTGATGACTTGATATTGATCACCCCGGAAAAATCAAATGAAGGATCGAGCTTGTTGATCGTGTTGCCAAGAGCATGTGCTTCCTTTGTTTGCAATGTAAATGCCAACTGGCCGGCATGAACCCTATCTCCCAGTTTTACATTCACCGATTTTAAATATCCATTGGCAGAAGCTTTTATAAAATTGCTTTGTTGATAGGATGAAGTTGCATTCAGTTCAACATAATCATTTAAGACAGTGGTCTCAATTGAAGTAATGGTAACCGGTGTTCTCACGTCTTTAGGCGCTACTTCCTCATCCGGTTCTTTTTGCTTGCTTTTGCAACTGAATAGCAGTGAAAGCAAACAGAGTCCAAAAATTAGATTGATCTTTTTCATGTTAATTATCGGTTCCAGTAATTGATCTGGTTCACAATTCTCAATCGCTCAATATTGTTTAGTGTTAATAGGTTTTGTGCGTTCAGATAATTGTTAATTGCTGTTACGTAGTCTCTCATTGTAATGTCGCCTGTTTCAAGCAGCTTATTATTTGCAAGAACCAAAGTGTGTGCATATTCAATCTGCTTATTGATTTTATCAACCAACATGTCAATTGCTTCAAGTTGCTTTCTAAGTTGTGCGATCTGCTGTTGATACTGGTTTAGAAAAAACTTTTTGTTATTGACTCTTGTTCTTTCCCGGATATTCTCCTGTGCAAACTTCATTTGTTTTTGGTGCCCGTCATAAATTGGAATGGTAAGGCTTAGTCCTGCGCTGAATCCAAAATTTTTATAAGGGTTGTACTGGAGACTCGAGTTGTAGCCGCCGTCTGCATAAGCTCCAACCTTTGGTTTGTATTGATAATTGATGGTTTGTTTCTCGTTAACGATACGTAAGCTATCTGTTATGAACTTTTGCATAAAAATGGAGCTGTCAAAATTGGTTTGTACCGCTTCACGCAAATCCGGTTTCTGCAAGCGTTCAACATTTGTGTCAACAATTCCGGAGAGATAATTCAATGTGAGATAATCAGCACTGTATTGATTTTGCGCCTGCAAATAAGTAAGTTCCTGTTGCTGCATCGTCACATAAAAATTCAGATAATCCGTTTGCTTGAAAACATTTGCCTGTGTTAACTTTTTCAGCATCGCTTCTTCATTCTTCATCAAATCGAAAACTTCCTTTGTAAAATCAACGGCCAGTTGATCACCATAAGCAGTAATGTACTGTTCTGTAATTGTTTTCTGTAAGTCCCGGATTGACAATTGAATCGTATCGAGTAAAGCTCTTCTTTGCAAATCAATTGTTCGCAGTTGTACAGCGAGGTTTTGTGCTGTAACGAAATTTCTATTGGCTTGAAAAATGCCAGATAGGTTGGCATAATTGGTAATCGCCGGATCGTAACCCCATCCTTTAATGACAGGGGCATAACTATTGGAGCTTAAAAAATTTATAATGGTTCTTGTTGACGCTCTCAATATCTGGCTATCGATCCGTGCAATTAAAATCTGGCCTTGGTAATCTTTAATGGCCGGACTGTTTTGTGTGGCTTGCTGAACGAAATAATCGAGGTTGCGGCTTTGTCCCTGGCAAAAGAGATTGAACAGTATAAATAGCAGGCCTAATAAATATTTCATCCAGTCTTTAAATTAAATGAAGCCTAACGATAGCCATAAAATTAAGTGCATAATTAACATGCCTGTTAATTGTTTACATCTGATTAACCTGAAACGATATTTTTTAATCAATTTGAAGCAGATTTTCCACATTTGTTATTGATTCAAAAATTACCGCCGGTGAAAATTGATTATTTCACTTGGTACGGCAATTGGCTAAATTAAAATCAATGAATGTAAAAGAAAAGGCATCAACCATTCAAAAAGCGAAGGGAATTTCATTGCGGTTTTTAATAGTTGCAACGATATTTTTTCTTTCGCTGCTTTTGTTTGTTGCAATAGCAAATGAAATGGTTTTGGAAAATGAAAACAGTCTCGATAGAGTGGCTTTTCATGATCTGGCCTCAATCATCAGTCCGTCTACAACTAACCTGATGTTGTTCATTACCTTTTTTGGCTCTGTGTATTTTTTAGTTCCGGCTTATCTGTTATTAATCGGGTATTTCCTGTTGTCAAAAAAAACGAAGCGCTTGTCGCTTGATGTGGCAGCAGTCGGCATTTCAAGCACAATTATTTTATTCTTCTTAAAAGATATTTTTCATCGCCATCGTCCTTATGATCCTTTAGTACCAAATGTAAATGGATGGAGTTTCCCAAGCGGCCATTCATTTTGTTCGTTTACTTTTTTTGGATTGCTGATTTATATTTTATGGAATCAGCCAATGAATTCTGCGCTAAGATGGACACTTACTACTTTATTTTTTTTGTTTGCCTGCGCTATTGCTTTCAGTCGTGTTTACCTGCATGTCCATTATGCGAGCGATGTGGTGGCAGGATTTCTTTTGTGTATTGTTTGGTTAAGCATTTCTTTTTGGGTTATGAAGAAATTCAGAACAAAAATTTCGTGAGCTTGTTAATGATTCATTCAAAAAATTAAAACTATGTGGTGGCTGTATGCATTATTATCGGCATTCTTTGCAGCATTAACTGCTGTTTTTGCAAAGGTTGGAATTAAAGGGGTAGACTCTGATCTGGCAACTGCAATTCGTACCGTCATTATTTTAATTATTGCATGGGCAATTGCATTTGCTAAAGGAAGCGTTACTTCCATCGGTACTTTATCCAAACAGAATTTTATTTTTTTAGGGTTGTCCGGACTTGCAACAGGTTTGTCATGGATATTTTACTTTAAGGCGCTACAGATGGGAAAAGTCTCACAGGTTGCCCCGGTTGATAAATTGAGCGTGGCTATTGCCATTATTTTATCCGTTCTGTTTTTAGGTGAAGCCTTGACATGGAAAAATGCGGCCGGTGCTGTTTTAATTATTTCAGGAACTGTTGTGTTGATACTTTAAATTCTGTGTTACTTTTAGGATGCCGTCAAAATTATAATCATGAAAAAGCTGCTTTATTTTTTTGCAATTGTTTTTGCAGGATGCGCCTATGCTCAGAATCACGAGTATAAGGTTGTAAAAACCTATCACATTCAAAGCCCGGGCGGCTGGGATTATATTGCAGTGAACGATGGAAAACTTTATGTATCTCACGGCACGCAGGTAAATATTTTAAGTGAAGCCTCGGGCGACTCAATTGGATTTGTTCCAAATACAACCGGCGTTCACGGGATTGCTTTCAATAACGAACTGGGCAGAGGTTATACCAGTAATGGAAGATTGAATAACGTAACAGTATTCGATCTGAAAACAAATGAAATCATCACTCAAATCGCAACAGGAGAGAACCCCGATGCAATCATGTATGAACCACATACCAAAACAATCATCACCTGTAACGGGCGTTCTAAAAATCTTTCAGTCATTGATCCAAAAACAAATACAGTTTTGGCAACCATCGATGTTGGGGGCAAGCCTGAAACCGCCACCTCTGATGGTAACGGGAAATTGTTTGTAAACATTGAAGACAAAAATGAAATTGCTGTTGTTGACCTTAAAACAAGCAGCACCATCAATCATTGGTCTTTAAATGGGGCGGAGGGACCAACCGGTTTAGCTTACGATAAAACAACAAAGCGTTTGTTTGCCGGATGCGATAAATATTTAGTTGTGATGAATTCGGAAAATGGGAATGTGGTTGATAAGCTTCCTATTGGTGATGGATGTGACGGCGTTGCTTTTGATGCAAAAAATAAGATCATCTACGCTTCAAACGGGCAAAGCGGAAATATTACCGCGATCAAAGAAAACAGTGCTGATAAATATACTGTCCTTGGCAATTACCCAACCAGGCGCGGAGCAAGAACAATAACGATTGATGAAAAAAGCGGACTGCTGTTTTTGCCTACGGCGGAATTTGATATGAACAACCTGCAAAACGGACGACCAAAAATGATTCCTGCTTCTTTCCAGGTTTTGGTAGTTCAATAGATCAATATTTTTTGGCACGATCGTATTGTGGCGGCCATGAAACATCAACACCTAAATCATGTGCAGCATGCAAGGGAAAATACGGCTCGCGCAACAGCTGTCTTGCCATAATTATTAAGTCCGCCTGTTGGTTCGAAAGGATGCTTTCTGCCTGTTCGGCAGTAGTTATCAACCCAACAGCACCGGTCATAATGTTTGCCCCTGTTTTTATTTTTTCGGCAAAAGGTGTTTGGTACATTGGACCAACCGGAATTTTTTGTGAAGCCGAATTGCCGCCGGAAGAGCAATCAATCAAATCAACACCTTTTGTTTTTAAGATTTTTGAAAGCTCAACCGATTCTTCAATAGTCCATCCGCCATCAACCCAATCCGTAGCAGATATTCTGACAAACAATGGAAGTGCTTCATCCCAAACTTCTTTTACCGCCTCTGTTACTTCCAATACAAAACGTATCCTGTTTTCAAAACTTCCCCCGTATTCATCGGTTCTTTGATTACTGAGCGGTGATAAAAATTCATGCAATAAATAACCATGTGCCCCGTGCAATTCTATAACCTGGAAGCCGGCTTTGCCAGCACGAACTGCCGCTTGTTTAAAATCTTCAACGGTTCTTTTGATCTCCGATTTCGTTAATTCATGAGGCATAGGTTCGCTCGGTTTGTAGGCGATGGCACTCGGCGCTTCTGTAATCCAGGCATTTTCATTGTCTTTCAAAGCATCATTACCATCCCACGGCCGGTGATGGCTTGCTTTTCTTCCTGCATGTGCTAGTTGAATTCCGGCCACAGCATTTTGATTTTTTATAAAATCTGTAATGCGTTTTAAAAATTCAATGTGTTCATCTTTGTAAATGCCCAAATCATGCGGAGTAATTCTTCCTTGCGCAGAAACCGCCGTTGCCTCGGCAATAACCAATGAAGCACCACCAACTGCGCGGCTTCCCAAATGAACCAAATGCCAGTCGTTTGCGAAGCCATTGATGCTGCTGTATTGACACATAGGCGAAACCACGATCCTGTTCTTTAATTCAATAGACCTGATCTTGAGCGGTTGAAATAATTTGGACATAGCTTTCTTTACTGCAAAAGTCTAACCATTGCGTCAAATCAACCTTTTCTATTTATTTATAAAATTTTGTACAAAAAATCGGACTGCGACGTATGAAAATATTCAACACCAAGAACATTTATTAATACCTTTATATTTTTCAAACCTTTTGAAGGTTACCCTTAATCATGACCACGAATTGTAATTTATTGCTCCAGGGCATTACCGATGGTATTGTAATGCTCGATGTTGATGGATATATTTCTTATTCAAACCCCGCCGTATCAGCTATCACGGGCTATTCTTCGGACGATTTATTAAACAAGCATCTCACCATTTTCTATTCAAGCAGTGATGAAAGTATTAAGGCAGAGTATGAATTAGGTATTTCGTTGAAAAAAGGAAAATTTCTTTCTGAGGGCTGGCGGTATAGAAAGGACAAATCTCGTTTTTGGTGCGAAATGTTGCTGTCGCCGTTGTATGATGAACAGAAAAGACATATCGGTTTCAGTTGTATTCTAAGGGATGTAACTGAAAAGAAAAAAGATGAAATTGAATTGAGGCAGAATGAACAACGTTACCGGCTGATGGTACAAGGCGTTCGTGATTACGCCATTTTTATGCTTGATACAACGGGCCATATTATTTCTTGGAATGAAGGTGCCAAAAGAATAAAGGGATGGAGTGCTAATGAAATTATAGGCAAGCATTTTTCTAATTTTTATACAGCAGAGGATCTTGAAGACAAAAAACCGGAAAGGGAATTAAGGATTGCAGTAAGCACAGGAAAATATGAAGAAGAAGGCTGGAGAGTGAAAAAAGATGGTTCCGTGTTTTGGGCCAATGTTGTAATCACTGCATTATTCAACGAACAAAATAAGCATATTGGGTTTTCAAAGGTCACCCGTGATCTTTCTGAAAAAAAGGAAAGCGAGGAAAAGCTTCGCCAAAGTGAAGAACGTTATCGTTCATTAGTTGAGCAGGTAACAGATTATGGTATTTTCATGCTGGATGAAAAAGGAAAAATCATTAGCTGGAATGAAGGCGCAAAACGAATTGCAGGGTATGAAGCAAATGAGATCATTGGAAAATACTTTTCTATTTTTTATCCCGACGAAGATGTCTTGAACGGGAAACCCTCTTATGAATTAAAAGTTGCCAAGGCTGAAGGAAAATATGAAGAAGAAGGATGGAGAGTAAAAAAGGACCGAACGTTATTTTGGTCAAGTGTAGTCATTACAGCAGTCTACAACAACGATGGGATCCATATTGGTTTTTCGAAGGTCACTAGAGATCTTACCGAAAGAAAAGAATCGGAAAAGGCTTTACGTGAAAGCTATCAACGATACCGGGAACTAACAGAAGAATTGCGTCATACAAATGCGGAGCTTTCTTATGCCAACCAGGAACTGGAACAATTTACCTCCATCGTATCGCATGATTTGCAGGAACCGATTCGCAGTATAAAAAGTTTTTTAACGCTGATCGACATGAAATTGGGTGAGCGGGAAAATGCAACTCTCAAAACTTACATCGAAAAAGCTATTAACTCTGCCAATCGCATGAAGCAGTTGATTCAGAACCTTCTTCACTACTCGCAGCTAAGCAAAGGCGAACTTATGCAGCAGCAAATGAATGTAAATGATTTGATTAATGAGGCCCTTCAAAATTTAAAAGGTTCTATCGAAAATACTAAAGCACAAATTCTGGTTGAAGCCGACGTGCAAGAAATAGAAGGTGATCGGGTTCAACTTGTGCAGCTAATACAAAACCTGGTAAGCAATGCGCTTAAATTTACCGATGGCGACACGCCGAAAATTACAATTCAATGTAAAAAAGAACGGGATGAGGTTAAGTTTTCGGTGACCGATAACGGTATTGGCATTGCTGAGTCAGATCTGAAAAAAGTATTTGAAATTTTTAAACGCCTGAACACTGAAAAAGAATATCCCGGTACCGGCATAGGTTTGTCTATTTGTAAAAAAATCGTTGATCGTCACCAGGGACAAATATGGCCGGAATCAAAACTCGGCAAAGGCACAACATTTCATTTTACATTAAAACAAGAAAATACGGCACGCCCGCTCACCCAATGAAACAATATAAAATTATAATTGTAGAAAACGATGAAGACGAGCAAATGTTCATGAAGGAGGGATTTGATTCTTCCGGATTGTTTTTCATTGTTGCCCAATTAAAAAATGGAGATGGTTTAATTGAGTGGTTAGGCAATCACAATGATGAACTGCCCGACATTATTCTTTCCGATTTAAATATGCCAGGCAAAAACGGCTATGATATCATTACAGAAATAAAAAATAACCCCACGTGGTCAAATGTTCCTGTTATTATTACATCTACATCGTCGACAAGAACAATTATAGACAAATGTCTAAGCATGGGTGCTGCTGATTACGTGGTGAAACCCGACACGTTTGTTGAATACGTTCCGTACGTAAAAAATCTTCACCGTCTAATTGAGGAAAAGCAATTAGTGAAATAGAGCTAACCTATTTTTTGATGGATTACCTCTGACAATGAATTTTTCAAAACCTGGTATTCATTTGGTTTTGTTATAAAACCGCTGGCTCCGCGCAGTAATGCATTTTCTTTTTCTTTTGGCTGCGAGGAAGTGGTGAACAGAATGACCGGTATATTTTTCAAATGTTCTGTTTTCTTGAATTCATCTAAACATTGCCATCCGCTTACAATGGGCATGTTAATATCAAGAAAAATAATGTCGGGTAAATTGCTGGTTTCGGCAGCTAACTTTTCCAAACCTTTTTTTGAGTCTTCAATATGATCAAAACCTATTGACGAATCAATCTCTTTCAAAACTTCCTCAAAAAGCTCCGCATCATCCCTGTCATCATCAATCAATAAGATATTCATAGAGTATTAAAGATTTTTGTATTCCTGCTTCAATGGGAGGGTGATCACAAATGTGGCTCCTTTATCCAACTGCCCGAATGCCTGAATCGTTCCCCCGTGTCGTTCGATTATTCTTTTGCATAAAGATAAGCCCAGACCCGTGCCTTCAAACTGGTCTTTCGAATTGAGCCGCGAAAACGTTTCGAAAATTTTTTCTGCAAACTCCTGTTCAAAACCAATGCCGTTATCCTGAATGGTGATTTCAACAAAATCTTTGTTGCCCATTCTTTTAATTAAAGAATTGATGTCGATTATGGTTTTTAGATCAGGCTTTGAAAATTTCAGCGAGTTGTTGATCAAATTATAAAACAGCTGGTAAAGCAAAACAGACGCCCCCTCAATTACAGGAAGGTTTGCATAATGAATCGTTGCTGATTTTTGATTGATTAAAATTTCGAGATCGGATTCAATATTCCTGATGGTTTCATTTAAATCAACTTTCTCCAGTTTCTGGTGTGCTGCACTAAGCATAGAATAATTCAACACACCTTCGATCATTATATTCATTCTGTCGGCCGCCGAGTTAACCTTTCGCAAAAACAATTGTCCGCTTTCAGAAAAATGGCTGCCAGGATCATCGGTCAGCCTGCTTATAAATGTTTTTATTTTGCGCAAAGGCTCTTTTAGATCGTGACTGGCAACATGCGCAAATTGCTGCAATTCGTTGTTGGATTGTTGCAGCGAAAGATTCAGTTCATTCAATTGGTAGGTACGTTTTTTTACTTCTTCTTCTAAAATTGTTGCCTGTTCTTTTGATGCATGAATATCTGTTGCTGTTCCAAACCATTTAACAATTTTTCCCTGATCATCCTTATGTGGGAATGCCCGGCTTAAATACCAATGAAAGTTTCCGTCTTTCATTTTAATGCGATGCTCAATCTGGTAAACGGTATTATTTTTTACAGCCTGCGTCCATGCAGCCTCGGTGGCTTTTAAATCATCGGCATGTATCAAGCCTTGCCATGTCCAGCTTCCGTCATCTTTTTTTAATGCTCCCTCAAATTCAGATACTCTCTCATTATAATAGATCACTTTCCCATCAGCATCTGCAATCCAAACCAATTGCGGAACTGCATTTGCCATTTCGTTCAACTGCTTTTCACTTTGTTCAATTTTTTTTCTTGCTTCAACTTGCTCTGTTACGTCTACGCCGGCACCAATAACACCTTCAATTTCATTTTTCTCATTCCTTAAAGGTTCATAAATAAAATTCAGGAAAATGGTCTCAGGCTTACCGGAACGAATGAGTGTTACTGGAATTTCATTGCCATGAAACGGGATTGCGGTTGTAAATACTTCGTCTAATATTTTATCAAACCCTTGCTCGACAATTTCGGGTAAGGCTTCCGTAATCGGGAGATTGATAACTTCATCATATCCTCTTCCCCAAAGTTCCAAAGCTCTTTCATTTATTATTTCAACAACCATTGATTTTCCACGTAACAAAACTGTAGCTACCGGAGACTGCCTTATCATATTTCGCAGATTAGCAGCAGCAGCAACCCGGCTTTTTGAGATTTTAATATTGGTGTCAACTCGTGCCAGCAATTCTTTTGCAGAAAATGGTTTTACAAGATAATCATCCGCACCTGCGTCAATTCCCTCCACTTTAGCTTCTTCACCTGCCCGGGCCGAAAGAAAAATAACAGGTGTATTTTTTAATTCAACATGATCACGAATTTTTTTCAGCAGGCCAAAGCCATCAAGCTTTGGCATCATAACATCAGAAATCAATAAATCCGGTTTATGTTTCAGTATTTTTTTGAACGCATCTTCGCCATCAACTGCAGTGATGACATTGAACTGATTTGAAAGCAGGCGATTTACGTAACTGCGCATGTCAGCATTATCGTCTGCAAGCAACACTAAGGGCTTGTCTGACCTTGCAGCACGAGTGGTTTCATCAATTAAAACATCATTGATAACTTCACCTGAAAGCTTTTCATCGGGCAGCCATTTCAATGCTTCGTAAATAAACGCATCGGCATAGTTTGAACCGGCACTTATTTCGGTAGTGCTGATAATTTTGTCTGCTGGCAAATTTTCCTTTCCAGTTGGAATTGAAACGGTGAAGGTTGAGCCTTTTCCTAATTCGCTGGACACTTTAATTGTTCCGCCGTGCATTCTTACCAATTCTTTTACCATTGCAAGGCCGATACCGGTTCCTTCCTGGCTTCTTCCCTGGGTGCTTTCAATACGGTGAAAGCGATCAAATATTTTTTCAAGCTCGTCTTTCGGAATTCCTATACCGGTGTCGACAACGGAAAGTTGCAGGTTATCGTCTACTTCTTTTATAAGAATGCTAATGCTTCCCTGTTTGCTGTATTTAAACGCATTTGAAATCAAATTCAACACAATCTTTTCCCACATCTCAACATCAACGTAAACATCGCTTTTGATTTGATCACAATCAAAACGCAATTGCATTCCTGCCTTTTCAATAGCAGATCTGAATGTGCTTGCGAGGTCTTGTGTAAATGCACAAATATTTACTTTCGAAAACTTGCCTTCAACCCGTCCTGCTTCGATTCTTGAAAACTCAAGTAATGTATTGACCAACCGTTGCATGCGCAAAGCATTACGGTACGCAACATCCATTCTTTTTTTGTTTTCAGGAAGGGTGTTTGGATCATTCAATGCATCCTGGACAGGGCCAAGCAAAAGTGTCAAAGGTGTCCGGAACTCGTGGCTGATGTTAGAAAAGAACTTGGTTTTGGCCATGTCAATCTGCGCAAGAGCCTCGGCTCTTTTTCTTTCTTCTTCCAATACATGAACATCATTAAACGCAGTTGCAATTTGATCAGCAATGAGAGAAAAAAAGCCCAGGTATTTTTCGTCAAGCAACCGGTACGGATTTAAGCCAACAACTAAAATTCCATAAGGTTCCTTTGTGCCGGCTTTTATAATTGGAATGACGATGCATTTTGATGGTTCAATTTCCCAGGCACCTTTTGGCAAAATACCAATTCTCTCCTTTAAATTTTCGAAAACCTGGATTTTTGCCGATGACAGCCCTTGCTTTATTGTTAGCGCAATTGGATGATCCGTATTGAGATTAACCTCTTTAGGCACTGCCAGTTCAGATTTTCCAAGAGGTGTGCTATTTGTGAGAATCGCTTTGTTATCTTCAATAACCCTGAACAGGGCAAATGGAAAATCGAAAGGATTTTCTTTTACTGTTTCAATCGTTTTTTCTATAATCTCCTGGTTGTTTTTGCACTCAGTTAATCGTTTACCCAGCTCTGTTAATGTTCTTAATTGACGTTCGCTGATTATTTTGTCAGTATCATCCGTGTTGGCGCAAAACATTCCCTCGGTTTTTCCATTATCGCCAGGAATAGGCGTGTAGGAAAAGGTGTAATAAGTTTCTTCCGGATAACCATTTCGCTCCATGATCAACAACTGTGATTCGACGTAAGTTCCTTCATCCTTTTCCATCACTTGCTTGAGCATTGGTTCAATATCTCTCCAGATATCTTTCCAAACAATAGACGCGGGTGTTCCTAATGCCCGTGGATGCTTTCCGCCAACAATAGCTTTGTATGGATCGTTATAGAATTTGATAAGTTCTTTTCCCCAGCCAATCCAAATAGGTTGGCGGGACGTGAGCATGATGCGAATGCAGGTGCGTAAACTTTGAGGCCAGGTATCGATTGGGCCTAAAGATGTTTTTGACCAGTCAAATTCACGGATGCGTTGGCCCATTTCGCCACCGCCGGATAAAAACTCAGGCACGGAAACCGGTTTCTCAGAAACGGATGATTGAGACATGATCAAGGGAAATTGAGGCGGAAAGTTAAACGAAAATTGATACGAATTACTAATTGATTTGATAAATTATATAAGAAAATTTTTTCTTTAAAATTTTTTAAAATTATCCTGGTCAGGGAACTGAAATGATAAAAAACTTATGTTTATCATCTGCATAAAAAGTTTGGTGAATACTTAAACATAAATAACTTTCATCGTCTATACATTTGCCGCTATGGTTGATGCAGGATTGATGCACTACAGAAAAAAACAACGAAGGATCATCTTTGTATTCTTTTTTCTTTCGGGATTAATTTCTGCTTCGTGGTCTGCAAGAAATCCGGATATACAGCACAAACTCGGAATTAACAATGCTGCTTTTGGAACTGTACTGTTTTCTTTATATGCAGGTTTGTTTTTTGGATTAGCAGTTGCCGGGTGGTTGGTTACTTCCTTCGGTGCAAAAAAAATATTGATCATTACCTCATTGATATCTGCAGTCCTGCTGGTTCTTGCAGCAACAACCTCTTTGGTCTGGATGGTGATGCTGATACTTTTTTTAGTTGGCTTTGTAAGAACCATTTTAAACCTTTCAGCAAATACGGCAGCTATTGAAGTGCAAACGCATTACGGGAGGCCCATAGTTGCAGGCTTTCATGGAGTATGGAGTGTGGCCTGTTTTATTGCAGGCGGCATTGGCACAGCTATGATCATTTTGGGCGTGAACCCTTTTTTTCATTTTCTACTTATAGCAATTGTTATTTGGTTCGCCGTTTTTTTTGTGGCGGAAAAAAATAGCGATACAATAATTATAAAAGAGCGGAGACCTTTTTTCGTAAAGCCTGATAAATATCTTCTGCTACTGGGCATTATGGCTTTATGCGCCATGATGTGTGAGGGCGCCATGTTCGATTGGAGTGTAAACTATTTTGTGAAAGTGATTCATCCAAAGCGCTCATTAATAACTGTTGGGTATATGGCATTCATAATTACAATGGCATCCGGAAGATTAATTGGTGACCGGTTGATGAATTCATACGGAATTGCAAGAATGATTGCCATCAACGGTGTTTTAGTGGCGATAGGTTTTTTAATTGCAGCAAGGTTTCCTTTTGTTTTGCCGGCAGCATTCGGATTTTTATTGATTGGGATGGGTGATTCTATTTTAATTCCTGCTATGTACATGCTGGCTGCAAAAACGAATAAGATGCCGGCAGCATATGCATTATCTTCAGTAACTCTTATTGGTAATACAGGTTTTTTAATTGGTCCCTTGTTTATTGGAAACATTTCTGAAACGTTTGGAATGCAATCGGCTTTTTATTGTTTGAGTGCATTAGGAGTCGTGATTTCTGTTTTAAGTCTTAGGGTTAAGAAAATGGCTGATAGTGAATAATGCCGGCTAAAAGCATCGAACGATACTGTGAAATGATAACAGCCTGTTGGAAAAATTTAAACGGTGAAGATTGTAAGCTGGTCATAATTTAATACCAGTTAAGGGTTGATATTGTTAATAACAATAAAAATACCTTGTGTAAATTCTGTTCTTTCCCTTTCATTAAAGATTTCTGCTAATTTTGAAACAGATGAGAAACCTGTTATTTGTTGTAAGTTTTGTTATCGCTTCTTTTTGTGCAAATGCACAGAAAGTTTATTTCATTTACCTGCAGACTGACAACACTAATCCGTTCTACCTGAAAATGAACGATCAGATTTACAGTTCAGCCGCTTCAGGATATTTGATCTTGTCAAATCTTGTTGATAGTACGTATAATTTTTCAATTGGTTTTCCGTCCTCGCAATCCGAAACAAGATTTACAGTTACAATAGCTGCAAACGACAAAGGGTATTTAATTAAAAAATTTGAATCGGGCATTGGGCTTTTCGATTTGCAGAATCTTACCATTATTAATGCACAAAAGGACGAAGTGCCCAAAAACATTGCTTATAAGAAAAGGGATGATGATTTTTCGTACATGCTTTCAAAAGCGGCTAATGATACGAGCTTACTTTATGCAGTGGTGAAATTAAAAGCAGAGGCATCTTCACCAAAAGAAAAACAGAATCTGGTTAGTGATCAATTAAAACTTGATTCATCAGCTGGAAAAACAGTTGAAGTCTCGTTGAAAACAGACAGTTCTTTGTCAGGTACTTCAAAACCTGATGTTGTTTTTGAAGCTCCAGCAAAGGATTCCCAGGCAATTGTAGAAACAAAGCCGGATGCAAAATTTCAAGATAGTGCAAGTCTTGGTCAGCCCAAAGGCCCGCAGAAACAAGATGATGTAATTATTTTGGATTCAAAAGCAGAAATAAAAACGGACACTGCATGGGCTACAACAAAAGAATCTACAGGGGCTGCAACTAATTCCGTTGTGAATATTCCCTCAGATACGCTTTCGAAACATGAAGAGAAGCCGGTAATGGAAACTGGGGTCCCGGATGAGCAGGCTTTTAAAAGATCAATAATAAAAAAGCATTCGGAGAGTTCTACATCAGAAGGTTTCGGATTGGTTTATTATGATGATTATAATGGAAAAGAAGACACGATACGTTTGCTGATTCCTAATCCGCCTGTCATAATTAAACAACCAGAGCAAGATTCGTCGCAATCGCAAAAACAGTTCGTTCAAATAGATGAGCTAAAAAAAGACGCGGAACAAAAAAGTATTGACGCACCTTCCACCAACAGCACAATAATTAAATCAGATTGCAAAGCAGTTGCATCCAATAATGATTTTTTCAAGCTAAGAAAAAACATGGCTTCCGAAGATACTGATGAAGGAATGGTGGCGCAGGCCAAGAAGTTTTTTAAATCAAAATGTTTTACAACAGAACAGATTAAAAATTTGAGTGCGTTGTTTCTTACCTCAGCAGGGAAATATCAGTTTTTCGATGCCGCTTATTTTCACGTAAGCGACCAGCAAAATTTTATATCTCTGCAATCGGAAATAAAGGATGATTACTATCTTAAAAGATTCAAGGCATTAGTAGGAGAATGACATCTAATTTAATTTTCTAACCTGGCCTTTTTGCAAATTTCTTAATACATCCTCCACGGTTAAAGGCAAGATGAGGCCCGTTTAATGCCGCGAAAGGAGCGCTTATTATCTTAAGTACAAAAGGGCTGACTAAGGCGCTAAAAGAAAATCTTTTCTACAGGCTTATCTTCACAGCACTGTTAAGTGAATAATATGAAGAGGTATTTTATTGAAGTGGCATACAAGGGAACCAACTACAGCGGCTTCCAGGTGCAGGAAAATGCCAATACCATTCAGGCTGAAATTGAAAAAGCTTTTAAAACAATTCATAGAGTCCCTGTCCAGCTTACAGGCTCCTCTCGCACTGATGCAGGCGTCCATGCCCATCAAAATTTCTTCCATTTCGATTTTCAGGACATTCTCAATCCACAATTCATTTATAAAATGAATGCTTTGCTGCCAAATGATATTGCGGTAAAAAACTTATTTCAGATGCCTGAATCAGCCCATTGCCGTTTCGATGCTACCAGCCGGGAGTACATTTATAATATGCATAGATTTAAAGATCCTTTTGTTCAGGCTACCTCCTTTTATTTTCCTTATAACCTGGATATGGACCTGATGCAGCAGGCTTCCGAACTTCTAAAACAGGAAACCCGTTTTTTTGCTTTTTCGAAAACAAACACCCAGGTAAAGAATTTCAACTGCAGAATAATCAAAAGCCAATGGACAGTAGGAGAGACCACACTTACATATAATATTGAGGCCAATCGCTTTCTCAGAGGAATGGTAAGGGCGATCACAGCAACACTATTAAAGATCGGCAGGCACCAATTACCGGTGTCGGACTTTGAAAAACTCTTTACAGAAGACAGGAAGGCAGGCTATTCGGTCCCTGGCCATGGCTTGTTCCTTACTAAAGTCAATTATCCGGAAAATTATTTTCCTGCATCAGGCTTGTCTTTCACAGCCTTTTAGCAATTATTTTTTCAAATGATTTGGAAGCAATGAGTATAGGCCCGTATCTTTGCGTCCGCTTTTTGAAAATCTGATGTAACAAAAGAAAAATGTAAAGTGCTTTTACATTTTTTTATCAGAAACGATGCAAATTAATTTGTTGACTATCAAAAAGTTACATATCTTTGCATCCGCTTTTTGAAACAACAATTACTCGCAACTCGTTCAAATGCTTTTAGAAATATTTGTGAGTAAAAGATCAACAAAAATTTGGTACGAATTGCAAAGGCCACGTATCTTTGCAATCCGCTTTTAAAAAATCCATTTAATTAGTTCTTTTTCAATTGTTAATGACTCCAAAATTGTCTCGAAAAAATAAAAATAATTTTGGATGGTAATAATGCGGCTCTTACCTTTGCACTCCGTTACGAAAAACGGTAGTTCTTTAAGAGTAAAAAAGATGAGGCAAAAGGCCTGAAGATTCGAAATCTTGTCATCTGCAAATCGTAGTAAAATACGATTAAGATCTTTGAAAGTTTGGAAGCAACAGCACGTAAATCTTTGTGATGAAGATTTACAACATTAGGTAAGTCAAGCGAATTTAATTCGATTTGACTCGTTAATAACTCCTTGAGATTATTAATAGTCAGTATCAAAACTCATTTACAATGGAGAGTTTGATCCTGGCTCAGGATGAACGCTAGCGGCAGGCTTAATACATGCAAGTCGAGGGGCAGCATGGTGTAGCAATACACTGATGGCGACCGGCAAACGGGTGCGGAACACGTACGCAACTTACCCAAAACTGGGGAATAGCCCGGGGAAACCCGGATTAATACCTCGTAACATAATGAAGTGGCATCACTTTATTATTATAGCTCCGGCGGTTTTGGATGGGCGTGCGCCTGATTAGGTAGTTGGCGGGGTAACGGCCCACCAAGCCTACGATCAGTAACTGGTGTGAGAGCACGACCAGTCACACGGGCACTGAGACACGGGCCCGACTCCTACGGGAGGCAGCAGTAAGGAATATTGGTCAATGGACGCAAGTCTGAACCAGCCATGCCG
>Ga0207647_10000455_pt1 | contig 33311 bp, 30 predicted proteins | sample KBSCornC2_FD_184295 | JGI IMG/M metagenome (GOLD analysis project Ga0207647, IMG submission 184295) | Corn rhizosphere microbial communities from Kellogg Biological Station, Michigan, USA - C2 (SPAdes) (version 2) | ecosystem: Host-associated > Plants > Roots > Rhizosphere ... | reverse complement strand
CCCATCATGGCCGGTTCATCCCGGCCGTGATGGGCCTCTATTTGACAAAAAAACCTTTCCCTCCAGCGCGGCATCGCTTAAGAGCGCGCATCACGATTTCCTCGCCCCGCATGATCCATGATCCGCCTCGACAACCTAAGCAAACAAAACGGCCATCAGATCCTCTTCATTGAAGCCTCCGCAGCGCTCCAGCGCGGCGAGAAGATCGGGCTGGTCGGCCCGAACGGATCGGGCAAGACCACCTTGTTCCGGATGATCACTGGCCAGGAACTGCCGGATGAAGGTCAGGTGGCTAGCGACCGCGGCATCACCATCGGCTATTTCAGCCAGGACGTCGGCGAAATGTCCGGGCGCAGCGCGGTGGCCGAAGTGATGGACGGAGCCGGCCCGGTCAGTGCCGTGGCCAGCGAATTGAAGGCGCTGGAAAGCGCCATGGCCGATCCCGCGCAAGCCGACCGGATGGAGGACATCATCGCCCGCTATGGCGAGGTGCAGGCGCGGTTCGAGGAGCTCGACGGCTATGCGCTCGATGGGCGCGCCCGTGAAGTGCTCGCCGGCCTTTCCTTCACGCAGGAGATGATGGAGGGCGATGTCGGCGCGCTCTCCGGTGGCTGGAAGATGCGCGTCGCGCTCGCGCGCATCCTCCTGATGCGGCCGGACGTCATGCTGCTGGACGAGCCGAGCAACCATCTCGATCTCGAAAGCCTGATCTGGCTGGAGCAATTCCTGCGCGGCTATGACGGCGCGCTGCTGATGACGTCTCATGACCGCGAGTTCATGAATCGCGTGGTCAACCGCATCATCGAGATCGATGGCGGTTCGCTGACCACCTATTCCGGCGATTATGAATTCTACGAGCAGCAGCGCGCACTCAGCGACAAGCAGCAGCAGGCTCAGTTCGAGCGGCAGCAGGCGATGCTCGCCAAGGAGATCAAGTTCATCGAACGTTTCAAGGCACGCGCTTCCCACGCCGCCCAGGTGCAGAGCCGGGTGAAGAAGCTGGAGAAGATCGAACGCGTCGAGCCGCCGAAACGCCGCCAGACCATCGTCTTCGACTTCCCGACCGCACCGCGTTCGGGCGAGGACGTCGCCAGCCTGAAGAGCATCCAGAAGAGCTATGGCCAGCGCGCGATCTATGAGGGGCTCGATTTCATGGTCCGGCGACGGGAGCGCTGGTGCGTGCTCGGCATCAACGGCGCCGGCAAATCGACGCTGTTGAAGCTGGTGGCCGGCGCCGCCGAGCCCGATGAGGGCAACGTGACGATCGGCGGCAGCGTGAAGATGGGTTATTTCGCCCAGCACGCCATGGACCTGCTGGATGGCGACCGCACAGTGTTTCAATCGCTTGAGGATGCGTTTCCGCAGGCCGGTCAGGGTTCGCTGCGGGCGCTTGCCGGTTGTTTCGGCTTTTCCGGCGATGACGTGGAGAAGAGGTGCCGCGTGTTATCCGGCGGCGAAAAGGCCCGTTTGGTGATGGCCAAGATGCTGTTCGATCCGCCCAACTTCCTGGTGCTGGATGAGCCGACCAATCATCTGGACATGACGACCAAGGAAATGCTGATCGCAGCATTGTCAAATTACGAAGGCACGATGCTGTTCGTGTCGCACGACCGTCACTTCCTCGCCGCGCTCTCCAACCGCGTGCTCGAATTGACGCCGGACGGCGTGCATCAATATGGCGGCGGCTATACGGAATACGTCGCGCGTACCGGGCAGGAAGCACCGGGCCTGCACAGCTAGTGTCGTGATTCGGAAATTCGCTGCAGTTCTGCTGCGAACCCGTCCGGCGAAGTTCTGAACCGGAACGAGACGAGCTGGGAAGTTAGAGGTCGGGTGGTTTGAGCGGGCCTCTCACCGAAAGCTGCAACCTATCTCGCCTTTAATGGTTATGTTCGGTGTTCTGATGGCCGTCCTTGTTTTGCATGATTTCCGAATGGGTCTTCGGAGCGCTTTTGACCAGCGACCGATACTGTTCAGCCGATAATTCAGGGAGCTTGTTCAAAAAGGCGACTATATCCCACAGAAGTTCGTCATCGTGCGTCATTCCCCACGCCGGCATGCCCGTCATTTTGATCCCATGCTTGATAACCCAAAACCGCTCTGCGGACGTCATTTGGCTGGGCCGCCTCAGCTCCGGCGCTCTCGGATAGAGCCCTCGACTGATTTCGGTACGCTCCATGCCCGGGGCCAAGTGGCAGCTCGTGCACATCTCGTCATATTGCGCAGCTCCTGATACGATGCGTTTGGGGTCGGCCAGGTTGCTCGGGACCTCGTCGGTCGCGTGAACCTCGATCGACCGATTGCGGGTGGTCTGCATGAGCCAAAACACAGCGTCACTGTGCGGACTATCTGCACCGACGTCATAGAAGCCGCTGTAAACAAATGCGGCGACGCCTGCAACGAGAAGCAGGGCCAGCCCGAGCAGCCAACCTCCAATGCGGATACCCAACGGCATGGGACGACTGGACAAAGCGGGCCTTGGGCTCGGCTGCTGCACTGACATCTATTTCTCGATTGCTTCCATTGCTTTGCCAAGATGTGTGGCGCACGCATTGACGTCTTTCTTGTTCATCAGGTCTTCTGCCAGCTTGATTTCGTTAGTCGCAGTTATTTTGGCTTGTCCATCGTTCATAGCCTGCAGGTCCATCTTCATGGACTTTATGCTGGCCGCCTCACATTTCATCTGATGTCCCTCATGGGCGCCACCGCTTGTGTTTACCGCGACGGCGACAAGCACGCTGACAAAGAGCTTCGACGGAACATAGCGGGGCACGCAGTTCTCCTATCTGGCCTTACGGTGGACCTTAACTATAACGCTTGCCAAAGCTCAATTGTTTCGGATTTCAGCTGTGCTCTGGCCCTGCCTGCAAAGTCATTGAGGTTCGGCAGGGATTTTCGGGTCAGCTTCCGTTGGCGGCCGTCATTGGATTTTCAATCTTGCGAAGACCATGTAGCTCGTCGGATCACCATAATCTGCCTTTAGTGTCTCCGGAATGCTGTAGCGGCTGGCAAGCACACCGAGCCCAAATTTCATGTGATCGGTCCTCACCAAATCATAGATGCCGCCAGCAGTGATCTTGCCGACAGTAAAGACCGGCCTCGGCGGCAACGGCCCGACCGGAGCCGCGACCACCTCATTGTGTTCAAGAAGCTCGTCGTTTTGAACGCGCTCGGCTCGCGTGAACAACGTGACGCCATTCTTGAGGATCAACTCGCTTTCGGCGAGATAACCGTCCAGCACATTGCCGGGGGAATTGTATTTCCGTCCCCAAGCCAGCGTCGTCGCCCAGATGTCACCGCCATTAAGCACCTTGGTATAGGAAAGCGAGGCCGTGGCCCGGTTCTCGTTGACGTTCGGGGCGAGTTGCTCGGGGGATGTTACGTGTCCCCATGAAACCTGCATCGAAAGCTCGGCGGTGGGGTTCCAACTGGCACGAAATGAATAACTGTCGAGCTTCGGCTGTTCGATGTCATAACGGAATTGGTCCGGCTCACGCCCGCGGAATGCCGACGCCTCCAGTTTGACCGTGTCCAGAACGACGCCTGCGGTGACGACACCGTAAGTGATGTGCGTACTGTCGAGCCAGTGATGGGTGATCGGCGCTTCCGGAATGTCGAGACCGCTCGCACGATGCATGAATGCCGAAGGGCCGAGGGCTGGCTCGCCTGGTAGCCCCGCGTATACAAACACGCTTGAGGATTTCGCGATTTGATAGGAATATGTCGCGGCCAATTCCATGAACAGATCGTGCGGATGCTGGCGGTCGATCAACGGTGTCCTGCCATCTGCGGTCTCGCCTGAACCCAGCAGCAGCGGATAGCCGCTCGCGCCCATGAATGGGTCGGGGGAAAGCATGGCGCGAAGGCCGAAAGTACTCCCGTCTAGCTGCCGTTGGGCCATTCCCATAACCATGCCGCCGATGAAAGTCTTGCTATCGCCGCGCGGGCCACCCTGGTTGTCGTACACGCCATTGAACAATGCGTGCCACATCGTCATCCATTCCCCGTATCGTGCGTGGATGCCGTCGTGCGGCGAGGTGTCAGGCTGCCAGCTTGTGCCGGATCCCTCGCGACCCATTCCGTAGGGTCCGAGAAATCCGTTCATGTCGTGGCCAGCATGTCCCGCCACGTCGTGGCCGGAGTGACCTGCGTGATCCATTGGCGCCATATTCTCATGGGACGCCGGTTGGGCGCGACGGGCAGATTTCTTCTTGATCGCCTTGGTTGGCTTCTCCTTGCTCTGCTCGTGATGCATGTGTGAGTGCTCCGAGGATGCAGGCTGCTCGTGATGCATCTGCGAGTGATCCTGGGCGAACGAAAGGTTCAAGGCAAATGGCGAAGCCAGGAACGAAATGCCCCCTGCAGTCGCCGCAAGTAGCGGTACGACTCTGATCATTGCTGCTCTCTGATCTTGAATGAACGACAGCGCTCAGCGGAGGGAAATCCTCTCGCCGAAACGCAATTATTCCAAATCAGGCGCTGAACTTGGGGATGTCTGGATCGACAAAGAGGACGCTGCCCCGCAATTGCTCGCTGATGTAAGCGAAGGATATGCGGGAACCTACCGGCAGTGAGATCGAGAAAGGATCATATGTCAGGACGATTGTTTGCACGCAGATGCCGCAGCATTTCAGGCAAATGTCGTGCCTGCCCTCCTGTTTGATTGTCCCTCTCATGGCGGTCATATCGGTCTTGCCCACCGCGTCGTGACCATGAGCTGTTGAATGCATGTGCCCCTGATGCGAGGTCAGGTGCTCCATCGCCACCGCAGCCACTTGGAGGGGTTGCTCCAACGTGACGCATGAACTCCAGCCCGTCCCTAGCGCGAGAGCCAGAGCCACCAGGCCGGTGATCATATTCCGCAGCACAACCATAGCCGCAGCATAATGAGCTTTTCGTTTCTGAACCAGCCCTTACTATTCTCCCAGCCTTCGGCCCAGCTTTATTGCCGTATTGCGCCGTCGCGCGACGGCGGCGAATATAGAAACGTAAACCCTCCAATTGTCGGACTAGGTAGCATCCTCCGATGAATTGGCGACGATGGAATCCAATCTCTTATGCCGCCGATCTGGAAGAGAGAGATCAAGAAACCGGACGTGCGTGGAATACACGGCACATTATTTTATCAATTGTACTGGAAGAAAAAATTCTACCCAACAAAGAACGATCAGGAAATGATGCTTGCCCTCGGGACAAAGTGAGTCGGCCACTCACATGGGCACGTACACTGCAGTATCAGCCTCGACATCGCTTTTTTAGGGTTTCCGCGCGTTAATCGAGCTGGCCCTTCTTGTAGCCGAGCAGCGCGCGCGCAATGACAATGCGATGGATTTCACCGGCGCCTTCCCAGATATCGGCGAGCCGGGCGTCGCGGAACCACTTCTCGGCGAGATATTCTTCCGAAAGACCTTCCGGCCCAAGCAGTTCCAGACAGCCTTGTGTGACCTGACGGGCTACCTTGCCGCCCACCGCTTTTGCGATCGAGGCCTCGAGCTGGTAGTCCAGCGAGGTGACGCCGAGCTTATGCTCCAACCATTTGACACGAACGATCGAACACCAGGCGGCTTCCCACAGCGCTTCCAGGCGGATCAACTTGTCAGCGGCCGCATTACGGGCCCCTTGCCCGGCGCCGTAGTCCACCTTGATGCCCGCTTCTTTCAGCTTGGCTGCGGTGAAGTCGAGCAGGGAACGGCAAGAGCCCACTGCAAAGGATGTAACCAGCGGCCGGGTAGAGTTGAACCGGCTCATGCTGGCGCCGAAATCCGCTTTCAGTCGGCGCACAGCCGGCACACGGATATTGTCCATGACATAGCCGCCAATGTCGTGCTGGCGCAGGCCGAGCTTTTGAAACTGCTGCTGCTCGTGGAAACCCTTGTCGCTCTTCAGAACCACGAAAGAAGAGAACACGCGGCGTCCCTTCTCGTCCGGCACGCCGCGCAGCAGCGTCACCGCGCCGTCGTACTTGTTGATCCCGCCGATGAAGCATTTTTCGCCGTTCAGGATGTACTCGTCTGTCGCCGCATCATAGCGCCAATTCGAGGACATGTTGCCGGGATCCGATCCGGCGCCAGGCTCGGTAATACCGATCGCAAGACGCAGGTCACCGAACAGCTTCTTCTGCTCGTCGCTGCCGAAATCGCCGATGACCAGGGCCCCAAATCCGGTGCCCTCCTCGCGCAGCGACGCGTCGCGGGCGCCCGACATGTGCATCAGCACTTCCACGACGGCCTCGCCGGAGGTGCCTTCGCTGTCATTCTTCAGAACCTCAAACGGGTCGGGCGTGCCGGCCACGTCGGGGTGAGGCTTGTCGCGAAATTTCGGGACCCCTATTTCCGCCGTGCTGTCGATTTCGCGGGCATGGCGCCGGGCGACCTCGTTTTCCTGACGCATCAGGTCAATCATACGGCGGTCGGCCTTGGTCAGGCTGAAGTCAACCATCTGTCGCTTTCCTCAAAAAAATGCCCCGGCGGGCTTAAAACATCGCTCAAAGCCTTATCAGGCGTGAATCCGTTTGGCCAGCACGCGCCGAGGCTACCTCATCCAGAACGGAAGCCCGCTGAAAAGCCCTTTCCCCCGCTCCGTCCCCAAAAACAAAACGCCCCGAACCAGTCGGGGCGTTTGTCGAATTTGGTTTCCACGCGAAGCGCGGCGGCAACTCAGTTGAGTTCGCCCTTCTTGTAGCCGAGCAGCATGCGCGCCACGAGTATGCGCTGGATTTCGCCCGCGCCCTCGTAGATGTCGGCGATGCGGCAGTCTCGGAACCACTTCTCGGCCAGATAGTCTTCCGAGAGGCCTTCCGGCCCGAGCAGCTCCAGGCACCCTTGCGTGATCTGCCGCGACACCTTGCCGCCCATCGCCTTGGCCATCGACGCTTCGTTACGGTACTCCAGCGAAGTGGAGCCGACCTGCTGCTCCTTCCACTTGACGTACATGACCGAGCCCCAGGCAGCTTCCCAGAGCGCTTCCATGCGGATCAGCTTGTCGGCGGCCGCGCTGCGGGCGTTGCGTCCGGCGCCATAATCAACCGTGACGCCCGCCTCCGCGAGCTTGGCGGTGGTGAAATCGAGAAGCGAACGGCAGGAGCCGAGCGCGGTGGCTGTCACCAGCGGACGGTTGTGGTTGAACCGGGTCATGGTCTTACCGAAGTCCGCCGGCAGACGGCGATCGGCCGGAACGCGGATATTGTCCATGGTGAACCCGGCGATGTCGAAGGAATGCATGCCGAGCTTCTGAAACTGCTTCAGCTCCGAGAAACCCTTATCGCTCTTGAGCACAATGAAAGCAGAGAAGATACGCTGGCCCTTCTCGTCGGGAACCCCGCGCAGCAGCGTCACCGCGCCGTCTGACCTGCTGATTTGCGAGATAAACACCTTCTCCCCGTTCAGCACGTATTCGTCGGTCGCTGCATCGTAGCGCCAGGTCGACGCCATGTTACCGGGATCGGACCCTGCGCCCGGCTCGGTAAGTCCGATGACCAGACGATACTTGTTATACTTCTTCTGCTGGGCTTCGCTGCCGTAATCGCCCAGGATCCAGTTGCCGAAGCTGTCGGTGCTTTGCCGCAAGATCACGTCATCGGCGCTCACCATATGCATCAGCGCCTCGGTGATGACCTCACCGGAGGTGCCTTCGGGGTTCTCCTCGAGAACTTCGTAGGGATCTTTCGTATGCGCCACGGCAGGATGCGGCTCATAAAGACGTTCGGGCATCTTGTATTCGGCGGTGCGATCGATCTCGCGCGCCACGCGGCGGCCGGCCTCATTTTCCTGATGCATCAGATCCATCAGGCGGCGATCGGCTTCGGTCAGACTGAAATCAACCATGGCATGTTTCCTTGTCGATGCGTTGTGGAAGGACGGACGACGGGAGCCTTGCGGGCTCAGACGCCGGCCGCCCCTTCAAGAACGGAGACCGAGCGGGCATTGCGGTACCACATCTCGATCGGATGAGCCTTCACGAAGCCATGGCCACCGAATGACTGAACGCCGTTGTCGGCGATATTGACCACCTTCTCGCTCGCATAGGTGTAGGCAAGCTGCGCCTGCTTGGTCGCCGATTCCTTGGCCTCAAGCTGCCAGGCCGCCTTCCAGTTCATCCAGCGCATGGACTCGATATCCATGTGCATGTCGGCGATATCGAACGCCACCTTCTGCTTCTGACCGAGCGGCGTCCCATGCACCACGCGTTCCTTAACGTAAGGAATGGTGTATTCCATCACGGCGCGGCCAAGGCCGGTCATGACCGCCGTCAGGCCGACGCGGCCGGAATCGATGATCTTCTGCACGTCGGCGCCATTGCCCTCGCCGAGCCGCATCGCCGCCGGCACCTTGACGTTCTCGAAGCTGACCTCGGCAAGCTCCAGCCCGCGCAGACCGAGCGTACCCTTCGGCGCGGCAACTTTCACGCCGGCCGCATCGCGCGGCACGATGAAGGCGTCGGCCGCACCGTCATTGGTGGCGATCACCAGGAAATGGCTGCACTGGCTGGCAAGCGGCACCATGGCCTTTTTGCCGCTCAGCACGAAATCGGCGCCGGACTTCTTGGCGGTGGTGGCGAACTTGCTGACGTCGAAGCCGAAGCTCGGCTCCATCATGGCAACCGCAGCCGCCTGGAATTTGCCGCCCGTGAAGGCCTTGAGTAGTTCGGCGCGCTGCTTGGCCGAACCGTGATCGACGATTGCCTGCACGTAACCCATCGGGGAAGCGAGAGCGAGCGCGAGCGAGGCATCGGCAGCGGCCAATTCCTCCAGAATGATCGCGTTGGTCACCGGCGAGCGGGCTTCGCCATCTTCTGACACCTGGGACTGAACGATTCCGGTTTCCCAGAGCGACTTGAGCACGCCGGCATCGATCTTGCTGTCATTGTCGATGCGCCGGGCCTCCGGGCTCAGCACCGCCTTGGCGAACTCGCCCATCGTCGACTGGGCGATTTTTTGTTCTTCACTCAGCTCAAAACTGATCATGGTTTCTTCCCATCGGCTGCCGCGCGGCGCCACTGCTTGGTTTGAGGACGTGCGTTTGAAAATTTGCAACTGCGAGACATTCGCAATTGCTTTTCCCAAATGCAAGCTTACTGGCGGAAAAATAAACGCCTGACAAGTGTGTTTGTCGCGGAAAGCCGCGGGGCCCCTCCATTGGCGGGACCAAAAGAGGCATTGCCCCTTGACCGGCTGAGCCCTGTGAACGGGCTGCCTGATTTAGGCGGTCCGCTCGTTGTTGAGCGGCAGATTCCACCGATACGGCTGTGGATCGGCTCCGCCTTATGATTGTCGACACGGCCCGAGACCGCGCCACCCAGGTTGCCAGCACAACGGGCTCCCGTAACCTGCGCATGGCCGCATGCCAAAGCCACTTCTTGACAAAGCCCACTGTTTTTCGAGTAAATGGTCGGACCATATCGAGCTGCGAACCGCGAAAACCGCTGAACTTCGATATCGCGGGAGCGAAACTCGCGCACCGAATTTGTCCAAGGGCCGCCCTCCAAGGCGGTCAGGGCAAAATCGTCAAGGACAACGCGAGGCAGGCCCAACACAAAGGGAGGGTTTATGAAATCAGGACGCAACGCGGCCAACCTAATCATGGACGACCGGGAGGAAGGCATCTTCCGGGTGCATCGCAGCGCCTTCGTCGATAGGGAGATTTTTGAACTCGAGCGCCGCCTGGTCTTCGACAAGGCCTGGCTGTTCGCCGGTCACGTCTCGGAATTTCCAAAGCCCGGCGATTTTGTCACCCGCAAGGTCGGTGGCCGCCCGCTGATTCTGGTCAACAGCGACGACGGCCAGATTCGCGCGCTGCTCAACACCTGTCGCCATCGCGGCAATCTGGTGTGCAGGGAACATAAGGGCACCGGCGCCGAGGTGTTCCGCTGCTTCTATCATGGCTGGATCTTCAACACCCGCGGCGAACTGAAGGGCATTCCGGGTGAGGCTGCCTATAGCGACGCCTTCGATCGCGAGGCACTCGGCCTTGAGCCGACGCCCCGGATGCACAATCATCGCGGCTGCATCTTCGTGTCCTACGATCCGGACATCGAGAGCTTCGAGGACTATATGGGCGAGATGCTCAAGGTCTTCGACAACACGCTCGACCAGGGCGATATGGAATTTTCCGAGGGCCACTTCGAATATTCCATGCGGGCGAACTGGAAGCTGCTCGTCGAGAACTCGATGGACGGTTATCACGGCGCTTTCACGCATGAACGGTTCTTCACCCACTTCATGCCCTCGGTGGGAATGAGCGCTGGCCTGCCGACGGTGCCTCCGATCGGCAGCAAGGATGACGTCCCTACGATCTATGCGCCGGTGGAGCTCGGCAACGGCCACGTCACCACCCGCTATCCGAAGGCGGGCGTTTACAACAGGTCGACCCCCTATTACGAGAAATTCGCCAATGAAGACCTGCAGAAATATCGCGCGTTGCTGACGCAGCGGCATGGTGCCGATAAAGCCAGCATGATCGAAGGCGGCTCGGGCAACTATCTGATTTTCCCGAACCTGCTCATCATCGACGGTTGGCACGTGTTCCGTACCTTCTATCCGAGCAGCCCGGATTACATGGAAATCACCGGCTGGGCTTGTTTACCCAAGGAAGATCCCCCCAACCTGCGCAGACATCGGCTCGATTGGTATCTGGGTTTCCAGGGTCCCGGCGGGTTTGCCACGCCCGATGACGTCGAGGCGCTCGAAGGCTGCCAGATGGGTTTTGCGACCTACAAGGAAGTCGAGTGGTCGGACATCTCGCGCGGCATGAAGGGCAATTTGAAAGGCGGCCCCAGCGAATTGCAGATGCGGGTGTTCTGGCGGGAATGGGCCGCGCGGTTGAGCGGTAGCCCGCATGCCGCCGAACATGACGACTGATCATACCCGGCCGTGCCAAAGCGCGGCTCCATACATTATTGTTTGAGAGGATATGAGGGTGGCGACAGCGATAACACGACAACAGGTCGAGGATTTTCTTTTCGCGGAAGCGGATTTGCTGGACAGCTGGAAGCTCAATGAGTGGCTGGCGCTGTTCGATCCGGAGCGCGGCGGCTATTACATACCGACCATGGACGCGCCAAACGCCGATCACACCAAGGCGCTTTATCTGATCGCCGACGACATGGTCCGCCTGAAATCCCGCGTGGCCCAGCTGCTGTCCGGCACCACCTGGGCGGAAAATCCGCCGTCGCGCACCAACCACTTGATCAGCAATGTGCGGATCACCGGTCAGGAAGGCGATGCGATTTTAGTGCAGGCCAATTTCGTGGTGTACCGGATGCGCTTCCAGAACATCGATCCCTATATCGGCAAGTACCACTACCAGCTGTTGCCGCATAACGGCTCGTTCCGCATCCTGGAGCGGCGCGTCTTCCTCGACCTCGAGGCGCTGCGGCCCCACGGCAAGGTCTCCTTCATCGTTTGAGGCAGTCGCGACCTGGCTACTTCCCGGCCACGGGGCGCTGTCTCACCCTGCGTTATTCCTCCACCCAGTCGATGGTGTCCGGCAAGGCCGCCCGATTGGTGCGGAACGCATTGGCAGCGTTGGCGCTGTCCTCATAGCCGAACGAGATGCCGCATACCATCTGGCGTTCCTGCGGAATGTTGAGATAGCTCTTTACAAACTTCGATTGCGTGGCGAGCGCGGCTTGCGCGATCGAGGCGACACCGAAGCTTTGGGCTGCCAGCATGAAATTGGCTACATAGGCGCCACAATCCACCGCCCCATAAACCCCAAGCGGTTCCTCGGTTGTGATGATGGCGACGTGGGGGGCACCGAAAAAGCGGAAGTTTTCGAGGCCTTGCCGGCCAGAGGCGATGCGGTCACCACGCGCGATTCCGACGCTGTCATAAAGCTGGAAGCCACATTCCCGGCGTCGATCGAGATAGATCCCCCGATATTCTCTGGGAAACGGGATGTCCGGGTCCGGTTTGGTCTCTGGCTTCTGCACGTGAGCAAGCAATGCTTCGCGGAACTTGTCGGTCGCCGCCCCACTGGCGATCGTGACCTGCCAAGGTTGGGAATTGCACCAAGAGGCGGTCTTCTGGGCCAACGCCAGGAAACTCTTGATGACGGGACGAGGAACCGGGTCCGGACGGAACCCACGGCAGCTGTGCCGTTCGGAAAGCAATTGCTCCAGCACCTGGGCGCGAGGAAACGGCCCCGCGATGTCGCGATCGGTGCCGACGGGATTTACGGCTGTCGTCATGTCTTCTCCATGGGGCTCTAGCCGCCTTCCGCAGTTGGTCGGACGGGGGTGGCCGGGACCAGTCATTTGCCCGTTTTAACGCGCTGGCCTCGGGCCTGCTACGCCAAAGTCGGGACCGGGTGCTGCGTTCGATGCGAGCGGCCACTGGTTGGCAGGGAGAGAACTAGCTCCTTGACCGAGGCGCCGCGCGATTCCGATCGTGTCAGACCGCACGGCGCAGATCATGGGAGGAGGCGTTGCCCCGATTGTCAGAACGTCGCGCCAGCCTTTACCATGAAGGTTCTCCCGGGCAGGGGGTAGGCACTGAAGCGCCCCGGGGTGAAGGCGCTGGCGATCGCATAGTCATAATACAGCGCGTTCAGCGCATTGTTCACTGCCAAGGACCAGAAGAACTGCTGATATTCACCACTCAGTTTGAAGTCGATGGTGGCATTCGCGGGAATCGGACGCTGGGTATTCGGCTGGTCATTGTCCATGCGGCGGCTGCTCCAGGCGCGCAGCGTCGCGTCGGCCACCAGATATTTCTGCCAGATGTTCCAGCTTACCCCGGCATTGGCCGTATAGCGCGAGACCAGTGGCACGTCGTTGCCGGTGAACGCCCCCTCGCGAAAGACGGCGCGGGTATAGGCAAAGCCGCCCCGCAGCAGCACGGTTTCGCTGAGACGGTAGGACGCGTCGGTCTCCGAGCCGTAGCGCCGAGTCGGATCGAGATTTTTATTGAAGAAGTTGACCGGATCGAAATGGATCTCGTTGGTTAGCTCCATGTCATAGATGCTGGATTGCAGCTGGAAGGCGCCGCTCCTGACGCGGAATCCACCCTCCACGTCATGCGATGTCTGGGTCTTCAGCTGAAAAGTGCCGGGAATTGGATTGAAGAAGGCGTCAAAGGCTGGGCCGGACGAGACCCGCTCGTCAACGTCGGGCGTGCGAAAGGCGCGCGCCGCACGGGCGAACACCGAAAATACATCGTTGATCCGGTGTTCAACGCCGACATGGAGCGCGTATTGCGTTTCGTTGCTGTTGAGCGGGTTGGCCTGGGTATCGAAGGCGCCCGGCGCGGTCGGATCGAAACGATCTCGCGCGGCCAGGTTTATGCTCTGAACCCGTGCGCCGTAAGAAAAATCGGTCGTGGGGAAAAGCCCGAGCGTCTGTTGCCAATAAGCCGCAATGGTCTGTTGCGAAAGATCGTAGATATGGATCGGCGGAAGGCCGCTAAACTGACTGCGGTTGGAGTGATAGCTGGCGTCGTAGTAGTCCATTCCGGTCAGAATGTTGGATTCGAGCCCAAATACCGGGTTTTTGATGCTCAGCCGCGGCGTCAGGGACCAGGTCTGCAACGTGGTATCGACATAGCTCTCCGCGAACGGTGTAAAGAAGCCAGCCTGTTGTTTCTTGTCCCGTACCCCGCCATCGACGATGAGTTGGGCGCCATTCCATAAGGTTTGGGTAAAGCCGGCCGTCGCGTTGGCGCCCTGTTTGTTAGCATAATCACGCGGGGTCGAGGTACCGCGCCGGTCGGTGGTCAGTTGATCGAGGCCGATCGAAGGCTGCACCAGGCGGCCTCCGGGAAGGCCAAGCTTCTGATCGTCCCCCGATAGCGTGAGAAAGGCGGAGAAGTCGGCGGTATTGTAACTGACGTTGCCAATTCCGTTGGCCTGATTGAGGGCGTTGTTGACCCGGTAGCCGTCAGAATGGATTGCCGTACCATAGAATGATGTCGACCACGGGCCGGAGTGGGTCGATGCGGACAGCGCGCCAAGACGCTGGTTGAACGAGCCAAGGCCGCCTTCGATGCGCGCTGTGAGCGGCGGGCCGCCCGCGCCGGTCTTGGTGACGATGTTGATGACGCCGCCGACGGCGTTGTCGCCGTAGAGCACCGCGCCACTGTTACCCCGGGTAATTTCAATACGTTCGATCGATTCGCGCGGGATCGTGGAAAGGTCGACGCCCTGCATGTCGATATCGTTCAGTCGGCGGCCGTTGATGAGGATCAGGGTGTTGGCGGTGGCGAAGGCGCCGAAGCCGCGCATATCAACGGTAGTTCCGGCGCCCCCCACTCCGCCATAAAGGTTCGTCAGTTGCACGCCCGGCGTCTGGGCGATGATTTCCTGAACCGTTTGCGCCGGCGAGCGGGCAATATCTTGCGCGGTAATCACGGTTGCGGCGGCGCCGACGATACCGCTGAACCGGCGCTGGGTGGCTCCCGATGTCGGGCTTGCGGCGGGTTTGGACGAACGCGCGGCGGTCGGAACGATCCGACCGCTCCCGGGGCCCTGGTCTGCGACAGGCTTGGCGCGGGTGCGTGTTTGATCGGAGGGAGCATCGATCTCGATCGGCGGCAGTTGACCGGATGGCGACGGCTCGGCGTTCGCGGCCGAGAATCCAAAAGTCGTGGGGACGAGAAAGGTTGAAGCCAGCAGCAGGCGCCGCAGCGAAGGGGTAGCGCGTTTCGAAAACATGGCAAAAGCCTCGGTATGACGTCAGTGGCACGTCACAGCGAAGCAGCTTCACCATCAGCACTTTCGCACCTCAGGCGAAGATCATGTCTGTACTCCCCGACCGACATCCTCGCGTGTGACCACGATCGACGGCAGGTCTCCTGGCTCGCGGGTCGATACCTTACGTCGCCTTCCCAGGACCGAGTCGCCCAGTGGCTTGTGACGAAAGATTCACCGCTTACAGTTGCGGGGGCAGCCGCGGCATTGGGGTTTCCCCCGCACCGCATTCCCTTTTGATCCCCGAAAGGGGGAACCGTCGCAGCTATGTAGGATTTTGCTGAAGCCAGAGTCAATCCCACCCTTTCCTGCGTGACTGGCTTGTGTGGCGGGCACGCGGCTTTCGGCGGCGCTTGTACTTGGACCCAATCCCGGTAAGAGCATGAGCCATCATGAACGGGATCGACCCATGACTGACAGCCAGGCAATCGCCATCGGCGGCGCGGCGCAGCGCCGGGCGGGTGTGATGGTCATGCTCGCCTGCCTGGTGATTCTGCTGATGCTAATTTCGCTTGGGACCGGGCCGGTGTGGCTGTCACCCGTCGAAGTAGCCAAGGCGTTGCTTGGTGCGGGCGGCGATGTGCAGCAGGTGATTGTGTGGGAAATCCGGCTGCCGCGCACGATTCTCGGTCTGGCGATTGGTGGCATTCTCGGTCTTTCCGGCGCGGCCTTGCAGGGCTTGCTTCGGAACCCACTTGCCTCGCCGTCGCTGTTCGGCGCGCCGCAATCGGCGGCTTTTGGGGCGGTGTTGGTGATTGCGCTTGGCCTTGCCGACGTGCGCTCCTATGCGCTGCCGGTCGCAGCGATTGCCGCGGCGTTTGCGTCGGTTTTCGTCCTGCTTGCGGTGGCCGGCCGCAATGCCGGCCTCCTGGTGCTCATTCTCTCTGGATTGGCGATCTCGAGCCTTGCAGGGGCCGCAACCGCGCTGGTGATGAACCTGTCCAGCAACCCTTTTGTGGTGCTGGAGATCGCGTTTTGGCTGTTGGGTTCGCTGGAGGATCGCAGCTTCCGCCACGTGATGTTGGCACTGCCCTTCATCGCAGTGGGAGCGCTCGTGTTGTGGCGCCAACGGGATGCCTTCCGCGCGCTCAGCCTCGGCGAGGAGGCGGCGCAAAGTCTTGGCGTCGATGTCAGTCGCCTGCGGCTTTGGGTCATCATCGGCGTGGCGCTTGGCGTCGGCGGCGGCGTTGCCGTATCTGGAAGCATCGGCTTCATCGGTCTGGTGGCGCCGCATCTGGTGCGGCCCTTGGTCGGATATGATCCGGGGAAGCTGCTTGCGCCCAGTGCGCTGGCGGGGGCCGCATTATTATTGGCCGCCGATATCGCGGTGCGGGTCATTCCGTCCACCAGCGATATCAAAGTCGGTGTTCTGACCTCGATCATTGGCGTGCCATTCTTCCTCTATCTGATCATGCGTGAACGACGATCGCTTGGCGGAGGCGTGCTATGACGGGACCGCTCCTGATGGCGGTTGGCGTAAGGGTGTGGCTTGGCGGGCGCGAAGTGTTGCGTGACGTCTCGCTGTCGCTTGCTCCCGGGCAATTGGTGGCCCTCGTGGGGCCGAACGGAGCCGGAAAAACCACGCTGCTTCGCGCGCTTTCGGGCCTTGTGCCTTCGCACGGGAGTATTGACGTCGGTGGGCAGCCGCTGGCCTTGCTGTCGCTGGAACAGCGCGCGCGCCGCTTTGCCTATCTGCCCCAGGGCCATGTCGTGCATTGGCCGCTGCCGGTTCAAGATATTGTCGCGCTCGGGCGCTATCCGCATGGCGCCACCGATCCGTCGCGGCTGTCGGCGGCCGATGAGGAAGCGGTCCGGCGCGCCATGCAGCTCGCGGACGTTGCTGATCTCGCTCGCCGTCGTGTGACCGAACTCTCCGGCGGCGAGCGTAGCCGGGTCGCGCTGGCGCGGGTGCTCGCCGTGCAAGCCCCGGTGATTCTGGCGGACGAGCCCACCGCCTCGCTTGATCCGCGCCATCAGATCGACGTTATGCAGACCCTGCGGGCGGCTGCACGGAAGAACGTACTGGTGATGGTGGTGACGCACGATCTCGGCCTTGCCGCGCGATTTGCCGATACCATTCTGGTGATGTCGGATGGACGTCTGGTGTCGCAGGGCAAGCCTGATCAGGCGTTGAGCGAACAGGTGATCGCCGAGGTGTTTCGGATCAGCGCCTATCGTGCCGAGTATCGTGACGAAGCCGTGATCGTGCCTTGGGATGGACCCTGATGCGGCGCCGCGCCATATCGAGCGAAGCGGCCGCCGGGGTCGTGTTGGCCGCTGTCGCCCTCACCAGCTTCTCGCCATCACTCATGGCTACCGAGCCGCCGCGCATCACCTCGATGAACGTTTGCACCGACCAGCTCCTGCTCACGCTTGCCGGTGAACAGATCCAGGGATTGAGCCGTTATGCTCGCAACGCGGAGCAATCCTGGGCTGCGAGCGAAGCGCGCGCCTATCCGATTCTCTCGGGCGGAGCCGAAGACATTTTGATGCTCAAGCCGGATATCGTTCTTGCCAGTCAGTTCGACAAACGCGAAACCCGCGCGTTGCTTCGCCAAAACGGTTTGCGTCTGGTCGAATTTGCCGTGCCGCGTGACCTCGTGGACGTGAAAGCCCAGATCCGCGAGGTGGGTGCGATGGCCGGCCATTCCGATCGCGCCGAAGAAGAGATCGCCCGGATCGATGCGGCACTGGAACGGGCGAAGCGGGCGGTTGCAAACCGGCATTACCGCATTTTGCCGCTGTCACGACGCGGTTGGGTTTCGGGCGATGAAAGCCTGATCGGCTCGCTATTGAAGGAGATCGGGCTCATCAATGCCGCCGCCGAGCTTGGCGTTTCTTCGGGCGGATTTGTCTCGCTGGAATCCATCGTCAAGCTGAAGCCGGATTTCCTGCTCGTCTCCGAAAGCGGCAATCGGGCCGAAGACGATGGGCGCGCCTTCCTGCTGCATCCGGCGCTGGAACAATTTTATCCGGCGTCCAAACGCATCGTGGTTCCGGAACGGCTTACCGTCTGCGGCGGCGTGATGCTCGCCGATGCGCTTGATCTGCTCGCCCAGGGAGTGGAGCGGGTCGGCCGGTAGATGCTTCGCGCATGGCGCGTCAGCGCTGGCCGTGGTTGATCGGGTGCCGCTTCTCCCATAGTAGGACAACACCGGAGGCCGATTGCCATAACTCCGGGGAAATTCGCAAAAGCCGGGGAGAATGAGGTTGCACGAAAGGATTGTTGCGCGCGATGAAGCCTCGCTTCGTTACGAAGGCTGGCGCGTGGTGGCGGTCTGCTTTCTGGCGGCCATCATAGGATGGTGCTTCGCCTTCTACGGACAAAGCATCTATCTGGCCGAAGTGCAGCGCCAGCACGGCTGGCCCGCGTCACTGATCTCCACGGCGACCACCTATTTCTATCTGCTTGGCGCCCTCATGCTGGCATTTGTCGGCGATGCCGTGCGTATCATCGGGCCCCGCCTCAGTCTGATAGGCGGCATAATGGCCATGGCCGGAGCCAACCTGTTGATTGGATACATTAGCTCGCCGTGGCAGCTCTATGTGGTGGACACGTTGCTGGCCATCGGTTGGGCCGGAACAAGTGTCGCCATGATATCCAGCACGGTCGGACTCTGGTTCGACAAGAAGCGCGGCATGGCCGTGAGTTTCGCGCTGAATGGCGCGAGTTTCGGCGGCATCTTGGGCGTACCCCTGTTGGTCGCTGCCATCGCGCGGTACGGCTTTTCGCAGGCGTCGACGCTCGCGGCCCTGACCATTCTCGTGCTGATGGTGCCCATCATTCTGGTTTTTGTCGGTCGTCCTCCCGCACGGAGCGAAGGAGCGATGATGGCCGGGTCTTCTTCGGGCTCAACCATAAGGGCGAAGGCTTTCCGCGACCTCGGATTTGTCACGGTCTCCGGGGCATTCGCGCTCGCCTTGCTCGCGCAGGTCGGCTTTCTAGTTCACCTGGTCTCTTTTCTCGACCCCATCGTCGGCCGCCAGACCGCGGCCATTGCTGTGTCCGTATTGACAGCCTGTTCGCTGGTTGGACGTCTGGCGTTCAGCCCCTTCATTGACAGGTTCAACCAACGCTGGACCTCGGCGGTTTCCTTTGCAGGCCAGGCGCTGGCGCTCGTGGTCATCCTGCATTCAAGCAGTCCCTCGGTGGCGCTCCTGGCCTGCGCTGCGTGCGGGTTGTTCTTCGGGAACATCCTGGTGCTGCCGTCACTGATTATTCAGCGGGAGTTTGCTGCCCGTTCGTTCGCCGTTCTGATCAGCCTGTCGTCGGCAATCGGTCAGATCACTTTCGCGCTTGGACCAGGTATCGTTGGGTGGTTGCGCGATCTTTCGGGTAGTTATCAATTGCCGTTTTACATTTGCGCGGCGATTGAGCTGTCCGCGGCCTTTGTCATCCTGATCAAGCCAAAGGCGCGGTCCGATCTGTAGTCGCAAGCGCCACGAGTTGCAGCCGCCTCACTGGATCAGGTGAGCTCTGAAACTTCCCCGCCCGGCAGGTCGACCTCGAACGCGTTCAGCGTCATCGAGACCAGGGTGTAATAGCCGCAAAGTCCGATGATTTCGACCAGACCGCGCTCACCGAGCAGCTTCACGGCGTCATCATAAAGGCCCTGCGCCAGGCCGTGACCTTCATGCAGTGACTTGGCCACATCATAGATCATCCGTGCTTTGGGATCGTCGAAGCGCGGCGCCCGGCGTTGTCGGATATCTTCGATAACGGCTGGTTCCAGGCCGCCGGCCAGGGCCAGCTTCTTGTGGGCGTACCATTCGTAATGCGAGGTCCAATGCCGTGCTGTGACGAGAATGGCGATTTCGGAAAGCTTTGGCGGAAACGATGTCTCGAAACGCAGGACGGCACCAAGTCGGGAGGCATGGCGGGCCATCTCCGCGCTGTTCAGCCAGGCCATCATCGGGGGCGGCGCGCTGCCGCGCTTGCCGGCGATCGACTCGTCGTAAATCTGCCGCTGATCTGCGCTCATCTCCTCAGGTGAAATCAGCTTCAGGCGCATGGCGTCCTTCCGGGAAGAGACTTAGCTAGTGTACTGAATCCGAAGTTCGTCAGTTGGTGCAGCACCCGCCAGGGCGAACTTCGGATTCGAAAGGACACTAGCAAATTATCGGTACTAGTGTCGTTTAGGGTTCAGAAATTCGCCCGACGGACTCGCAGCAAAACTGAAGCGAATTTCTGAACCACGACACTAGCGGATCGGCGGAGCATATTGAATGCCACCGGCATTCCAGAGCTGGTTGAGGCCGCGCGGAATCTTGAGTTTGGATCCACTGCCGACGTTTCGCTCATAGACCTCGCCGTAATTTCCGACGTGCCGGATAATGCGTGCGGCCCAATCCTTGCTGAGGCCGAGATCCTCGCCGAACGAGCCTTCGGTGCCGACTAGCCGCATCACGTCCGGCTTTTTCGACTTCAATGCTTCGTCGATGTTCTTGGAGGTGACACCGAGTTCCTCGGCGTTGATCATCGCATAGAGTGTCCACTTGACGATCATCATCCAGTCATCGTCGCGCTGCCGGACCACCGGCGCAAGCGGCTCCTTGGAAATGACATCGGGCAGGATCACATGGTCGTCGGGCTTGCCGAGATTCAGCCGCAGCGCGTAGAGCTGGGAGACATCAGCCGTCAGAACGTCGCACTGCGCGGTATCGTAGGCCTTCACGACATCGTCCAGCTTGGTGAATTTCATCTCCTGATATTTCATGTTGTTGGCGCGGAAATAGTCGGCCAGATTGAGTTGCGTCGTGGTGTCGGATTGCACGCAGACCTTGCTGTCGCCGAGATCGAGTGCGGAATCGACCTTGCGAGAGGCCGGCAGCATGAAGCCTTCGCCGTCGTAATAGGCGACCGCCGGGAAATAGAGGTCGTAATTGGTTTCGCGCGACATGCTCCATGTCGAATTGCGCGAAAGGATGTCGACCTTGCGATTCTGCAACTCCTTGAAGCGCTCATTGGCATCGAGCGGCACGAATCGGGTCCGCGCCGGGTCGTCAAAGATCGCCGCCGCGACCGCGCGGCAGAAATCGACGTCAAAGCCGGTCCAATTGCCCTTGTCATCCGGCGCCGAGAAGCCGGGCAGACCGCGATTGACGCCGCACAGCACTTCGCCCCGTCGCATCGTGCGTTTCAGCGTCCGCGTGTCGTATCGTTCGTAGGTAATCGCGATCGCCGCGACGGCTACAGCCACCGCAAGCCCGATCAGCAGCCCGCCCCGAAATGTCCCCATGTTGATTCCCACCAATGTCAGAAATTAAATCGGCCGCAGAAAACGCGCGGTGCTAAAGCTCCGGCTTCTGCCGAACGATGACCTTGGTCCCCACCGGGACACGATCATAGAGATCGGCGACGTCCGCGTTCACCAGCCGGAAGCAGCCGGATGATACGGCCGTGCCGATCGTGTCAGGCCGGTTGGTGCCGTGGATGCGATACACCGTGGTGCCGAGATACATGGCCCGCGCGCCGAGCGGGTTACCCGGTCCGCCAGCCATGAAGCGGGGCAAATAGGGCTGCCGTGCGATCATTTCCGGCGGCGGTGTCCAATCCGGCCACTCCGCCTTGCGGGTGATGTTCAACAGACCTTGCCACTGGAAGCCGTCCCGGCCGACGCCGATGCCATATCGGAGCGCGCGGCCATTGCCCTGGATCAGATAGAGATGGCGTTCGGCTGTCTGGACGATGATGGTGCCCGGAGGCTCATTGGTCCGGTAATAGACGAGCTGCTTTCGATATTCGGGGTCGAGTTGGACCGAATCGTCGGCAAGCAGTCCCGGCTGGTCACCGACATCCGGTTGTTGGGCAAAGCCATGCGAGACCGAAAACGTCAGGCTGATCGCGGAGATCAGGGTCAAAGCCAGATGCCGGGGCGCGATCATGGGCTCTCCTCATGGGCGTGCGAATTTCCTAACACGGCCGTGGTTTTACACGGTTTGCGGTAATGCGGGAACCGGCAAATGTCGGGGCTGCGCAGTGCGCGACCCGGGCGAAAGGCAGAGCCGCGCGAATTCCTGGCAAGGATGCAAGCAGTATTTAGACGCAAAACGGCCCGGAAGGAGGGGGCCATTCCTTCCGGGCCGCTGGAGGTATTCTTGGATGGTAAGCCTAGATAGCAGACGAATGTTTCGCGATGATTTCGCGATATGTTTCTGAGAGGCGCGAACTTTTTCTTGGTTAAACCGGGGTTAAGCGGCCAGAGGGTTGATGCCGGCGCCACGCAATAGCTGCGCCAGTTGCTTGCGGGCATAGAACATCCGGGTCTTCACCGTGCTCTGTGGAATTCCGATCAGCTCGCCCGCCTGCTCCACCGACATGTCGTGGTAATAGACCAGATCAATGATCTCCCGATGCGCGGGGGAGAGCCGGGCCACGCATTTTCGCAGGATGGCGCTGACATGGCTCCGTTCCAACAGGATGTCGGCGGTTTCGGAGCCGTCGGCCATTTGGCGCACGTCTTCGTGGTCCAGGTCTTCATGGCGTCGCTGGCGCAACGCTGACAGCGCCTTGAAGCGCGCAATGGACAACAGCCAGGTGGAGACCTGGGATTGCCCCCGGAATTGACCCGCTGTACGCCAAACATCGAGAAAGACCAGGCTCACGATATCTTCGGCCTGCGTGGCGTCCCGCACCATACGCAGGACGAAGCGGTAAACCCTAATGTGATGACGGGTATAGAAGATATGCATGGAGGTGCGGTTGCCTTCGGCGATACCCTCCAGCAGCACTGCATCCGAAGCGGCCTGTACCGAAATCGCGCCCTGGCGCGTGATGTCGATGGCGATGACGTTTGACATGACGGACCCCCGTACTCGCCCCTTTTCCGGGGCATCTATTGGAAGGATTGATAGTCCGACAGGGTTTCGGGATGTCTGCGCCAAAGCAGAAAATGGTTTCATGGCCCGGGAGAATTGTTTCGTCGCCGGGGGACGGACGAAACATAGCGCCAAAAAACGGAGCCAATTCAGGAAGCACCGAGACCCGGAATCGCGCCGAGGTAAATACCGTCATGGCCGCGGAATGAACCCGGCCATAACAGGGAGCATTATTGGGGATCAGCCTTTGTCGTCTGCCGGCGAAAACAGGTATCCGCCGCCGCGAATGGTGCGGATCACGGTCGGTTTGGCCGGGTCTGGTTCGATCTTGCGGCGGATTCGCATGATGCGCAGATCGACGGCGCGGTCGAAAGCCTCGCTGTCGCGCGCATTGGCAAGTTCAAGCAGACGCTCGCGCGATAACACCCGCTTGGGGTTGGCCGCAAACACCTTGAGCAGGCTGAATTCCGACGCGGTCAGCGGATGCTCGTTGCCTTCCTGGTCACGCAGCGCCTGGGCCGCCAGATCAAGCCATTTGGTGCCGAATCGGACAAGCTGGTCTTTGGCCGGTTTCACCGTTTGCGTCGCTTCCGGCATTGCCCGCGCCGGGATCGAGCGTCGCAATACGGAGCGGATCCGGGCCATCAATTCCCGCAGCTCGCAGGGTTTGGCGATATAGTCGTCGGCACCAAGCTCCAGCCCGACCACGCGATCGATAGGGCTTGCCGTGGCGGTTAGCATGATAATGGGGATGTTGCTCCGGCTCTTGAGGTCGCGGATGATCGAAAGCCCATCCTCCTCCGGCATATTGAGATCCAGCACCACCAGATCCGGCGTCTCGTTATCGAGTACGCCGCGCAAGCTTGAACCGCCGTCGCACAGCGTTACGCTGAACCCATGCATCTTGAGGTACTCGCCGACCATTTCGCGGGCTGGGGCCTCGTCATCGACGACGATGATGTGCTGATTCTGCGGCATGTCAGGAGGCTTTCGCGACCGGCAGCACAATGGTGAAGGTCGATCCCTGTCCGGGGCCCGGACTGTCGGCCTTCACCTCGCCGCCATGCATGTCGACGATGCGCTTGACGATCGAAAGGCCAAGGCCGGTCGAACTTTCCCCTCCGGTCGGCTTGGCGGAAAGCCGCTGGAAGCGGCCAAACAGACGGCCGATATCCTCAGGTGACAGCCCCGCCCCTTCGTCGCTAATGCGGATGCGAACCATGCCTTCTTGCCCAATCACGGTCGCGGTGATTTTCCCGCCGACGGGGCTGTATTTGATCGCATTACTGACCAGATTGTCGATCGCCTCCCGCATTCTGTCAGCATCGACCATGGTGATAGTATGAGCCGGAGCCGATACGGCGAGGGCCTGCTGCTTGTTGGCCGCCAACGGCTGATTGGCTTCCACCACTTCGCCGACAAGCGCGCCGATATCGACGGCCTCGCGACGGATGGAGATGTCGAAGGCATCCGCCATCGCGTCGGAAATCAGATGATCGACCATGGAGGTCAGGCGACGCGTGGCGTCCCGGATGTGCTCGATTTGAGCCAGGACGCTTTCCCGGGAAGCCTGCGAGCTGATCAGCTCGGTCAGCATTTCGGTGCGGCCGAGTATGACGCCGAGCGGATTTTTAAGGTCATGCGCCACCGTCCCCAGAATCTCGTTCTTGAAGCCGTTGGCGCGCTGCAACCGCAACCATTGCGCCGATAGCCGCTGATTGGCCTGGGTGAGCGCGCGGGTGCGCTGGGTCACCCGGTCTTCGAGTTGGGTGTTGGCCTCCTGCAATTGCTGATACAGGATCACGTTGTCGAACGCGATCGAAAGTCGGCTGCCGAAAATCTCCACCAGCGAGCGGTCGGTCTCCGACAATGGCCGCTCGGTTTGCAGCAGCACCACGACCTCGCGGCCGCTGCCGGTGCGGACATAAAGCACCGTTCGCTCGCCGAAAAAATCGTGCGCGCGGCGATGAAAAGCGGCTTCGACCATGGATCGCAACTCGGGCTCAAGCGCCTTGGAGTCGGGCTCGCCGGTAAAGCGGCTGTAACAGCCGGAGCCGGCTAGCACGGAAAACTCGTCGCCGGCGGTTCCGTCATCCCGCAATACCAGAATTCCAGCGCAATCGACGTTGAGCAGCGAGGCGATCTGCGTCAGCACGCCTTCGGCCAGCCGCTGCATGGACCGGAAATCGTAGAGCGTGGAGGCCGCATCGATGATGATCTCTAGCCCACGCCGGGTCTGCACCATGCGTTCGAGCTGTTGATAGCTGCGAATCGCCGCCGTCAGTGAAGTAAACAGTTTGTCGGCGGTCAGCTCGGTCTTGGCCTTGTAGTCGTTGATGTCGTAATCGACGATGACGCGCCGCTCCGGAGCCTGTCCGGGCTGCCCGGTGCGCAGAATGATCCGCACGGTTTCATTCTTGATTTCGTGGCGGATGTATTCGACGAGGTCGAGGCCCGCCGAATCGGTCTCCATGATCACGTCAAGCAGCACTGCGGCGATGTCGGGATGATCGCGCATCAAGGCCCGCCCTTCGGCCGCCGAATAGGCGGACAGGATTTCGAGCGTCTGCCCGTTGAGGTCGTAATCGCTCAGCGCAAAGCGGGTACCCTCATGCACCGCGTGATCGTCATCGATCACCGCGATCTTCCACTTGCGGCCGGACGACGGCCGGGGAATAGCCCCGGAATCGTCGATTAGAAGGAGGACATCGTCCTGTTCGGCCATGCAGGATTTCCGTGACTGGGTGACTCGGCGCCAGCGGTAGCGCCGGGCGCGATGCGCGGCATGATAATGCGAAAGGTCGTGCCTTGTCCCGGCCTGGAATCCAGCATCATGTGGCCGCCGAGCTGTTGGGTTACTAGGTTATAGACGATGTGCAACCCGAGCCCGGTACCGCCGGCGTTGCGGCGGGTGGTGAAGAACGGATCGAACGCCTGGCGCTGCACGTCGGGCGCCATGCCAGCACCGTCATCGGCGAAAATCAGCTCGAGATCGTCTGCGCCGCGCGGTTTGGCGGTGATGGAAATGGTGCCGGTTCGCCCGTCGGCGAAGGCGTGGTTGGCGGCATTGAGGAAGAGGTTGGTGAGGATTTGCCCGTAAGAGCCGGGATAGCTGTCCACCGTCATCGCTTCGGGGATTTCGATCGCCACGCCGATCGGCGCCTTTTTCAACACCGGCCGCAGGCTGGTGATGATTTGGTTGGTGGCTTCCTTCAGATTGAACTGCCTCCGCTCGGCATGCGCGCGGTCGACCGCGACCTGTTTGAACGACTGGATCAGATCGCCGGCGCGGTGCAGGTTTGCCACCAATTGCGCCGCCGCATCCCGTGAATTCTGGACAAATTCGTCCAGCCGCGAGCGCCGCAGCGGCGCGCCCGTTCTCATTTCGGCATCGAAGGTCTCGGCGCGGCGGGCAAAGCTCGAGGCCACGGTCAGGCTGATTCCAATCGGGTTGTTCACCTCATGGGCGACGCCCGCGACCAGCCCGCCGAGCGCCGCCAGCCTTTCGGCATCGATCAGCGTTTGCTGGGTGGCCTTGAGTTCGAGCAGAGCGCTTTCGGCATTTTCCTTGGAGGCGCGCAGTTCTTCCTCGGCCTTGCGCTTGGCGATCGCGTTCTCCCGGAAGATCTCTACCGCCCGGGCCATTTTCCCGACCTCGTCTCTCGCGCCGGTTCCAAGGACCCGACGGTCATAGTCGCCGGAAATGATGGCGCGCATCGCCGTCATGATCTGCTGCAGAGGCAGGCGGATGCTCAGAGCGATCAGTACGCTGGCGATGATGATGATGGCGGTGAAAATCCCCGCGATCGATAGCACGCTGCGGGAGGTTTCCCGCAGCGTCCGGTCGAAGGTCTCCTGCGCCTTCTGCTCACGTCCGCGCATCTTGGCGGACAATTCGTCAATGGCGCCGATGGCGTCAGCCTGACTGGCATCGATGGTGTTTCGCAGCAATTCGGTTCGGGTGGTGAGCTGTTCGGACAGCCGGTCGAGACCTTCCCGCAGCGCTTCGGTGCGCGCCTGCAGCCGCTGCAGGGCAGTGCGCTGCAGGTCGTTATCTGCCAGACCCATCATCACTGGGATGGTCTTCTCGATGGTCTCGGTGTTTCGCCGGGCTTCCTCGGCGGAGGCCGTAGCCAGCGACAGGTAATAGGCGTTTGCCGCGACCAAAAGCGCGGTAAAGGCCTCGCGTGATTTGCCAAGCGAGGGGGCGATCGGTGCGTCGCGGTGACCGGTCGCACCATCGATCACCGAATATAGTGCGGCGATATCGCGGGCCGGCGCCAACACCTGTTCTTCATAGGTGCGGCTGATAGTCGCTTGAATGCCGCGCAATTCCCCAAAGCCGTTGAGAAAGCGCTCGGTCACCCGCTCAAGCTTTTCGACCGAGCCAGACAGCATCGGGTCGGTCGCCGCCCGTGTTGTCAACGTGCCGAGAACGGCTTCGCGCAGCAGCAAGATCTCGGCGAACAGGTCCGGACTTGGCTGGTTGATGTAGCGGTGAATCAGGTTCTGCAGCCGCCCGGTCTCACTCTCGAGCAGCGCGAGGATCTTGTCCGATTCCCGAACCTGGCGCACATCGTCCCAGGCCGAGCGAAGGACTTTCGAGCCGTTCCAGATCATCGCGGCGAGCACGATCACCACGGCCGAATTCAGCGCAGCGATGGACAGGATGCGCCATCGAATCGGGACGGCGCGAACGAGGCTAAGCAGGCGGGAGCGGCCGAGCACGACCGGCCCGGTCGGCCGGTGCGCCATTTCGTCCTGTGCCCTCGGTCCGTGCATCAATCTACTCTGCCTTGCTACGCTGCTCGATGGCTCCGGCGGACCGGATCGGGTGGGGGTCCTCCGGCGTCATGGCCAATCTCGGGACCGGTCCGGCTCCCGGGAAACGGGCTGGCGAGCTGTCAGGCATGGGACCGGCTCCTGGATAAGGTCGCGGCGGCGGGTGGAAGGTTCAACGCAATTTAGCAGGATCGGGCGGAAGGGTGCTACCCAACCGGGCGCGAGCACGCCCCGGTCACGGGGGCGTAACCTACTGGTTGAATCGCCGGTCGCGGACTTCTATGAGAGGTGGTCGAGAGGCGTCGCAGGCGCGAGCGGGTGACAGGGTGAGTTCGATTTTGAAATCCCGGCGGTTTCCGCCAACGCTCATGGCCTTGATCCTGGCTGCGGCCCTGCTTCTGGCCGGGTCGTCTTCGGGTCGGGCCGCGACCGAAATCAGGTGGTGGCACGCCATGGCCGGCGAGCTTGGCCGGCAGGTCGAAAAGCTCGCCGATGACTTCAACGCCTCGCAGTCGGACTACCGCATCGTGCCGACTTACAAGGGCAGCTACACCGAAGCGGTTACGGCGGCAATTTTCGCCTTTCGCTCCCGCAGCCAGCCCGCGGTCGTGCAGGTCAGCGAGGTCGCCACGGCCACGATGATGGCGGCAAAGGGCGCGACCTATCCGGTGTTCGAGTTGATGCGGGACCAGGCGGAAGAGTTTTCGCCGGAGGCCTACCTCCCGGCGGTTGCCAGCTATTATGCGGACGTGAAGGGGAACATGCTCTCATTTCCCTTCAATGCCTCGACGCCGATCCTCTACTACAACAAGAACATGTTTCGGGCGGCCGGCCTTGACCCTGAAAATCCGCCGAAGACCTGGCCGGAACTGGGCGCCGCCGCTAGACGGTTGCGCGCCAGCGGCGTGGCTTGCGGCTTCACCACCTCGTGGCCTTCCTGGATCAATGTGGAGAATTTCTCGGCATACCATGACCTTCCGCTGGCGACCCGCTCCAACGGTTTTGACGGTCTCGACGCGGTTTTGGCCTTCAATAACCCCGCGATGGTGCGCCACATTGCTCAGCTTGCCGAATGGCAAACCGACCGCACCTTTGACTATGGCGGGCGCGGTACGAGCGCCGAGCCAAAATTCCAGAAGGGCGAGTGCGGCATCTTCATCGGCTCCTCGGCAACCCGGGCCGATATCAAGGCCAATTCGAAGTTCGACGTCGGTTACGGCATGTTGCCCTATTCGCCCGAAATTCCCGGCGCGCCTCGCAACACCATCATCGGCGGAGCTACCTTGTGGGTGCTGCGCGACCGTCCCCCTGCCGAATATAAGGGAGTGGCGAAGTTTTTTGCGTTTCTTTCCCGGCCCGAGATACAGGCCGCCTGGCATCAACACACTGGCTATTTGCCGATCACCAGGGCCGCGTTTGATCTGACGAGACAGCAGGGGTTCTACGACCGCAATCCAGGTGCCGCCATCGCGATCGAGCAGATGACGAAAAAGCCGCCCACCGAAAACTCACGCGGCATTCGCCTGGGCTCTTTTGTCCTGATTCGCGACGCCATCGAGGATGAGCTGGAGCAGGCGTTTAGCGGGCAGAAATCCGCTCAGGCGGCCCTTGATGCCGCGGTCGAACGCGGCAACAAATTGCTGCGGCAATTTGAACGGACCAATCCGTGATTGCTTTCGACCGCGCGCGGAGGCAAACCCGTGTTTCTTTTTGAGGGCATTCAGATTCGGCTCGCCATTGTCTCCGAAAGGCGATGTGGCACCCGGTCGGACCTTTGCGAAATCGCGGGCGGAACTATGGTGCGCCATTTGGAATTTCGTGCGTACAAGTTGCTTTTGATCTGCATGGGGAGGACAAAATGACCAGAAATCGCCGCCCGCTTTTAATCACCCGTCGTTCCCTGTTGTCGGGTGCCGCCAGCACCGCAGCGCTTGCGGTCGCTTCCCCATTCCCCACCCCGGCACTCGCCCAGAACGCGCCGCTCAAGGTCGGGCTGATGCTTCCTTATACCGGCACCTATGCCAAGCTCGGTCAATTCATTGACGATGGCTTCCGCCTTTATGTCGAGCAGAAGGGCGGCAAGCTCGGCGGGCGCGAGATTGCTTTCGTTCAGATCGATGACGAGTCCAAGCCCGAAGCCGCAACCGACAACATGAACCGGCTGGTCGGGCGCGAGAAGGTAGATGTCGTCATCGGCACGGTGCATTCCGGCGTGGCGATGGCTATGGTCAAGGTAGCGCGCGATACCAACACGCTTTTGATCATTCCGAATGCCGGCGCCAATGACGCCACGGGCGCTGCCTGCGCACCAAATATCTTCCGGACCTCGTTCTCGAACTGGCAGACGACCTATCCGATGGGCAAGGTCATGGCGGATGCCGGCATCAAGAATGTTGCGACCATCACCTGGAAATACACCGCCGGCAAAGAAATGATCGATGCCTTTGCCGAGAACTTCACCAGTCATGGCGGCAAGGTGTTGGCCGAGCTGACGGTGCCGTTCCCGGAAGTCGAATTCCAGGCGTTGCTGACGCAGATCGCGACATTGAAGCCGGACGCGGTGTTCAGCTTCTTCGCTGGCGGTGGCGCGGTGAAATTCGTGAAGGATTACGCGGCAGCCGGATTGAACAAATCGATTCCGCTCTATGGCGCGGGCTTTCTGACCGATGGCACCTTGCCGGCTCAGGGCGAGGCGGCCGAGGGCATCAAGACCACGTTGCATTATGCTGATGATCTGGATCATCCGGCCAATGTTGCCTTTCTCAAGGCCTTCAAGGCCAAGACCTCGAATGACGGCGATATCTATGGGGTGCAGGGTTACGACAGTGCGGCGCTGCTCGATATCGGCCTGGCCGCGGTCGGCGGCGATGCCACCGCCCGCGATCGCATGATCGCGGCGATGGCGGCAGCCAAGATCGATAGCCCCCGCGGACCCTTGTCCTTCAACAAGGCGCACAATCCGATCCAGGACATCTATCTGCGCGAAGTCCGCAATGGTCGCAACGCGCGTCTGTCGGTCGCACAGGCGGCGGTGAATGATCCAGCGCGCGGCTGCAAGCTGTCTTGAATCCTGCAAGATCGGGGCGCCTCTTAGTGCGCGGGCGCCTCATCGGATGAGCTTATGAGCTTGATGACCTTTGGCATTCAGCTTCTGAATGCCTTTCAATATGCGATGGTGCTGTTCCTGGTCGCCAGCGGCCTGACGCTGGTGTTCGGGATTCTCGGTTACATCAATCTCGCTCATGGCGCGTTCTATATGCTGGGCGCCTATCTCGCCTACTGGATCGTGGCCAAGACCGGAAGCTTCGCTCTCGCGATGATCGGGGGAACAGCCATCGCCTTCGTCCTCGGCGTGATCCTGGAGCGAACACTGGTCCAGCGCCTTTATGGCCGGGACCACCTGATGCAGGTCTTGCTGTCGTTTGGATTGATCCTGGTCCTCGACGATGCGCGTCAGATCCTGTTCGGCAAGGATGTGCATGCGGTGGCGCCGCCTTCTTGGCTGGGCGGCACGATCCAGCTCACCGACAATCTGTCCTACTCCGTTTACCGCCTGGCGATTTCCGCCTTCTGCCTGGCGGTGGCGGCAGCGATGTTCTGGGTGATCGCGCGCACCAGGATCGGGATGATGGTGCGAGCGGGCGCGGAGAACCGCGAAATGACGCGCGTGCTCGGCATAGGCTTCGATCGCCTCAATCGCTATGTGTTCGCCGCCGGCATTGCACTCGCCGCGCTCGGGGGCATCGTGATTGCGCCGATCTCGACCGTGTTTCCGGGAATGGGAGACGGAATGCTGATCCTGTCGTTTGTCGTCGTCGTGCTGGGTGGCATAGGTTCTGTCGGCGGGGCCGCGCTCGGTGCTCTGCTGGTCGGCATCACCGACACCTTTGGCAAGGTATTCTTTCCCAGCATCTCCAGCATTCTGGTCTACCTCCTGATGGCGGCGGTGCTGGTATGGCGTCCGAGCGGCCTGCTCGGGCGAGGGGAGATATGACATGAGCTTCCGCGCGCCCAGCTTGGCGCAGACGCTATTCGTGGTCGCTCTGTTTGTCGCGCTCACGCTGCCGCTATTTGCCTCCGCCTATTATCTGCAGTTTGCCAGCAAGGTTCTGATTACGGGCGTTCTGGCCATGGGACTTAATCTTGCCGTGGGTCAGGGCGGAATGGTTAGCCTTTGTCATGGCGCGTTCTTTGGTGTTGCCGGCTACATTCTGGCGCTCGCCACGCCGGGTTATGACGCGGCGCCGTTGTTGGCCACGTTACCGCTCGCCGTCCTCGGATCAGCGGGGCTTGCCTTTTTGATTGGCTGTTTCGCGCTGCGGACGCGGGGGGTCTATTTCATCATGGTGACCCTCGCCTTTGGCGAGATGCTGTTTTACCTGTTTCACGACAGTGGTATTGCCGGTGGCTCCGACGGCGCCTTTATCAACGCGCGCCCCGATATCCTGATCGCCGGCCGTCAGTGGCTCAATCTCGAGAAGCCATTGGTGTTCTATTGCGTGATGCTTGCATTGACCGCGGCAGTTGCCGGCTTGTTGGCGATGCTGGTTCGTTCGCCCTTTGGCCATGCGCTGGCCGCCGTGCGCGACAATGAACGTCGGGCGCGCTCGCTCGGTTTTCCGATTTTTCGTATTCGTCTTTCAGCTTTCGTGATTTCGGGCGGGCTCGCAGGACTCGCAGGCTATTTCGCCGCCGCCCAATTCGGTTTTGTCGCTCCGCAAATGCTGAGCTGGCATGTTTCGGCCGCTGCGCTCGTCATGGTTCTGATCGGGGGATTGCGGTCGGTGACCGGTCCGTTGATCGGCGCGCTCGTGCTGACCGGGCTCGAAGAGGTGCTGAAGGCTGAGTTCGAGAACTGGAAGCTGATCGAGGGATTAATCGTCATCCTTTTGGTGATCGTGCTCCCTGGCGGCCTGCGACAGCTGGGCTTGCTGACGACTTGGGCTCCACGCAAGGAAGTGGCGCCTGCCTCCGGGGCCGGGCGTGCTTGATCTGGCGCGTCGAACGTTGCTGCGCGCCCGCGGACTGCGTAAACAGTTCGGAGGTGTCACCGCGGTCGCCGACGTTTCGCTCGATGTTCGCATGGGCGAGATCCACGCGGTGATCGGCCCGAACGGCGCAGGCAAGTCGACGCTGATCAATCTTCTGGCGGGTGAACTATACACTACCTCGGGTTCGATCTGGCTTGATGATCGGGATGTCACGTTTTGGCGGCCGGATCGCCGGGCGCGGGCCGGGCTTGGCCGGGCCTACCAGAAGACGACGCTGTTTCCCGACTTCAGCGTCCTGGAGAATGTCAGGCTTGCCGCCCAGGCGAGCGGATCTTCGCCGCTCCGGGTGTTCGGTTCGGCGCGGGCTGATGCCGTTCTGCTGGGCTGCGCGAGGACAGCGATCACCAAAGCCGGCCTTGGCGGACGGGAAGCTCTCTTGGCGCGAGCGTTAAGCCATGGCGAACAGCGGCAGCTTGAAATTGCCATGGTGCTCGCCACTGAGCCCCACGTCGTCCTGCTCGATGAGCCGTTGGCCGGCATGGGGCTCTCGGAGGCGCGCGACATCATTGCGCTCATTGCTTCCCTCAAGGCCGACCGCGCCATACTCTTGGTCGAACACGACATGGACGCCGTGTTCAAACTCGCCGACCGCCTGACAGTGATGCAGGACGGAAGAGTGATCGCCTCTGGCCTGCCCGAAGAAGTCCGGCATCAGCCCGCGGTGCGCATGGCCTATCTCGGCAATCCCCAGGCATTCGAATGAACGTGCTCCTGAAGGTCGAGCAGCTTGAATCGTTCTATGGTGCAAGCCAGGTTCTGCATGGGGTCAGTCTCGAGATCCCGAGGGGTCAGCAGGTCGCGCTGATTGGCCGCAACGGCATGGGCAAGACCTCGCTTTTGCGGTCGCTGATCGGTTTGATGCCGGGGTATCGCGGAAGCATCGCCTTCCAGGGACGCGATCTGGCCGGAGTGGCACCGGAAAGGATTGCGCGCGCCGGCATGGCGCTGGTGCCCGAAGGCCGCGGGATCTTCGGCTCGC
>Ga0207647_10000453_pt1 | contig 33344 bp, 32 predicted proteins | sample KBSCornC2_FD_184295 | JGI IMG/M metagenome (GOLD analysis project Ga0207647, IMG submission 184295) | Corn rhizosphere microbial communities from Kellogg Biological Station, Michigan, USA - C2 (SPAdes) (version 2) | ecosystem: Host-associated > Plants > Roots > Rhizosphere ... | reverse complement strand
CAATACTCGTGCCTATAATAGGTTTGCTAATGTAAATAAAAAGAGACAGTGTAAATACTGCCTCTGTCATAGAAATAACAATATTACAATTAATGTTTTATTTGGATGATTAATAACGGTGATTGTTTCAAAGCAGTATGTTAAAGTGCCTTTTTTTCACCATTTAAGGTGCCTTCCGCATATTTCACATCAGGTTTTGATGCAGAGCCATTATTCTGGGCCAATAAAAGTATTTGCCTTTCAATATCAACTGTTTGCGTCTGCATGCCCAATGAGCGGGAAAGATTACGTGCCTCCACCAGGTCGGCTTTTGCAGATGGTATGTCGCCAATGTTCACCTTTATGCCTGCAAGACCAAGCAAATTATTCATGGTGTGCTTGTCGTCATTTTGTCCACGCGATATGTTATTGCTTTGCAAATAATACCATTTGGCTTCAGACCAGCGGCGCAGTTTTACATACAAAGCTGCCAGATCGCTGAAATTATAGCTAGCATCATTGTAAACCCTGAAACGCATGTTGTGTTTAGCCTGCTCCATTACCATTTTTGAAGTAGCTACCAGGGTGTACTCGCAAGGCTCCAGCGCAATTGGCTGAACCTGTAAATTATTTAATTTTAAAATGTTATTGGTGCCAATAAACTGATGCCCATTCGCAGGTGGAAGGGCAGGTAAAATGATGTGCTTTTTTTTGAAACCTATCTTTTCCCAAATTTGGGCCGAAGCCGAAAAGCTGATCAGGCAAAAGAAAATGATTAGTCTTATACGCATTTATTCTATCCCGGTACTACTAATTAATTTGCTAATATACATATAAAATTGATTGACAAGCAATTGCAGGGTTTAATTAAAAACCTCTACCTGTCCATCGTGCAGCGCCCACACCATATAAGGGTGTGAATCAGCGTGAAAAGTATCGCCGTTAGCTGCAATCCCAATCATCCCTGCAAAACCGTTAAACGGTTTTAATTCGTTCAAGGTTTTAATGGTGGCCGACTGAATTGTCATTCCGTCCGTTACCCGTGTTACTATTTTGGGAGCTATCGCTCCACTCACAATATCCTCGCCTATACCTGTGCACGATACCCCCGCATATTGGTTTACATAATTTCCAGCCGCAGTAGCCGAATCACTTACACGGTACGGTATCTGGAAACCTTTCCCCCCGGTAGAAGTCGCTGCTGCCAGGTCACCATAAATATCCTGCGCCACACATCCAACAGTACCCATGCGTATTGAATCGCTTAGTTTCTTTTCATATTCACGGCGTCGCGTTGGCGTTTCGGGGTTATAATATGGAAAGCCATTATACCGCGCAAATTCTATAGCTCCCTTGCCGCTCAGCACCTTATCTTCGCGGTTTAATAATTTTTCCGCTACCCGAATGGGATTTCTAACACCTTCTATATTGATAACGCCCGAAAATTGCATGGATTTTCCATCCATTAACGAGGCGCTCATCCTGATCTTACCATCGCTTTGTATCTGCGAACCGGTACCCGCGTTGAAAAGATCGCAATCCTCCAGTAAAGCAACGGTATATACCACCGTTTCAATAGAATTATGCGTTTGAAGATACCTATAACCTAATTGTACAATCTCCCGCAATGCTTCCTGCTTGGCGTACTTTACCTCCGGGTTGGTCTTCCATTCGCTAAAAAAGCCTCCATGAATAATCAGTTTCATCGGCAAGTACTTTTAATATTTAACCAGATAAATTGCAACGCGCAGGTTTCGGAGTATCTATCAAATTTAAGCACAAAAAATTCATAAGCCAAAACTTATCAATGAATATCCCCTAAACGGTTTTTGTTTAGATTGATTGTATTAGCTACAGAAAAAGTGGCTTTTCCGTCACAAAAACCCAATTCTAAATTTAATCAGTTAGCCAAAACCTTTCTGCTTTTAGCTTTCACCTCAAAACCGTAAGTTTGCAAACTTTTATAAATACAGCTATGCTACGAACACATACCTGCGGAGAATTAAATATCAGCCATTTAGGCCAGCAAGTTACTTTATGCGGATGGGTGCAAAAATCGCGCGACCTCGGTGCACTGACTTTTATCGATGTACGCGACCGCTATGGTTTAACTCAATTGGTATTTAATGCGGATAGTGATGGTGCATTGCGTGACAAAAGCCGCTCACTTGGCCGCGAATTTGTGATACAGGTAAGCGGTAAAGTAATAGAACGTGCAAGCAAGAATACACGGATCCCTACTGGTGAGATTGAAATAGAAGTAGTGGAACTGCAAATATTGAACGCCGCTAAAATTCCACCGTTCCTGATTGAAGATGAAACTGATGGTGGCGAAGAATTGCGCGCCAAATATCGCTACCTTGATCTGCGTCGTACCCCGATCCGTAATAATATGGTGCTTCGCCACAAAATGGCACAGGAAGTACGTAAATATCTGGATGGATTGAATTTTATCGAGGTGGAAACCCCGGTTTTGATCAAATCGACCCCGGAAGGTGCACGCGACTTTGTAGTACCAAGCCGTATGAACCCGGGCGAATTTTATGCGCTGCCGCAATCGCCGCAAACTTTTAAGCAATTGCTGATGGTGAGCGGATTTGACCGTTATTTCCAGATCGTGAAATGTTTCAGGGACGAGGATCTGCGGGCCGATCGTCAGCCTGAATTTACGCAGATAGACTGCGAGTTATCTTTCATTACCCAGGAAGACATCCTGCACATTTTTGAAGGATTGACCCGTCACCTGTTCAAAACAGTAAAAAATATCAATCTCGATAAATTTCCGCGCATGCAATATGCGGATGCGATGCGCCTTTATGGTTCCGACAAACCGGATATCCGTTTCGGGATGCAGTTTGTTGAACTGAACGATATTGTAAAAGGCAAAGGCTTTGGCGTATTCGATAACGCCGAGCTGGTTGTTGGTATCAACGCAAAGGGTTGTGCCGGCTATACCCGCAAACAAATAGACGAGCTGATTGAATGGCTGAAGCGTCCGCAAATTGGCGCGACCGGTTTGATCTATTGTCGTTATAATACTGATGGCACCTTGAAATCATCAGTAGATAAATTCTACAGCGAAGATGAACTGACCAATTGGGCAGCCGCTTTCGAAGCCGAACAAGGCGACTTAATGCTGATCCTTGCCGGACAAACCGACAAGGTTCGCAAACAATTGAATGAGCTGCGCCTGGAAATGGGTAACCAATTAGGCCTGCGCAAAAAAGATGAGTTTGCTACCCTTTGGGTTGTCGACTTCCCATTATTAGAGTGGGACGAAGAAACCGGCCGTTACCATGCTATGCACCATCCGTTCACTTCGCCAAAGCCAGAAGATATTCCTTTATTGGATACCGATCCAAAGAATGTACGTGCAAACGCGTACGATTTAGTAATTAATGGTACAGAAATCGGCGGTGGTTCTATCCGCATACATGATCGCGAATTGCAGGCCCTGATGTTCAAACATCTTGGTTTCAGCAAGGAAGAGGCGCAGAAACAATTCGGCTTCCTGATGGATGCTTTTGAGTACGGCGCGCCTCCGCATGGCGGTATCGCTTTCGGTTTCGATCGTCTGTGCTCTATCTTTGCCGGTCTGGATTCAATCCGTGATGTGATCGCTTTCCCTAAAAATAATTCGGGCCGCGATATCATGATCGATTCACCGTCTACCATAGCAGATGAGCAGTTGAACGAGCTGAAAATAAAGACTACTGTATAAATTGTATTACAAAGGATTAGCTGTAAAGGACGGATTATTCAATTCGTCCTTTATTATTTATATTTATTCGGTAAACAAATTTTATCGGGATGAAAAAAATTTACCTGGTTTTACTTTCGTTGATTTCCATTCAGGCATTTGCCCAAACCAACGATCTGAAAAAAATTGCCACTAAAAAGGCCGATTCCCTCTTTAATCAAACTGTAACCTGGCGCCGCGATTTTCATGAACACCCGGAACTGGGCAACCACGAAACCCGCACCTCAGGCATCATTGCTGATTATTTAAAATCGCTCGGGTTAGAAGTAAAAACAGGCATTGCCACAACTGGAGTGGTGGGGGTATTAAAAGGAGGAAAGCCTGGTCCGGTAGTGGCTTTGCGCGCTGATATGGATGCCTTACCGGTTACTGAGCGCACACCTGTACCGTTTGCCTCAAAGGTTACTTCGACATACAACGGTCAGCCGGTTGGGGTAATGCATGCCTGCGGGCACGATTCTCACATGGCTATGCTGATGACGGTCGCCAAAATACTGACTTCCATGAAAAGCGAGCTGCACGGCACTGTGAAGTTCATTTTTCAACCTGCCGAGGAAGGTGTTCAAGCCGGTGAAATCGGCGGAGCCGAAGAAATGGTGAAAGAAGGTGTGCTGGAGAATCCCAAAGTAGATGTAGTATTCGGTCTGCACATATTTTCCTACATACCTGTCGGGACGCTCCGGTATCATTCGGGCGGCGTTATGGCGAGTGTGAACGATATGAAAATAGTGATAAAGGGTAAATCAGCGCACGGTGCATACCCATGGTTTAGTGTCGATCCTATTGTAACATCAGCACAGATCATTACCGACCTGCAAACCATAGTGAGCCGCAATGTGAATATTACTGAAAACCCTGCTGTAGTGACTATCGGAGCTATTAACGGCGGCACCAGGCACAATATCATTCCCGAAAAAGTGGAAATGGTGGGAACACTTCGCGCGTTAAGCAATAGCGACGAGCAATTATTAATCAGCAGAGTAAAACAGATCGTCACAAAAATTGCCGAAGCAAACGGAGCAGAAGCCGATGTAAAGATCCCCTACAGCGTGCATTATCCGGTTACTTATAATGATCCGGAACTAACAGCAAAAATGTTACCGGTTTTACAGGAAACTGCCGGAGCATCAAACGTTATCGGTGGCCCGGCTGTTACAGGTGGTGAGGATTTTAGCTTTTACCAGGAAAAAGTGCCCGGCCTATTTGTATTCCTGGGTGGTATGCCGAAAGGTGCTGACTCTAAGACAGTCGCACCAAACCATACGCCCGATTTTTATATTGATGAGAGTGCATTTCCACTGGGAGTTAAAACCCTCTGTAACTTAACTTTAGATTATATGGCTTCAAAACAGTAAAATTGATACCTTTGCTAATCAACCAACTATGAACAAGCAAATTTTTACTTTCTTCATATCATGCATGGTGTCCGTATTAATGATGCAAAGTGCTTATGGCAATACGATTATACCGTGCGTTCATACTGAAAAAATTGCTGATTCTGCGTCAAACAGAAATGAGGTAATGCAAATCATCAATACCGTTATAAAAGCCTCAAGTTCCTTTGATGTTAATGCAGTTACCGATTTATATACCCCGAATGCGGTCGTTGCCGATGAGGAGCCTCCTTTTTCATGGAATGGCCCGACAGCCGGTGTGCAATGGATTAGCACCGTTGAAAAAACTTGCAAAGACTATAAACTAAAAAACTTCCGTGCCAAGATCCGCGATATCAGCGTTTACCTGCAGACCCAGGAAAGCGTATATGTAGTGGTCCCTGTTGATTATACCGGTGAGATCAGAGGCGATCGTTTTGATGAAGAAGGCGCTTTTACCTTTATATTTCGTTTAGTAAATGGTCATTGGCTCATTAAAAGCCAGGTGTGGGTGGCGAGAAAGGGGATGTGACTTGGCAGGGTTAAGTTCTGAGTCGCAAGTTTTTTAACCTTCGTCAAATTATAATATGAAATCTAAACTTTTGCTGACATTACTTTGCATATTCATTTTCGCGTGCCACACGCCTAAAACGCACCCACCTGCTGTGCATAAATCAGATCCCGTAACCAAGGAATATATTAGATGGGATAGTGTTAAGCTCAACGGCAGTATTTCGATGGTAAGTAGTTTTACCGTGGCACTTAATAGGCTTGGAAAGCCGGACAGTACAATTGTCCCGGACTATAATGATGTGAGCGCAAGTTATTGGAATGGGAAATTTAAATATTATTATTTCAGGGGAGTGCAATTCGAAAAATACCGCGATAGTATCGCCTTTAGTAGTATTAATTTCCCAAAGTCACCGGAATGGTTTCTTTCCTACAAGAATATCAAGTTTAACGGTAAAACAACTATTGATAATTTTAAGAAGCTTTTTCCAATTTCAGCTGAAAAAAAAGAGCTGCATGGTACCAGCATAGATAAAAATCAATGGATAAGAATAGACACCTCGCCTGATCAATCCGATGATGCCTGGATCTTTTTATTTAATAGAGATACAGGGAAATTAATAAGTGTTGACCATTGGATAGATGATTGATAATGCCTAACTTACTTTTCATCCGCAGCAAAAATCAATGGCGCAGTCCTACTGCCGAACGCTTGTTTAAAAACCATCCTGTCCATACCGCCCGCTCTGCCGGACAAACAACAATGCCCGAATACGCGTTAATCAGAAAATGATCGACTGGGCTGATGTGGTATTCGTAATGGAGAGCAAGCATCGTGATATTATCAAAGAACGTTTTACCATTCCGGATCAGCCGGTTAGTGTTCTGGAATCCCCAACGACTACCAGTTTGGAGACCCCCAAATTAATAGAAATATTAAGGATCAGCTTAACAAACTACCTGTAAAATAAACATTTGTTAGTTTGATAATATCAGTTCTTTTTTCGTTAAATTTGAGTATAAACCGTCTATTATGAGTCTAGTTAGTGAAATAAAATGCCCTCATTGCGGGGCGTGGAATCCGTCGACTGGAATGGTTGACGCCAAGTGTGTGAAATGTAATTCATACCTTGACCCCGAGCGTGTTGCACATTATGAGGAAGTAAAGTTCGCCGAATCCCATAAACAAGGTTATTATTTAACGATAAATGAAAATGATGAACAGCTCACTCAGATCTATAAGATCTTTGCGAATGCTATACGCTGGAGCGCGTATTACTCGGTGATGTTGTTTTTCCTGATCATGGCAGCGATAATTTTTATAATCGGCCTGATAGCCCTGTAATCTCCAGTTTCAAAACATACGCCCGGGACTCTGCAGCCTTAGCTTAGCGGACGGTATTTTGTTGCTTAGTTATTGAATCAAATGAGCCAGGTTTGCGAAATAAAATGCCCCCATTGCGGCCAATGGACGCTTTGGAAGGGTGACGTAGATGACAGGTGCCTTTATTGCGACTCCTTCCTGGAACCACAGCGCTTTTCGCGCGAAATAGAAAAGAAGATCGTCACGCAAGTAAAAAAGGAAAACGATTATTTTGCGCTGAAGCCCACGGACGGCCGTATTAAACGGGAAGTAAAGATTTTCTTTAATTCATTCCGCTGGCTGATTTATTATTTCGAGATCGCTTTTTTTATCTTCATAACCACTTTGTTGGTATTACTAAGTTTTATGGCCGCTTAAATGAAAACACTGCTTAATAAATGGTTTGTAGGCGGGTGTTTGATATGGCTTGTGGTTACATTCCTGCGCAGAAGCGGGCATCCCTTCCCTGCATTAAATGGCTATATCGACGATCTACTGGCTATCCCCGTAATAGCTAACCTGGGCTTATGGTTTCAACGGGTGTTTGTGATTAGGAATAATTATTACGTTTTATCACCCTGGCATGTCATATTTATTGTGATTTATGTGTCTGCATTATTTGAGCTGGTACTTCCTTCTTATTCGAAAACTTACACCGGAGATTGGATAGATATAGCATTATATATGGTGGGCGGAATATTCTTTTACAAAATAATCAATAAACCAATTGCGCTCGAAACGCGAGAAATTACCGTATAACTCATTTATAATTAGCCAAGAATAAAAAAAATTGTGTTCGCACACGCAATTACTTGAAAAACAAATATTTTGTTGTATCTTTGCTCTTACAAAGTAACATCATTGTTACAATGTGATAAGGTTTAGGTAAAAGTCCCCAATCAGCGAGTGAGAGGGGGCTTTTTTTATTCCACCTTTTTGAAATCATATGGGTCATATTCCACAAAGTCGGCCACCTTTACACGCACCGCTGTGACCTTGCCATTAACCACAGTAAAAGGAAAGATCGCCTTACCCAATACCGGATCTGAAAAAGTGACATAAAAGCGGTTACCACCAAGTGGTTGCAAATGGGCATACATTTTGGGGTGATGCTCAAAACGCATTTCCAGGTCGTTACCCATACCTTGCGTAACGGTCATGGTGCCATACAATTCATTTATATATTTGCCGGTATATTGTGCCGACGACAGAGCGGGCAGCCGGTTTAATGCAACTGAATCGCGAAGTTTTTTGTCCTCCGCATTTTCTCTTTGCTGATTAGCCTTAAAGCGGATCAGGTATTTATCATTATAATCCCTAAATGGTTGTTTTAAATAAGCATCAATGATGTCCCATTTCATCGCCTCATAAAAATTATTTGCGTCGGTATTGGTCAGGACGATGATGCCGAGGTGTTCCTTGGGTACCATGGTCACCGATGATACATAACCACTCACGCCACCCGTATGCGATACGACCTGCCGATTATCGTAGGTTTGTAAAAACCAGCCCAACCCGTATAATTCATAACTCATTTCGCCGCTCAGGTAAGTCACGCTGCCCACATAATCCTGTGGTTGGCGCGTTGCCTCAATGGCGGACGCCGGTATTATCTGTCTTTGCCCCACTTTACCATCGTTTAACTGAGCAAGCACCCATTTGCTCATGTCATTTACTGATGAGCTGATGGCACCACACGGCGCCATTCCATCTAACTGGCAATAAGGGATAGCTGTTAATTGTCCGTTTACAAAAGTATGTGGAACTGTCCTGTCCAGTGATTTAGTAATATCGGCGGTCAGCGCTAATGTATTCATCATGCCAAGTGGTGCGAAGATGTTCTCCCGCAGATAAATTTCCCACTGTTTTCCTGTCACTTTTGGTATGATCTGTCCGGCGGTTAAAAATGCACAGTTAGTATATCCCCACTTGGTACGGAACGGGTAGGCCGCCTTAATCAGGCTCATTTTCTGGATCACCTGCTCGCGGGTCAGATCAGTATTGTAAAAAGTAAAGTCACCCTGGAAAGTGCGGAAACCTATGCGGTGACATAGCAGATCGCGAATGACAGCTTCCTGCCCGGCAAACTTATTCTCCAATTTAAATTCGGGTAGGTATTTAGTAACCTTGTCATCCAATGAAAGCTTACCCTGGGCCTGAAGTATAGCTAATGCAGTGGCTGTAAAAGCTTTGGTATTACTGCCGATCATGAACAGGGTGTTTTCGTCTACTTTATTGTTCAAGCCTAATTCTTTAATGCCATAGCCCTTCATCAAAACAACCTTATTGTCTTTAACGATGCAAACCGCTGCGCCCGGTATGCGCCAGTTGGTCAGGGCCCGGTTGATGTAGTTGTCCAGGCTATCAGAAATAAACTTGCTGCGGTCAACCTTTTGCGCCTGTGCAACAGACGTAACTATTATGAGACCTGTTAGAAGCAGATATAACTTTTTCATAAGGAATTATTAATTTGCGAGGCATTAGATCGTGCTAAATTAACGCAAAAGTTAATGATTGAGTGCAAATTCTCAAATTACTGAACACTAAAATTGATTAAATGAAAACCAGGTTTTACTACTCAGGGTTTGCTATCCTGACCATTTTTCTATTGCTTTCCTTCCAGGGTAAAGTGAATGCGCAGCGCAGGGGAACCACTTGGGCCAAAGATGGCTATCAGTACTACAAAGTCAACGCAGGCGGCATCGACGAACTGGATGCGCGCGACGCCAACAAAAAGACAACCATCTTAACCAAAGAAATGCTTACACCACAAGGCAAGGCTCCCTTGGCAATAGGCGGTTTTTCCTTTTCGGAAGATGGCAACAAGGTGCTGATCTTTACCAACACCAAACGCGTATGGCGTTATAATACGCGCGGCGACTACTGGGTGTATGATCTGACAACCAAAACCCTGAAGCAATTAGGCCAGGGCAAACCAGAATCGTCACTGATGTTTGCAAAAATATCTCCTGACGGCAAAAAAGCTGCCTACGTGAGCGGCCACAATATTTATGTAGAGGACCTGGCAAGCGGTGAAATAAAGCCAATGACGACTGACGGCGCAACGAGACTTATCAACGGTACTTTTGATTGGGCTTATGAAGAGGAATTTGATTGCCGTGATGGCTTTCGTTGGTCACCGGATAGCAAACTGATCGCTTACTGGCAGATCGATGCCCGTAAGATCAAAAACTACCTAATGCTGAATACTACAGATTCCATTTATCCATTTACCATTCCGGTTGAATACCCTGTTGCAGGCGAAGATCCGAGTTCATGCAAAATAGGCGTGGTAAATGTTGGCGATGCAAAAACCACCTGGATTGATGTACCAGGCGACAACGTTCAACACTATATTCCGCGCATGGAGTGGACAACCAATTCTAACGAAGTTATTTTAGAACAGCTGAACCGCGCACAGAATGAGAGCAAAATATTTGTGGGTAATGTATCTAATGGGGCTACTCATGTGATCCATACCGAAGCCGACAAAGCCTGGATTGATGGCAAAGCACGCTGGAATGACGGTAACCCCGTTGGATGGGATTGGCTGAAAAACGGCAAAGAGTTTATCTGGGTGAGTGAAAAAGACGACTGGCGGCACATTTACCGCATTGGCGAAGACGGTAAGGAAAAGCTGATCACTAAAGGAAATTATGACGTGATAAAGTTGAACTGCATTGACGAGGAGGGCGGTTATGTTTATTTTACTGCTTCACCTGACAATGCTACTCAAAAGTATCTGTTCCGGGTCAAGCTGAACGGGTCAAGCAAAACACCCGAGCGTTTAACGCCAAAAGACCTGCCGGGCACACACAGCTACGATATTTCACCAAGCGCGAAAATCGCAATTCATACTTTCTCAAACAGCTATACGCAGCCACAAACCGAAACCATTACCTTGCCCGATAACAGACACATCAGTGGGCCTACCCTGGCAGTAAATAAAGATGCTAAAAACAAGCCAGAGTTCTTTAAAGTTAAAACTGCTGACGGCATCGAAATGGATGGATGGATGATGAAACCAACTAACTTTGATCCAAATAAAAAATATCCTGTGGTGTTTACCGTGTACGCCGAACCCGCCGGACAAACGGTGGTTGATTCCTACGGTGCCGGCCATAATGGCTTATACGTAGGCAATATGGCTGACGATGGTTACATCTACATGGCGGTTGAAGGGCGTGGTGCACCATCACCGAAAGGTGCTGCATGGCGCAAAGCTATTTACAAAAATATTGGCATCATCAACATCCGCGATCAGGCAATGGCCGCAAAAGAAATATTAAAATGGCCTTTTGTTGATTCAACCCGTATAGCAGTACATGGCTGGAGCGGTGGCGGTTCAACAACGCTTAACCTGTTGTTCCAATATCCTGATATTTATAAAACGGGTATTGCAGTGGCTGCCGTGGGATGGCAATTATCGTACGACAATATTTACCAGGAACGCTATATGGGAGTGCCTACCGATGAAGCCGGCAAAGAGCCATTTATTAAAGGGTCGCCGGTTACTTATGCTAAAAATCTGCGCGGTAACTTACTATACATCCACGGCACAGGCGATGATAATGTGCACTACCGCAACGCGGAGTTACTGATCAACGAACTGATCAAATACAACAGGCAGTTCCAGTTGATGTCATACCCCAACCGTTCGCACGGCATATTCGAGGGCGAAGGAACCAGTTTGCATTTGCGTACGCTTTTTACCAAATATTTGAAAGAGCATTGCCCACCGGGCGGCAGATAAACGAATTATAAGTATCGAATTTAGAATGTTGAAGAATCTAAAATCGGCTACTTCACATATTAAAACAGAAAAAGCCTCTGATTCACTATCAAGAGGCTTCTTTTTTTATAAGTCTTAGGTTTGGTTTAAAAAGGAAGATCGTCGGCGGCGTTGCCGTTTAAAGTACCATTGCTACCAGGTGCACTTTTTCCTGGTTGGCGATCGCCATTATCCTCAAAGTCACTCTTACGGCCGAGCATAGTGAAATTTTCAGCCACTATTTCGGTTGTGTATTTCTTTACACCCTCTTTGTCCTCAAAAGACCTGGTCCTTAATTTCCCTTCTATATACACCAGTTTGCCTTTTTGCAAAAATTTGCCCGCTACATCAGCCAGGCCACGCCACATTACAATGTTGTGCCATTCAGTTTGCTCCATCTTCTGACCATCTTTATTGAATGTTTCTGAAGTTGCCAAAGGGAAGCTTGTTACAGATACGCCCCCTTCAAGGTAGCGCATTTCGGGATCCTTGCCTAAATGGCCGATTAAAATTACTTTATTAATACCAGACATAGTTTAAACCGATAGAGAATTTTATTTACAAATTAAATAATTTATTTATAAATATAAAAATCATTTTTGGCATAGCAATATTTTTGAGATTGTTTACGTCAATGTAAAACCATTTTTGTTCTAATTTAATTGGCCTATCCTTTATTTGAATAAATTGGGCATGTAAATGCTGATGTGTCAATACATGCTTTTTTATCTGATAAGCATTGACTATCAAACTGTTTTCTCCAAAAAAAGTTTTGAATTCAGGCAATAAAAGCACCTCTTCTGCCGTTAAACCGCGCGCGCTTTCAATTAGGGGGAAATCGTACATATTGGCCCATATATCTTTTTCGCCCCGCCTATTCATCAGGACGGTATCGCCGTCCGTCACCACGATATAGTTTAGAAACCGCTCTTTGATTTTCGTCTTTTTTAGTTTTTGGGGTAGTTCAGCAATCGCATTGTGGTTGTAAGCATAACAGTCTGATCTTACAGGGCAAACTGCACAGTCCGGGTTTTTGGGTTTACACAGCATCGCACCAAATTCCATCATCGCCTGGTTGTGCAAACCTGGATTTTCTTTGTTCAGAACATCATTAGCAATATCCTGGAACAATTTTTTCCCATTCGGGCTATTGATGGGTTCGCTAATGCCGAAATATCGCGCCAGAACCCTAAAAACGTTTCCATCAACAACAGCTTTAGCCTGGTCGGCCGAAAAAGAAGAAATAGCCGAAGCTGTATATTCGCCTATGCCTTTCAGATGGATTAATTGGTCGTATTCGACTGGGAATTCACCGTTAAACTCAGCTACCACCTGACGGGCCGTTTTCAGCATGTTCCGGCCACGGGAATAGTAGCCGAGCCCTTGCCAGAGTTTGAGTATTTCGGCTTCGTCGGCAGCGGCAAATGCTTTTATATCAGGATATTTTTCCAGGAACCGATGAAAATAAGGCATACCTTGTTCCACCCTGGTTTGTTGTAAAATGATCTCTGAAAGCCAGATAATGTAAGCGTTGGTGGTGCCACGCCAAGGCAGGTCGCGCCTATTTTTAAAGTACCACTGTATCAGTTCGTCAGATAAATTCATAAACCTCAAAAGTAGTTGTAAAGACATGCAATTACATGGGTTTTGTAACGTTTATGTCTTTAATTATGGGTTAACAAAAAAAAATCAGCCAATTATTTCAATCTTTGGTTAGAAACAAATACTTTTGCAACCCCAAAACAGTTAAGTATTTACAAAAAAAAATAAAGAAAATCTGATATGACTAAGGCAGAAATTATAGCTGAGATCTCATCTAAAACAGGTATCGAGAAAGTTGACGTTCAAGAAACTGTAGAGGCATTCTTTAAGGTTGTTAAAACCTCGATGGTTAGTGGAGAGAATGTTTATGTAAGAGGCTTCGGCAGCTTCGTTGTTAAAAAGAGAGCTAAAAAAACAGCTCGTAACATTTCAAAGAATACCGCTATAATTATCCCTGAGCACTTTGTACCAAGCTTCAAACCTGCTAAAACTTTTGTTGAGAAAGTTAAAACCGGTAACAAAGTTGCAAAAGCCGTAAAATAATTTTATAACATGAAGGGGAAGCAAATAATCGTTATTTTAATAGTTCTGGCTATTTCCGGTTATTTGTATTCCTTGCCTGTTAAAGGTTTAATAAAGCCCAAGGTAGCGAAAGCTACTTCGGGCGTTGTTTCAGGATCGCAGTCTGCATCGGTTACTAAGGTAACTGTTGAAGATGTGTCTGTCCCGGCAAAAACAGCGATCGGCGCAGCACTAGCTGCCAGGATAAACGATCTGGAAAGCCGGTTAAAAGCGGCCGGCACAGATGCTGCCAAATTAAATCTGCAAAAGCAGCTGGCGAAACAATGGGACGACGACAATCAACCCGCACCATCAGCATTCTATTATCAAGCGGTGGCTCAAAAAGAGAACAGCTTTGAGAACTGGATGAATGCAGGCAATCATTTCAATGATGCATACAAAACCGCCACTGATACTGCGGTACAGCCGGCCTTTGTTGAGAATGCGATTGATGCATACAAAAATGCGGTTAAACTGAAACCAGAGGACCTGGATGCAAAAACAGGTTTGGGTGTGGCTTACGTTAACCAGACAAGCCTGGGCATTACCGACCCAAACGGCGGCTCGCCGATGCAGGGTATTATGATGTTGCTGGACGTGGTTAAAAGCGACCCTAAAAACTGGAATGCAAACCTGAATCTCGGAATGTTCGCGATGAAATCCGGACAGTTTGAGAAAGCGGTTACCCGGTTTAAAAACATGATAGCCCAAAAGGACGAGCTTGAGCCAAACTTTTACCTGGCCGAATGCTATCGCCAATTAGGCATGAAAAAGGAAGCGATTGCAGCTTATCAAAAATGCAAAAACATGGTTGCTGAACCTGTCGTAAGACAGAAGATCGACCAATATATTAAGGAATTACAAAATTAGTAGAAACGTACATTTAAAAAATTATCATTATGCCAAGCGGTAAGAAACGTAAAAGACACAAAATGGCTACCCACAAACGTAAAAAACGTTTGAGAAAAAACAGACATAAGAAAAAGTAAGTTGATGGTTGATTAGGTGAGTGGTTGATTGGGTTATTACATAAGAAAAATTAACTCGATCAACTTATTCTAACTAAATCAACCATTTTTAACTATACAGTATTGTTTTACCTCTTATGATAAGCGGCATTTTATGCGGCTTTAAAGAAATGGAGTAGCAGTTGATAAAAGAATTAATTATCGATTCAACCCCGAACGGGGCTACCATTGCGTTATTACAGGACAAACAACTTGTAGAACTTCATAAAGAGCAGGCGACTAACAATTACACTGTTGGTGACATTTATTTGGGCCGGATCAAAAAGATCATGCCCGGTTTAAATGCTGCTTTTGTTGATGTGGGCTATGAGAAGGATGCTTTTTTGCATTACCTGGACCTTGGTCCGCAGGTACAAAGTCTGTTGAAGCTGACCAAGCAAGTACGCAACGGTGGTTACCAGTCGAAGTTGCTGGACAATTTTAAACTGGAGGCTGATATTAATAAGTCCGGTAAGATATCGGAAGTATTAACAAAAAATCAGCTTATACCAGTTCAAATTGCCAAAGAACCGATATCAACCAAAGGGCCACGCCTCAGTTCCGACCTGTCTATTGCAGGGCGGTATGTTGTTTTGGTACCTTTCTCAGAGGCCATCTCTATATCCAAAAAGATCAAGAGCAATACCGAGCGCAACCGTCTTCGTAAAATTGTTGAGAGCATTAAGCCAAAGCATTTTGGGGTTATCATCCGTACCGTATCAGAAGGTAAGGGTGTTACCGAAATGCAACAGGACCTGATCGACCTGATCTCGAAATGGGAAACTTTTATTACCCGTTTGCCATCTATTGAGCCTTCAAAAAAGGCCTTAGGCGAGATCGACCGTACTTCAACATTATTGCGCGATATCCTTAACCCCGATTTTCAGCATATCTATGTAAATGACAATTCTATTTACGAAGAGATACGCACTTATGTACACCAGATATCACCTGAGCTGGAAAATATAGTCCGCTTGCATAAACACAAGGACCCTATTTTCGAGCACTATGGTGTGGATAAACAGATCAAAGGGGCTTTTGGCAAAACGGTGAACCTGGCAGGCGGCGCTTATCTGGTAATTGAACATACCGAAGCGCTGCACGTTATCGACGTAAACAGCGGTAACCGTACGGCTAATAAAGAGAACCAGGAAGAAAACGCCTTCCAGGTGAATAAAGAGGCTGCACGTGAAATTGCAAGGCAATTGCGCTTACGCGATATGGGCGGTATTGTGGTGATCGATTTCATCGACATGCACAAGCCGAACAATCGGAAAGATCTTTTTGATTTCCTGAGAAACGAGATGTCGCATGACAGGGCGAAGCATACCATCTTACCACCAAGTAAGTTTGGTTTGGTGCAGATCACCCGTCAGCGTGTACGCCCCGAGATGAATATTGTAACCAGCGAAGTGTGCCCTACCTGCCACGGTACAGGAACCATAAGGCCGACTATCCTTTTGCTGGATGATATCGAGAACAACTTCAACTATATCCTGGTTGAACAGAACGAAAAAAGCATTACCCTTGTTGTACACCCATACATTGAGGCGTACGTCAAAAAAGGGTTGGTAAACCGTCAATGGAAATGGTATTTCAAATATGGCCAGTGGATAAAGGTGAAAGCCAACCCTGCCTACCAGATTACTGAATTCCACTTCTTCTCATCTAAAGACGAAGAAATTAAACTGTAGATTTTTAAATGTGCAGATATGCGGATGTGCAGATGTCTTGAATAGGGCATCTGCATTTTTGTTTAATGTATTCTTTAATTCAATTTCATCAGTTATCTAACAGGTATTATACCTTTGAAATCAACTGTGAGTTATGAATTGGCAGCAACTTAGAGAAAAGATATATTATCTTGATGGTTCATTACGCGATATTTATGTGCCCGGCGCTACAAAGCATGATTGGACTGTTTGGGCTGACTACGTAAATCGCAAGTATAAAACCTCATTTTACACTTATGAAACTGAGATAACAGAGGATAGAATCAATATTCATCAGGTTTTTGCCAATTCGGATGGAACTCATGAAATGCTGTCAGAAGCATCAGTCTTTATTGACAATATTCTTGTTAAAAGTTATTTTTTTACAGATGAAGAAATAGAGAACGATATTACGCCCAGTGAAATTAATTCAATCGATGATCACTATAAATTGATTGAGTATATGTCTAATATTTCTAAAATACTTAATAAAAAGGTTATTCTCAGCCCTGAAAATTCACCAGAAATTGAGCTTATTGCGGTTAATGAGAGCGTCGTAACCGTTAATTTGTAATTTTTTCGCTGTTTCTTTTGTGGATAGAATCGTTAAATAATAAAACAAGTATTGCTAAGTATATTAGTAATTGATATTATTAATCCGCACATTTGCACATCCGCATATCTGCACATTCAAAAACAATGGCTAAATCTAAAGTTGCATATTTCTGCCAAAGCTGCGGCTTCGAATCACCTAAATGGCTGGGTAAATGCCCGTCATGCCAGCAATGGAACACTTTTGTTGAGGAGATCATCGAAAAGGTAAATGTTGCCGTGCCTACGTGGAAAAGTAATTCGACCTCAACACAGCGCTCCAATAAGCCTGTACAAGTATCAGAGATCACTTTTGATGAAGAGCAGCGCATGCTCACTCCTGATAAGGAATTTAACCGAGTATTGGGAGGCGGTATTGTTGCGGGATCATTGGTACTGATCGGTGGTGAGCCTGGTATCGGGAAGTCAACCTTAATGTTACAATTGGCCCTGAATATGCCTAATCTGAAAGTGCTGTATGTATCCGGTGAGGAAAGTGAGAGACAGATTAAGATGAGAGCGGAAAGATTGACTGAAGTCGGAAGCCAAAAATCTGAGGTCAGAAGTTCTAAATCCGAAATTGGCACGGGTTGTTTTATTTTAACAGAGACCTCGACTCAAAACATCTTTAAGCAGATCGAACAACTGGAACCTAACCTGGTGGTGATCGATTCCATACAAACACTTTACTCCTCTCATATAGAATCGACTCCGGGCAGTGTATCGCAGGTTCGGGAATGTACGGCGGAATTGTTGCGTTTTGCCAAGGAATCATCAACGCCGGTGTTTCTGATCGGCCATATTACCAAAGACGGCATGATTGCAGGTCCGAAAATATTGGAGCACATGGTTGACACCGTTTTGCAGTTTGAAGGCGACAGGCACCATGTTTACCGCATTCTAAGGGCTGTTAAGAATCGTTTTGGCTCTGCATCCGAATTGGGTATTTATGAAATGCTGGGCGAAGGATTGCGCGAGGTATCAAATCCGTCAGAAATATTACTTTCACAACGCGATGAGCCTTTAAGCGGGGTTACTATTTCGGCTACACTGGAGGGCATGCGGCCTATGCTGATCGAAACGCAAGCCTTGGTGAGCACATCGGCATATGGGACACCTCAGCGCACAGCTACGGGCTTCGATACGCGCAGGATGAACATGCTGCTGGCAGTGCTCGAAAAACGCTGTGGCTTCAGATTAGGCGCAAAGGACGTGTTCCTGAACATTACAGGGGGCATCCGGGTGGAAGATCCTGCGATCGATCTTGGTTTGGCAGCAGCCATCATCTCCTCGCACGAGGACATGCCCATCCCTTTTAAAACTTGCTTCGCCGGGGAGTTAGGACTGTCAGGTGAAGTACGCGCTGTGAATCGTATCGAACAACGTATTGCCGAAGCTCAAAAGCTGGGCTTTGAACAGATATTTATCTCTAAATATAACCTGGCATCAGGCGGAAAGGATAAAAAGAGGATCGATCTGTCCCGCTATAAAATTGAGATCAAAACTGTAGGAAGCATAGAAGAAGTATTTAGCATGCTGTTCGGATAAAACCAAAGCCCCCGAAAATTTTCGGGGGCTTTGGTTTTATCAGGTAATCTTATCTCAGTTATTGGTCACTACAGCTACTTGCCGTATTCTGTTGTTATTAAAATCGGAAACAAAAATGCCGCCCGATGGAGTTACACAAATTCCTTGTGGAGCACTGAACTTAGCAGATATGCCTGCGCCATCAGCAAAGCCGGAAACATTTGCGGAACCGGCCAGGTCATAAAGTACCAGGGACGCAGTCAATTCAATTACTCTGCCCGATTCATCTGCGATAAAGAAATTACCTTGTGGGTCCATGGCTAATGCTGCCGGGCTGCCCAACAATGAGGTTTGGCCGGGTCCACCGGCTATCGTAGTAACAGCAGCTCCGGGAGTAATCTTTCTGATAGCGCTATTGCCTAAGTCGGCAACATAAATATTGCCTTGTGAATCTAAAACCAGGCTGCCCGGATTCCTGAATGAAGCGTAGAAACCAGTAGTAGTATTTACAGTGCCATTTGCATAACCGGGGGTTTTGGTGCCCGCAACTCTGCTAACTACTCCGGCTGGGGTGATTTTCCGTATCATGTTATTGTTTCGGTCAGCAACAAACAGGTTGCCATTGGCATCAACCGCAATACCGCTTGGACCACTGAATTCGGCGGTTTTAAGTGCATCCCCGTCCACATACCCAACATAACCATTACCCGCATATGTTTTAACAGTATTGGTTGCGGCCACGATTTCACGTATCAGGCTATTGCCGTAATCAGCAACGAAAATATTCCCCTGGGCATCTACAGCCAATCCTTGGGGTGCATAAAATTGTGCGCTTAGGGCAGGCCCGTCACTGTTTCCTGCAATGCCGCTCCCTGCAATAGTTGTAACGGTACCGTCAGGAGCGATTTTTCTTATGCGGTTATTGAATACATCACATACATAGATATTGCCAGACGCATCTGACGCCATTCCAGCTGGATTGCTAAATAACGCCGCTGTACCTAATCCGTCATTATAACCAGCTGTAGCACTACCTGCAAATGTAGTGACCGAACCAGATACAGAAGACACATTTGAACTGGTGGCGAAAGTTACCACACTTCCATAACTAGTTCCGTACGCATTGGTTGCGTAAGCCCTTACATGGTAAGTGGTACTTGGAGTTAAGCCGGTTAAATCCGCTGTAAATGAGTAAGAAGTACTTATTAGCGGTGCTGTAACTTTTAAATCATTTATAGTTGGGGTCGCATTAGACGCGCTATAGCATACGCCATTTTCCGTGAGCGCCGATGAACCAATTGAAGTTATAGTTCCTCCGCTTTGCGCTGTTGTGGAGGTTACATCCAACATTACATCATTCGTAGTAAGAGACGGAGGCGTATTAACGGCGCTGGCGGTCTTTTTGCATCCCGTATTTAAAAAGGCAACAGATATAAGCAGTACGACAGCAAGTAGGGGTGTTTTCATTTAATAATTCTTGTTTTTATTTCATCAGAACCTCTTCATTGTACCCGGATTCCAACGTTTTATATTTTCTGCAAACTTAGTTTAAATCAGCCTAATGTCTTAACAGATTTCAATAGTAATTCAAAAAAGTTACTTTCTAAACCCATTTAACATATATTAACAAAGCCATCCTATTAAAACCTTTACAAAAAGCAGGTTGTTATTGATTTAATAGCCGTTACGATGAAAAGGATCTATTTATTACTGGTACTATTATTATTTTCTTTCAGCTTGTTTGCGCAGAATGAAAAACCATTACACGGAAAAATTTACGGGAACAAGCCCGGAGCTGTTGTTGTAAATGCGGATAAGCTGGAATCTTATATTGCAGCCAGATCGCGTATGAAGACCACTGTAAGAGGTAAAGTGCTAAATGTGCTAAAAGAAAAAGGTGGGTGGTTTACGATTGATGCAGGGAACGGGAAAACCATAGCAGCACATTTTGCAAAATATGATGTAAATATCCCCGCCGGTCTGAAGGGGCGGACGGTTGTTATTGAAGGTATAGCACAAAAACAAGCGGCACTGACTGACCAGCAGCATATGGCGGGTAAAAAGCAAACCAGCGATAAAACTACAAATCAACTTAGTATAGAAGTAACGGGATTAATGGTGGAATAGCTGTTAAATTAGAAGCTAGCCCTGCGGGTTAACATCACAGGCTCCAGGTCCAGATCGTTCACAAACAATTCGCGCAACTTTTGTTCTACTTCGTTTTTATTGATAGTGTTATTCCGACGTACTTTTGAATAACTTTCCCGCGAAATTTTGCATGCCAAATCACCCACGGTTTTCAGATGCATTTCTTTCCCAAATTTCCCCGCAAGTTTCAGGGCGATAGCTGATATCAAAAGCCCTGCCACACCAGCAAATAAATTGATGAAACAAAAGATACAAGATGCAATAAAAGTAAAGCCAAAAATGCTTACGATCCATTGTTTAGGCTTAAGCAGGTTAAGTCTGAACCCCAGTTCGTCTTCAAGTTTTGTAATGGCGTCTAAACGATCTTCTTTAGGAAACAGCTTGCAGAGCTTGGTGTGGGTTGAAATATCGCATTTATTAATGCCGCTCACCTTTGCTATAGCACTACGCAGCATATAAAAGGCATGTTGGGTAGTGCAGGTTTCCTCGTGTTCAAGGTCAATCTTGCTAATAACCAGGTCGCAAAGGCCTTTTAGCGTATTTGCTTTTTCCAGGCCTTCGTTATCCAGTTTGATATTAAAAGATTTTTCAATCTTTGTTAACACATCGCCTATATCCAAAGGATCGACGTTTCTGAAATTTATAAATTCTTTATCCATGTCATCTCGCGCCTTTAGCAAGGCACTTTCTATGCCAATTCTGAATTTACTTGCTCAAATACATTGATTTCTCTTTATACAGATGCCTGAAATATGGATCTTCAAGGTTTGGTATAAAGCGGATGGCTTCGCCGGTTGATTTCATTTCAGGGCCAAGCTCCTTATTTACCTCAGGGAATTTATCAAACGAGAATACTGGTTCTTTGATCGCATATCCCGATAGCTTACGCTCGATAGTGAAATCTTTCAGTTTATTTACCCCAAGCATCACTTTAGCAGCTATATTGATGTAAGGTACATCGTAAGCTTTAGCGATGAATGGTACCGTACGTGAGGCACGCGGGTTAGCCTCGATCACATAAACCTTTTCATCTTTTATCGCGAACTGGATGTTTAACAGACCGCGTACATTCAAAGCCCTGGCGATCTTTATGGTATGATCTTCCATTTGCTTGATCACATTGGCTGACAAGTTGAACGGAGGCAATACTGCGCTTGAGTCGCCTGAGTGGATACCTGCAGGTTCAATGTGTTCCATTAAACCAATAATATGTACATCTTCACCATCATGGATCGAATCCGACTCGGCTTCTTCGGCACGATCAAGGAAGTGGTCGATCAATACGCGGTTGCCGGGAAGGTTACGCAACAGGCTTACTACCGCTTTTTCCAGGTCTTCGTCGTTGATCACAATACTCATGCCTTGTCCGCCTAATACATAGCTTGGGCGAACCAGTACAGGGTAACCCACTTTATGTGCCACTTCTATAGCTTCTTCAGCATTTTCAGCAACACCGTATCTTGGATATGGAATATCAAGGTCTTTCAGCAGATCAGAGAAACGGCCGCGGTCCTCAGCGATATCCATATCATTGAATGAAGTACCGATGATCTTAATACCATGCTCATGCAGTTTTTCAGCCATTTTAAGAGCGGTCTGGCCACCTAACTGAACGATAACACCTTCTGGTTTTTCAAGGTCGATGATCTCGCGTACATGCTCCCAGAATACAGGCTCAAAGTAAAGCTTGTCGGCCATGTTAAAGTCGGTCGATACCGTTTCAGGGTTACAGTTGATCATGATCGCCTCAAAGCCTGATTCCTTGGCCGCCAACAAACCATGCACACAGCTATAATCGAACTCGATACCTTGTCCGATACGGTTAGGGCCCGAACCTAATACAACGATCTTTTTCTTATCCGATACTTTCGATTCGTTTTCACCCTCGTAAGTAGAATAGTAATAAGGCGTTTTTGCAGGAAACTCAGCCGCACAGGTGTCTACCATCTTATATACACGGCGAATTCCTAAAGCTTTGCGGCGCTCGTAAACATCTTCTTCGGTTACATTACCCAGTACGTGAGCTATCTGCACATCTGAAAAACCTTTTTGTTTCAGGGTGAATAAAAATTCCTCTGGTATGTTGTTTAATGAGTAACGGCGCAATTCAACCTCAAGGTTTACTATTTCCTGTATCTGGTTCAGGAACCAACGGTCGATCTTAGTGGCCTTTCTTACAGATTCAATAGGCACACCCAAGCTTAGCGCATCATAGATATGGAACAATCTGTCCCAGCTTGGGTTTTCCAGGCTGCTCATGATCTCATCGAGGTTGCGGCTTTGACGGCCGTCTGCACCTAAACCGGCACGGCCAATCTCTAAACTCTGGCAGGCTTTCTGCAGAGCCTCTATAAAGCTACGGCCAATACCCATCACCTCACCAACAGATTTCATCTGCAACCCAAGGTATTTATTAGCGCCTTTAAACTTATCAAAGTTCCAGCGCGGTACTTTTACGATCACGTAGTCCAGTGTTGGCTCAAAGTATGCCGAAGTAGTTTTGGTGATCTGATTTTCAATTTCGTCAAGGTTATAACCGATAGCCAGCTTAGCAGCGATCTTAGCAATAGGGTAACCTGTCGCTTTTGATGCCAATGCTGATGAACGCGATACACGTGGATTGATCTCAATAGCGATGATCTGCTCGTCGGCGGGGTTTACCGAGAACTGCACGTTACAGCCGCCGGCAAAGTTGCCAATGGCCCGCATCATCTTGATGGCCTGGTTACGCATTTCCTGGTAGCAACGGTCGCTCAGGGTCATAGCAGGCGCCACGGTGATCGAATCGCCGGTGTGGATACCCATTGGGTCAAAATTTTCGATGGAACAGATGATGATCACGTTATCGCGGCTATCGCGCAATAGTTCCAGCTCAAACTCTTTCCATCCTATCACTGCCTGCTCCACCAATACTTCGTGCGTTGGCGATGCCTGTAAACCGCGGCTCAGGGCAGCATCAAAATCTTCTTTTTTATGCACAAATCCGCCGCCGGTACCGCCGAGTGTATAGCTTGGCCTGATCACCAGTGGGAAACCGATTTCCTGCGCAGCTTCTTTGCCTTCCAGGAACGAGTTTGCAATTTTAGATTTGGCAACATCAACGCCTATATCCACCATCAATTGACGGAAAGCTTCCCTGTTCTCAGTTTTCTCAATGGCGGCAATGTCAACACCAACCACACGAACGCCATATTTTTGCCATATGCCACGTTCTTCCGCTTCTTTACAAAGGTTCAGTGCGGTTTGTCCGCCCATAGTGGGCAATACCGTATCGATATCCTGCTCCTGCAATATCTTTTCGATACTATCGCAGGTCAACGGCAGCAAATAAACATGATCTGCGATCACTTTGTCCGTCATAATGGTAGCCGGATTGCTGTTGATGATCGAAACTTTGATCCCTTCTTCTTTTAAAGACAGGGCGGCTTGTGAACCAGAGTAATCAAATTCACAGGCCTGGCCGATAATAATAGGGCCTGAACCAATAATTAAAACGGATTTGATGGAGGTATTTTTGGGCATAGTCTTTTTTAAATCTTAAATGTTGAGCCCGGTGTCTTGAGCCTGCTTCTGACTGTCGACTAAGGACTTGAAAACTATGCACTGAAAGTGGAAATCCCGGCTTCAGTGTCGGGATGCAAAGATAGAGTTTATAAAAGACTTTTTTTTGATTATTTTAAAATAGTAATTAACCCTTGTTGACAGTTCTAAAATGCAAAATTTCGATGGGTTTGAGCGGTTTTAGCGTCACAGATATTTGGCGTTTTTTGCCATCGGAAAACTTTAATATGGATGCCTTGTAGTATAGTGGCAACTAACAATAAAATTTAGTAAATTGCTTTATAATAAACCAACTCTATGTATTTGAAGAAAAACCGACCGTTGATTTTAGCCTGGACGGTTATTATGTTTAGTAGCTGTGCTATGTATCAGTCTGCTATTAAATCGTCTTTCCCTTATACTTCCACACTTGTAGTACCCGCATCGTCAGCGCCCGGAACCATGGGTTCGGCTATCAGCACGGCCACCAGTTTTGATCAGAACTTTGGAAAAAACAATGCCAACCGTGTCAAAATGGTTCGGATCGTTTCGGCCAAATTAATGTCAATAGAGCCTGTAGATTATAACCTCGGGAATCTTTCTGAGGTCAGGGTATATCTTTCAGACAAGGATGGTCAAGGTGAAGTTATGGTAGCATCGCGCACTGATATAAGTGCCAACGTAGGTAATAATGTAGTGCTTGACATCGACAACTCAAATATGCTTGACGAGTTGATTCGTGAGCCGCAAATACAGGTGCGAATGGTTTACAAAGTGCGTAAAGCTGTAAAAAAAGATGCAAGTGTACATGTGGTGCTTGGTTTGGCGGCTTATCCTGCACCTAAATCGAAATAGAAAGTTATATTATCAGTTTATTATCAGCGTCCGGAAACACCAGTATCGGTTTATAATTACGCGCCTCGTCCATTTCCATATAAGCATATGACATGATGATCACGATATCGCCTACTTGAGCCAGCCGTGCAGTGGCGCCATTCAAACAAATTGTACCTGTTCCGCGCTCGCCTTTTATTACATAGGTTTCAAAACGGGCGCCATTATTATTATTTACGATCTGTACCTTTTCGTTGGCAATTATATTAGCCGCATCCATCAAATCCTCGTCTATTGTTATGCTGCCAACGTAATTCAGTTCGGCCTGAGTTACCTTAGCACGATGTAGCTTGGATTTCAATACCTCTATAATCATGATGCAAAGTTAGTGTTTCTTAGTTCATAGTTGATGGTTCATGGTTCATGGCCATGTAAAATGTTTTCTCGATAGTTAATCGCTATGAACCATTATTCATAATCTATGAACGAATAATCATATTATCTATCAGCCGCGTATTTCCCACCTTAGCAGCAACCAGGGCTACAATTTGTTTCGTGTCGTTATTGGCCTTATGCAGATTTTCACCATTAGCAATTTCAAAATATTCCAGTTGCACGCTTGGCTCAGCCTTAATCATATTTTTACATTGCTCTGTTAGGGACGCTATTTGCCCGTCATCAAAGTTTTGTCTCAGCCAACTGAGTGTTCTTGACAAAACCAGTGCGTGCTGGCGGTCCTCAGCCGATAAATGAATATTCCTTGAGCTCATAGCCAGTCCGTCGTTTTCCCGCAAAATGGGACACATTACCAGTTTTACCTCCAGATGCAGCAAATCGATCATTTTTTGTATTACTAATACTTGCTGAAAATCCTTTTGTCCAAAAAATGCCAGGTCGGGTTTTACTATATCGAATAATTTAAATACTACCTGGGTTACGCCCTGGTAATGACCCGGGCGGAATTTCCCTTCCAACAAATGTTCCAACTCGCCCAAGTCTAAATGCCATTGCTCATTGCTGGCATACATTTCATTTACCCCAGGATTGAACAGAATATCGCAGCCTGCCTGCTCCAATTTTTTGATGTCTGACTCAATCGGTCGCGGGTATTTTTCCAGGTCTTTAGGATCGTTAAACTGGGTCGGGTTCACAAAAATGCTGCAAACTGACACATCGGTTTGTTGCTGTGACTGTGCAAGCAACGACAGATGCCCCTGGTGCAAAGCGCCCATAGTTGGTACGAAGCCTATGGCTTTGCCATCATTGTGCAATTCATCCAGGTATTTGGACAAGCTGTCCTTAGTAGTGAAAATTTTCAATTGCCGGGATTTAGTAAAAACCGGGCAAAGTTGTGCAATAGATTAAAAATAACCAAAACTTACTTGCATAATAGATTGATAATTCATAAGATAATGCTTATATTTGCAGACTCAAATTTTTTGACTTCTTTACATAATTTTAATACTGATTAGAGATGGGTAAATCTAAGCTTCTGTTCATCACACATGAAATGTCACCTTTCCTCGAACTCTCTAAAATTTCTGAAATAACCCGCCAGCTTCCCCAGGCCATGCAGGAAAAAGGTTACGAGATACGTATCCTGATGCCACGTTTCGGAAATATTAATGAGCGCAGGAACAGGCTTCATGAGGTGATCCGTTTATCGGGTATGAATATCATTATTAATGATAATGATAATCCTTTGATCATCAAAGTTGCGTCTATCCCGGCAGCGCGCATGCAGGTATATTTTTTAGATAACGAAGAATATTTTCAGCGTAAGCACGTATTTGCTGATAAGGATGGGAAATTTTATGCTGACAATGATGAGAGGACTATTTTCTTTTGCAAAGGCGCATTAGAAACAGTAAAAAAATTAGGCTGGGCGCCTGATATCATTCATTGCCACGGCTGGATGAGCTCATTAGTGCCGGCTTATTTAAAAACTACTTATAAGGATGATCCGACCTTTAAAAACTCAAAAGTAGTCTATTCTATTTATGAGAATGATTTTACAGGTCAGATGAGTTCTGATTTTACAAACAAAGCCGTTATGGCTGACATGACTGAAGAACACACCGAGGTTTACAAGCCAGGTACCAATTCAGCGCTATATGCCGGTGCCATTCATTATTCTGACGGGATAGTTTTGGGCAGCGAAAATATTGACGATGAAGTGTTAAATAATGTTAAAAACAGCAATAAATCGGTTTTAGAATTTAATTCCACTTCTGATTTCGAAAATTATTACAATTTTTACGACGAAATTACCAATGAAGAATTGGTACATGTTGCATAAGTTTTGAGATCATAATATGAAATTTTTCCGATTAGACTTATTGACCCTGTTAATAAGTCTTTTTATTTTAAATAGTTGTAAAAACAAAGATACCATTGGGCTCGGGGCAGATTCATCTACCCAACTTAATGGTTCATTGATCGATACGTCTACAGTAGTGGTTAATACCATGCCCGATGTTGGCAACCCTTTATCGAAGGATTCTATTCAAACATCAGGGCTTACGAAGATACCTTTTGGCTATCTTAACGATCCTGTGTTTGGTACTACGGAATCAAATGTGGCGATGGCCCTGAATTTACCCGGTCAGAGCGCATATTCACTGCCGACCGGTACTATTTCAATCGATTCGGCTGTGTTGGTTATGCCTTATGCGGATGGTTTTTATGGCGACTCTTTGACATCGAAATATAAAGTAAATGTGTACCAGCTGGCAAACCGCATAAAAAGCACACCTTATTCCAATTTGGACAGTTGGCCTACACAAGGTGGTGTTTTAGGCACCAGCACCTTTTTTGCCCGTACTCATGATAGCATAAAAAGGTATAATATAATTACCGGAAAACCCGATACGCTAATAAAAGTGCCGCCGCAGCTTAGAATTCCTATTGATAAGAGTTTTATCAATTCGATATTATTTAATGCTGGTAGTGCGCAATTAAGCTCCAATTCAACATTCCTTAATAATGTTAAAGGCTTGTATCTTACAATAGATAAAACCGGTACGACCGGCGTTGGAGGCACATTTATGTTCAGTTCGTCGGATTCATTGAACGTGTACTATCGTACAATAGATGGAACTACGATAGATACAGCGATGGTTACATTGCCGATCACTACACACGTGTCACAGATAAAACACACGTCGTCGAATATACTTACCACAGAATTTGCGGATAGCACCAGTTCAAGAGATCTGATGTATCTTCAGGGATTGGCTGGAACCAAGGTTAAGATCAAATTTCCATACCTCAAAAACCTTAATACCACCCTGGGAAAAATTGTCGTAAACAGAGCGGAGCTGGTTATCACAGCGAGCCCGGGATCAACTATACCGTTCAGCCCATTGCCTAAACTGACGATGTATAAATATGACATAGCACATCAGATTGTTGAGCTGCAGGATGCAAATGCTGGTTCATCTTTTGTAGATCCTCGTTATATAAGTCCGGCCGTATTTGGCGGGTATTATATACGTGCAAGTAATAGTTACCATTTCGTCATAACCGGATATGTTCAGGATCTTATTGACGGCCGGACAGTCGACTACGGAACTTTTCTTGCCCCAATTGACACAGCAAGTAAAACCGCTGTTGCGATTGGCCCAACTACACAAATGACAGGAAGGCTGGTTGCGGTTGGAACCCCACCGTCAAATTCCCCGAATTATCCTTACCGGATTAAGCTAAATATTATTTACACCAAAATAAAATAGATCAAGGCCTCTCACGAGGCCTTTTTTATTGGCTTTTTCAAAATTCTAACTCCAGCAATACCGGACAATGATCGGAATGCTTTGCCTCGGGTAATATAGCCACACGCTTAATATTTTCTTCCAACTCTTTGGTTGCCATGGCATAATCGATACGCCAGCCCAGGTTCTTAGCGCGGGAATTGGCACGAAAGCTCCACCAGGTATAATTGTGCGGCTCCTTGTTCAAGTGCCGGAAAGTATCTATATAACCCGATTCGATAAAGTTTTCCATCCATTCACGCTCTTCGGGCAGGAAGCCGGATGAATTGGCGTTTGATTTAGGGTTATGGATATCAACAGGCCTATGACAAATGTTATAATCACCACAGATCACCAGTTTAGGGTACTCAACTTTTAACAGGGTAAGGTATTTACCAAATTCATCCAGGAAACGATATTTAAAAATTTGACGCTCATCCCCGCTTGATCCTGAAGGGAAGTACACGCTCATTACAGAGACATCGTCAAAATCAACACGGATATTGCGGCCTTCACGGTCAAAGTCCGGTATGCCGCAACCATACTCTATGTGTTTAGGCAGTATCTTGGTAAAAATAGCTGTCCCGCTGTAGCCTTTCTTCTCAGCCGGAAACCAGAAGTGCTGATAGCCCATTGCATCCACTAAACCGAGGTCAGTCAGCACATCGGGCGTAGCTTTTATCTCCTGCAGGCAAACCACATCGGCATTGGTAGCCTGTAGCCAAGCCAACCAGTTTTTATTTATTGCCGAACGGATTCCGTTGACGTTATAGGTAATGATCTTCATGTATTTTGATTTTCGGAGTGCGGATGTTCGATTTCGGACTTATTTTTCTCCCAAGCCCAATAATTCATCCAACTGTTTACACTGTTTCTTGCTGAGCAACTCAATAGTCATCGGTACATCCACAACCGGTCGGTCGCGGTTATCCTTCTTTACTGCAGCAATCCGGTCTACCATATCCAGTCCCATTACCACCTCGCCGTAAACAGTGTAGTTTTGGTCGAGCTGCGGCGTACCGCCAATGCTTTCGTACCATTCGCGCTGCCATTGCGGAAACTTATGGCCGTTCATTCTTGGCGCTTTTTCGAGGGTGTCCAACTTGGCTGCTGTGTAACGCTTGCCTTCCACAATATAAAACTGGCAACCACTGGATGCTTTCTTCGGGTTATCATCACGAGCAGCAGCCAACACACCACGTTTATGAAAAATGCTATCCCTAAACTCTGCAGGAACTGTATAACCTACATCACCATTGCCCAGTTCAGTACCTGGCGCAGCTTTTTTAGGGTCTTTCGAATCCGGATCACCGCCCTGTATCATAAAGTTTTGTATCACGCGATGAAACAACGTACCATTATAAAAACCCTGTTTGGTTAGTTTTATAAAATTATCACGGTGTTGCGGCGTTTCATTATACAGGCGAATAATGCATTCGCCATAACTGCTTTTTATGCGTACGTATTGGTTCTTAGGTCCGCCAGCAAACGCGGTTACATTAACGAATAAAAGTACCAGGGTAAATAATCTCTTCATGCCTATTTGTTGTTGAAAGGTTGTAAGGTTGGAAAGTTCATTTCAGATTTTAAAAATATGATCTTTTATCTTCAATTGCAGAGCTAACATTGCAACTTTTCAACCTTCCAAGCTTCCAACTGTCGATTCACATCGACTCAAAATACTCAATTATCAAGGATTTCATGAGCATTTCCTGCTCCAGCAAAGTGTAGTTAGGTACGGTTTTAACCAACTTCCAATGTGGCCAGCCATCCTGGTCGAGACCTTCCAGCTCATAAAAACCCATTTGGCTAAATAGTTTGCACGTAGCAATATGCATTAGCTCTTCCTTTTGGCGTTTGCTGAACTTTTTTGGCCCCTGGCCCAATTCCTGCACACCAATCAAAAACAACATCACCTTAATATCAGGTGTATCGGTATCAAAATCTGCCGCTATTCTTTGCTGCAGCTCCGTCCATTTCAAATTAACTTCCGCGGGCTTCATGTGCCAAATATACGTTGGCGAGGGTATTTAAAGAATTTCGCAGAACATCTTTACCACGACATTGTTACGATCACATGATATTTTGCATTCGTATTTAGCTATTTTTGTGCGAAATGCGTCTTATACATGAAATCAAACGCAATTAGCTTTTGAGACGAGTTAAATTACATATCATTTATACCTGGATCGTGCTATTCTGTTTTGCCGCGGGACAGGTGATGGTATATGCTCACCAGCATTTGGTGAAATACAAAACACATCAGACTTCACAAAGCCAAACCTCGGTCTCCGAAAAATGCCAGATCTGCGATGCCATGCATCATAATACAATGGCACTAACTGATTACCACTACTTTATTCCGAATATTTCTTCAGACCATGTTTATAAGCAAAGTAAATATGATTTTGTAAGTATATCCCTCATCCTTTCGGCTGGCCGCTCGCCGCCGGTATCATAATGTTCCAGTTTAACAACTGCCTTACTGGCAATATTATTGATTTAACAACATTATTATGAAACTCAAACTGCTTTATAGCATTCTAATATTATTAGTATACACCGCGGCATTTGCAAGTACCAAAACAATTAAAGATGGCATCCCGAATGGCGATGTTCTAGGGACACTTTCCGGTACGATAACCGACAAGGCCGATGGCAAGCCCATTCCAGGGGCGACCGTTTCTATCCCTGACTTACGCATCGGAACTGTATCTGATGTTAACGGTAAATATACGCTCGGACAATTACCAAAAGGCGTCTACCTTGTTCAGGTAAGTTTTGTTGGGTATGCCACTTTCAATCGACGCGTCGACTTGACCAAAACCAACAAATTGGATGCCGTTTTACAGGCATCCTCAATTGAGGCTGCAGAAGTTGTTATTACCGGTGTAAGCAAGGCCACCGAAATTAAACGCGACCCGGTGCCAATGGCGGCCGTAAGTAAAACCTATATTGATCAGCACTCGGCTTCAACCAACGTGATCGACGAGATAGCCAACTTACCTGGCATCAGCGCCGTTACCACCGGCCCTAATGTTTCCAAGCCCTTTATACATGGGCTAGGCTATAACCGGGTAGTGACCTTGCAGGATGGTATTCGGCAGGAAGGCCAGCAATGGGGTGATGAACATGGTATTGAAGTAGATCAAAACTCAATTGATCGGGTCGAGGTGATCAAGGGCCCGGCCAGTTTAAGTTACGGTTCTGACGCCATTGGCGGCGTGGTGAACCTACTGTCGCCCCCGCCTGTTCCGCAGGGAAAAATATTAGGTTCTTTTACCGGCAATTATGGCACCAATAACAATTTGCTTAGCGGCTCCTTCCGCTTGCAAGGAAATAATAATGGCCTGGTTTGGGGCACTATCGTTTCAGCCAAAGAAGCTAAAGATTACCAAAACGATCATGACGGCCGCGTATATGGCACAGGTTTTCGCGAAAAGGATGCCCGTATAATGGTTGGATTAAACAAATCTTGGGGCTATTCATACTTCAACGCATCTGTATTTGATGATGAGCAGGAAATACCCGATGGCAGCCGCGATTCGCTTTCACGTAAATTTACCCGACAGATCTCTGGTTCTGATACTTTTCGTCCTATTGTCCCCAACTCCGTATTGAACTCCTACAGCATTACACCCTTGCACCAGCATGTGCAGTTGTACCGCATTTATAACAATAGCAATTTTACTTTAGGCAGCGGTAACCTGATCGTCAACCTGGGTTATCAATACAGTCACCGCAGGGAGTATACACATCCAACAGAGCCTGATATTGCAGGCTTAAACCTGCACCTGAGCACTTACACTTATGATGTGAAGTACAATTACATCATTGGTAACGACTTCGAAACCACCGTAGGTGTGAACGGTCAATACCAGAACAATACCATTGGCGATGCCACGGATTTTCCGATCCCAGCTTATCACCAGTTTGATGTCGGTCCATTTTTTATCATCAAGAAAACCTTTGGAAAATTAGATCTGGAAGGCGGCGCACGTTATGATAGCCGTTCATTCCACGGACAAGCGGCTTATGTCGATACCACCAATGCATACTATCCATCATTATACAACGGACCAACCCCGACCGTAACGCCTAATGTAATACAGCAATTTTCGGCACTGAACAAAACATTCACCGGGACTACCGGAAGTTTTGGTGCTACTTACAACTTTTCAAATGCATTCCTGATCAAGGCGAATATAGCACGTGGTTTCCGGGCCCCAAGCATTGCGGAATTATCAGCCAATGGTCCCGACCCAGGTTCGCAGATATACCATATGGGCGACAGCAATTTCAAACCTGAGTTTAACGTGCAGGAGGATATTGGCGCTTTCCTTACTTTACCAAACGTTTCAGCAAGTGTTGAGT
>Ga0207647_10000452_pt1 | contig 33403 bp, 33 predicted proteins | sample KBSCornC2_FD_184295 | JGI IMG/M metagenome (GOLD analysis project Ga0207647, IMG submission 184295) | Corn rhizosphere microbial communities from Kellogg Biological Station, Michigan, USA - C2 (SPAdes) (version 2) | ecosystem: Host-associated > Plants > Roots > Rhizosphere ... | reverse complement strand
CGAGCATGAGAAGCAGGCCGGACCCCTCGTCCATGAAGTAGCGGCCAGACGCGAAGTCGCCTTCATCCACCTTGAAGCGGGCGAAGAACGCTTCCATCAACATTTCGCCCTCGATGCCCGTAGTGCCGAGGTCGTCTTCGAGCGGCGTGGCCGGCGTGATGACCTTGCTATGCGGCAGGCCCCGCTCGCTACGCACAAACGACTCGACCTCTTCCAATAGCGTATCGCTCATAGCCGGTCCTAGCGAGCCGCAAATTCGGTGCTTCGACAGCGGCTTTTGGGTCAGACGGTGGCGTGTGATCGGAGCCCGGGTAAAGTATCGACTTTGCGGGGCATTGACAGGCGACTGAGAGAGCAGCGCCGCCCCGTCTGGTAATCGGAGAAAACAATGAGCAACAACCGATATGCGTATGGCATACATCAAAACTTGGCGCCTGCCGAGCTTTTCGTATTCGTCGCACTCGATGAAACTCGAAAGCAGCTAGGCCTGGTCGAGCTGTTCAGCGCCGCGGCGATTTTGCTCGGCCAGAACGACGTACTGGTTGCTGGAAAGCTAGGGGGCGCTGTCAAGGGTACGTCTGTTGTATCACTCACTGCGCGTAGCCTGTTGCCGTTTAACCTACGAATGCGGCTTCCGACGATCGTCAACGCCGGAGTGGGCGGAATCCGGATCGCGATGACTCGCAATCTCGGGGCGTTCGTAGGGCGAACCATCCCAGTGGTTGGCGTCATGCTGCTTTCGAAAGATGCGTTGTTGATCATGCGCGATACGGTGTGGACGTATAACCGCCTCGTGAAGCCGGAAGACAGGGTGCTGTGATGGGGGATGACATCTGGAATCGGCTCGAGGCATTTGCTCGTGAAGAACTTGGTCGGCCACTCTTCGGTGGCCCGCTGAAGCTGACGCCGGCTAGCAGGTTGGAGGAGGACCTTCGCATAACGGGCCTTGATGCCGTCGAGTTCATTGACAAATGGGCCGAGACCTTCGGTGTCGAGGCGCAGGGCTTCCCGTATGACCGCTATTTTGGCCCCGACAGCCTCGACGTCATAAGGTCGATCCTTGGGGTGTTCTCGAAGAGGTTCCGAGACCCCGAGTTAGTGCCTCTCACGCTTGGTATGTTGGCTGAGGCAATGCGGCGTGGCCGGTGGGATACCGCTGCGATCGAGGCGAGCGTGAGGGCGGATGACTGACTCCGGCGCGAAGCGCGTGCAATGATGCGAGACAGGTCCGGCACTCAACGGCATTTGATTCGCGCGTCGACGGTGTCTGAGAGCAGTTGCACGCCTCGCTCGCGGATGCGAAATCGTAGGAGATTGAAGATGGCAAGCAAACATATCGGCAACTGCTTCGACGATTTCCTCGCCGAAGACGGCCGGCTTGAAGAGGCTACGGCAACTGCTATGAAGCGGGTGACCGCATGGCAAAAACGCACAGGAAATAAAAGCATTGAAGCCGGTGATGACAATCACGAGATTCTTCTTCAACTAGGTCGACTCGACGCCGGGACGCACGAGTAAGGACGGAGTTCTTGCACCCCGCACACTTCACACACCTTCCGCACGCGTTCCAAGATACTTCACCAACCGCTGAGCCGGCGGTTGCAACGCATCGAAATCCTTGCAACAGACAACGAAGCGCCGGTATGCCCATGCGTCGTTCAGCGGAACGATCCGCAGCCCGAGCGCGCGGCGATAGGTTCGGCCGACCTCTACCGGCACAACGCTGATGCCCAATCCCGCGGCGGCCACGCGAAACGTGGCATCCAGGTTCGAGACGATGACCCTGTACGTTATGGTCTTCCCAACGTTCGCTGCGGCTCGCCTGAGCATCGTATGCACCGAGGAGTTGGGCGGCAGCCCCACATGGTCATACTCGAGCGTCTGCTCGAAATCGATCGACCTTTTGCTCGCAAGCGGATGATCGCGATGCGCCGCGATCGCAAGCCGGTCACGCCGATAAAGTTGCGCTTGCAGACCGCTGCGATCGACGTTGTCCCAGCAAACGCCGATCGCCGATGTTCCGTCGCGCACTTGTCGAACGAGATCGGTCGACATCCGCTCCTCTATATCGACACGGATATTCCTATTCTCGGGCTCCCGCATGAACGATGCGATATCGTCGAGCAGACTCTCGGCCATCGCCGAAGGCGAAGCGCAAATACTGACCCTGCCACGCAGCCCCGCACCCAACGCGGCAACATCGCTCTCCATACGTTCCATCGTGAAAAGCACCGCCCGCGCGTGCTCGAGAAGCGCGAGCCCGGCAGGCATCGGATCGACGCCGCGGCGAGAGCGCGACAGCAACGGCACACCAAGCTCGCTCTCGAGTTGTGCAATGCGCTTGCTGATCGCCGACGGCTCGATATGGGCCTCCTGCGCGGCGCGCGCAATGTTGCGGTGATCGCATACGGCCACGAATAGACGCAGCGTTTTGATATCGATGTCGTGCATCGGGCGAGGCTCCTCGATGCCGCGTGCGCGGCACATGGCATTCCGGATCGGAACGATAACGCTGCCAAAATACCGCTTTTGACGCCGATATGGAACCGATACAGTGCCGGAAGCTATGCGCATTGACGAGGCAATATGAGCGCTCAGACCCATTGCAACGGCCGCCTTCCGCTCGAAGGCGTACGCGTGATCGAATTTACGCATATGGTCATGGGGCCGACCTGTGGAATGATCCTCGCGGACCTGGGCGCCGAGGTCATCAAAATCGAGCCGCCGGGAGGCGACAAAACGCGACAGTTGCCGGGGCTAGGCATCGGCTTTTTCCGATCGTTCAACCGGAACAAGAAGAGCGTCGTGCTCGATCTCGAGACGTCCGAGGGAAGGCGGACCGCCATCGAATTGATCGGGACCTGCGACGTCATGATCGAGAATTTCCGCCCTGGGCTGATGGCCAAGCTGGGACTCGACTACGCGTCGCTTTCGGCTCTATACCCGGGGCTCGTCTATGTTTCGCACAAAGGCTTTCTTCCCGGCCCCTACGAAAAGCGCCTGGCGCTCGACGAAGTGGTGCAGATGATGGGAGGCTTGGCGTATATGACAGGACCGGTCGGCCGCCCCCTGCGTGCCGGCACGTCGGTCAACGACATCATGGGCGGCATGTTCGGCGTGATCGGCGTGCTTGCCGCGCTGCGCGAGCGCGAACGCACCGGACGCGGGCAAGAAGTACAAAGCGCGCTCTTCGAGAATTGCGTGTTCCTCTGTTCGCAGCATATGCAGCAGTTTGCGATGACGGGCGAGGCACCTCCACCCATGCCCGCGCGCGTTTCAGCCTGGAGCGTGTACGACGTCTTTACGCTGGCCGAAGGCGAGCAGCTTTTCATTGGAGCGGTGAGCGACAAGCAATTCGTTACGCTGTGCCGACTGCTCGAACGCCCCGATCTCGCAGCCGAGCCGCGCTTCGCCACGAATGCCCAGCGCGTGGCCGTTCGTCCGGAACTGCTCGAACGCCTCGGCGCGATACTCGTGCAGCATCGCATCGAAGACCTGACACCCAAGCTCGAGGCGGCAGGTATTCCGTACGCACCGATCGTTCGCCCACATCAACTGTTCGACGATCCGCATCTGAAAGCGAGCGGCGGCCTCGCACCGATGCGCACGGACGACGGCGGCACGAGCGAAATAGCGTTGCTGCCGCTGACGATGGGCGGGCGCCGCCTCGGCGTGCGCCGGGCACTCGCCCGCATCGGCGAGCACACGCAGGAGGTACTGTCCCGTCTGAAGGCCATCGTCTGATCCGCTGACCGGGCACTGTTTGCTCGGTCGTGCTGTTACTTGTTCTTCCCCACGGGTCTCTCTTTTGCCTCGTTGATCTCCCGTTCGACCTCGGACCGGACTTCCCCTTGCGATCCCGCGTTTTTCGCGAGTGCCAGATAAGCATTCGCAATGCGCCGCAAGTCCTCTTCGCACACGTCCTCGATTCCAATCAGCTCGCTGTTCGCTCTGCGGTTTGCCGCTACGAGCTCATTGAGCTTCAGATGAATCGCGACGCTGTCCTTGTTCTGGCTCTGCTGAATCAGGAACACCATTAGAAACGTGACGATGGTCGTGCCGGTATTGATGACGAGCTGCCAGGCATCGGAAAACTTGAACACCGGGCCGAGCACGCCCCACGCCGCAATGATGATCACAGCGATACTGAAAGCGATGGGCGAACCGGTCCATCGCGTCACGGCGCTCGCAAACGAATCGAACGCGCGCGTGATCGGGTGTCGGTTCGAATAGGGCGGCAGCGAAGAATCGGGCACGTTGTCGTAGGGATCGTGCCGCGACGAATCGTTCGTCGGCGTGGACATGGGCGCTCCTCTCCGGGCTTATTGCCCGATATGCTGAAATGCTGAATACCGAAACAGATCGGGGGGCAACGCCAAGTCAGCAAGCGGCGTGCCGGCCGGGAAAGACGACGCATCGATACGGCGGTGCTAGGATGCATGCACGCCAAAAACAGCGAGGGCATTCATATGAAAGGAGTCCGTCGCATATCTCGCCGAGGGCCGTTGCCGTGACGACGCATCGCACGCTCGGCGCTGCGGTGCACGTGTTGGTGGTTGGCGAATCGGATGTCGCGTGGACGCGGCAAGTCGTTCGCGAACTCGGTGCGCAGCAGCGGCTCCCCGAAGCCCGCGTGGCCGCTTTGGCCACCGCGGTGACTGAAATCGCACGCAATATCGTCGTTCACGCGGGCAGCGGGGAACTGACGTTTCACTCGATCGCGGATGGGCAGCGTCGCGGCGTTTTCGTGGTTGCACGCGATGACGGCCTCGGGATTCCCGACATCGCACGCGCAATGCAAGACGGCTATTCGACCAAAGGCGGAGGGCTGGGTGCCGGACTGGCAGGCGCAAAACGCCTCGTCGACGAATTCGACATTAGTTCGGCACCGGGTCAAGGCGTCACGGTGACGATGACGCAGTGGCACGACGGCGGCGAGCGGGACCTGCTTTAGCGTTACTTAGCGCAGTTCACGCCTGACCTCCACCGCCTCGAGCGGCAACGTGGCCGTCAGCGCAAAGCCGGCGCCCGGTGCGGTCTGGATGCTGACCTCGCCGCCCAGTAGGGCCGCGCGCTCGCGTATGCCGAGCAGCCCGAACGAATGTCTGCCCCGCCGGTCGTTCTGGGCCGCCCCACGGCCGTTGTCGACAACCCGTACGACGCAGTGAGGCTCCTCGCGAACGATATCGAGGACGACCTCCGTTGCGCCCGAGTGGCGCGCGATGTTCGTCAGCGCTTCTTGCACCATCCTGAAGAGATCGATCCGGCATTCGCGGTTGAACGCAATCGCGTCGGCGTCGATATGGCGGGTCACCGTGATCCGATAACGCGCCGTGAATTCATCGATCAACGTATCGATCGCGGGGATCAGGCCCAGGTCGTCGAGCATGACAGGGTGTAGATCGGCCGCGATTCGCCGCACCGAGTCGACAAGCTGATCGATCATCCGGTACATCGCCTTGAACGCCTCTTTCGGCGCGGGCAGGTATCCGCCGCCGCCCGGATGTTCGAGCATCGATGCGGCCATCTTCAAGGCGGTCAACTGCTGGCCCAAATCGTCGTGCAGCTCGCGTGCGATGCGAGCCTTCTCTTCCTCGCGGATGTGCTGGATATGCCCTGACAGACGGCGCAGCTCTTCTCCCGATGCGCGCAGCGCTTCCTCGTCGCGCTTGCGATCGGTGATGTCCATGATCCAGCCGACCATGCGATAAGGCTCGCCCTTGTCGTTCCACAACGCCTGCCCGCGGGATTGGACCCAGCGGAACTCACCTGAGCTCATGCGCACCCGGTATTCGACGTCATAGAGGCGACGCTCGTCGAGGTGCTTTTTCAGGGCCTGTTCGACGCGGTGCGCATCGTCGCGGTGAATCGCGCCGAAATGCGCCTGGCGTTCATTGGGCAGTTCGTGATTTTCATAGCCCATGATCCGCTTGAAGTGCGGGGAGAAATAGATCGCGTCGGTCTGCGGATTCCAGTCCCACAAGCCCGCGGTCGTGCCGCTCACCGCCAGTTGAAACCGTTCCTCGCTCGCCGCCAGCGCCGCGCGATAGCCTTCGATGGACAATTCGAAAGGCGCGAGCAGTTCGTTGAAGAACGCTGCCGCGGCTTGCGCAAGCCGGGCCCGATCTTGCGATGGGGCAGGGAGCACGAGTTCATCGAGCGAAGCGTAATGCAGCGCAGCCATATCGAGCAGTCCCACGCCCTGGCTCAGGGCGCGCCGGCCGATCTCGTAAGCATGCGTGAGCCCTGCTTCGCCTTCGTGCTCGAGATAGGCTCGAAGCCCGCTCAGGTATTCGGCTTCGAGCGCGGCGAGCTGCGTCGTCATGCGTGCGCTCCGAGATAGCGGGCAACGACGACATGCGCGTCGTCCGTAGCCTTGCCGTATCGTACGAGGATGGTTTCCGCAAGCTCCTGTGGGGTGAAGGCAATCGGCATGCGTGCGGTGAATGTGCTTTGTATGCCGTCGGTGACCATCACGAGCGTATCGCCGCGCGATAGCGACAGGCGCTCCGCTCGCAGCGGGGGCAGGCGGTAGCCGACGACGCCTCCACGCGTCGAAATTGCGCGATCGCATGCGTGCGCGTCCAGTTGGGCCCGAACGAGAACGCCGTCGACGTTACCGACGCCCGCCCAGGTCATCGAGCTTTCGCGAGCGTCGAACGACGCGATGCTCATTGCGGCGCCACGCGTCTTTTGCAGCCCTTCGTGGCAATGCTGCAGCACTTGCAAGATGGGTTCGCGCGCGTGCGCCTCGATGATCGGCGCCGCCGCGCATGCCGCTTGCGCCGCTTCGTGGCCATGCCCGAGACCATCGAGCAGCGCTACCACGGCGCCATCGTCGAATTGAACGACGACGTGCAAGTCGCCCGAGACGCCTTCGAGCGCACGCCCCGCCCAAGCCCATTCGATGATGGGTTCAGTAGGCGGGGACGCGGCGTTCATCTCAGCCATCTCCTCATCGTGACCTTCGTGCCTTTGCCCACGACGGAGATCAACTCGAACTCGTCCATGATCCGCTTCGTCCCGGGCAGGCCCACGCCGAGGCTCTTCGCGGTCGAATAGCCGTCGCGCATCGCGAGTTCGATGTCGGCAATACCTGGGCCCTCGTCTTCCGCGACGATCAGGATGCCGACACGCGCGCCGTCGTCGAGCTTTCGCAGCATGACCTCTCCGCGGCGTGCATAGCTCACGATGTTGCGCGCCATCTCGGAAATGGCGAGTGCGATGATGGTCCGGTCCGTCATCGAGAATCCGGCAGCCGCAGCGAGTTCGCGCCCCTTCTGACGGGCAATGACGACATCCTCTTCGCGCTCGATCGGCACGTGAAATTCATCCGCCATCGCCAGCGCTCCCGTTCGCGGTATCGCCGAGATGGGCGAGGCCCTCCTCGAGATCGAGCGCCGTCGCAATGCCATCGAGCGACAGGCCGAGCTGAACCATCGCAAACGCGACCTCGGGCTGAATCCCGACTACGACGGTCTGCGCACCGCGCAGCTTCGCGATGTAGGCGATGCCGCGCAGTGTGCGGGTAGCGAACGAATCGAGCACGTCGAGCGCGGTGACGTCGATGACGACGCCTCGCGTGCGCAATCGACCGATCTTCTCGGCGAAATCATCCCGCAGTTGAACGAGATCCTGGTCCGACAGCGCCGATTGAATCGATGCGATGAGTACATCGCCTTGCTTGAGAATGGGAACGGACACGGTATCAGCTCGTTGCGTTGGCGCGCGACTCGCTGGCGTTGCCTTGCGACACGCGATAGCCCAGAATCTGCTCGGCCAACTCGATACCGCCTTGCAGATCGCCGACCGTATCGAGGAGCCGATCGAGCTCGATACCCAGCGCGACCAGCGATTGCGCAACGGCCGCCGTGATACCGGTTACGATGACTCGCGCACCCATGAGTCGTGCCGCGGTTACCGTTTGCAGGATGTGGTTCGCGACGCGCGAATCGATCGTCGCCACGCCGGTGACGTCCATGACGACCACCTTCGCGCGCCGTGCGCGCACCGCTTCGAGCAGGTTTTCGGTGATGAGCCGGGCCCGGTAGGTATCGATGACGCCAATGATCGGCAACAGCAACAGGCGATCGCGCAATTGCAGGACCGGTGTCGACAGTTCCCGAATGGCTTCCTGTTGCTGTCGAATGATGCGCTCGCGTTCGAACACCAGCACATCGACGATCAGCCCAAGATCGAAGAACGCCACCTTTTTCAGCGACATGAAGGCATCGAACGCTTCGAGCGGCGCGTGCTCCGAATGCGTCATGACCTCGTTGCCGATGAACCTCAGCAGTTGATGGAATGCGCCGAGAAAAAACCGCATCTCGAGCCCTGCCACGGCGTAAAGCCGGCCCAGCTCGATGCGCTGCGCCACGTAGTGTCTGCTGTAGTCGCCCGATACAAGACCTTGCAAGTGTTCCGCCTTGAGCCGCTTGGCCTTCTCGAGCAAGGCTCGATTGTCGAACAGCGGACGAGCCTCGTCGAACTTGGCGAGATGCTCGAAGAACGCAGCCGTGAACTCGTCGACGCGAGGCAGCACGAGATCCCTGATGCGCGCAATGCGGGCGAGGTCGGAGTGCTCCAGGGCAACGACTTGCTTGCGGCGTTCGATGGCGCCATCGTTGAGCCCCATCTGATGCATCAATGCGAACGATTCGCGTTGTTCGAGCTGCTCCCCCATGCGCCTCTCCTCGGATTTTGTCGGATACGTGGGTTACGGACGGACAGATCGTTTGTTCAGATTTTTTCCAAGTATAGCGATGCGTGCCGAACTGGCAAGGCTGATGCAGGCACCCATGCGCGCGAGCAAGGAGTGCATGACATGCAATGCCATGCGCGTCACGCGTTCGCATCGCTATGCGGTCGTGTTCCTCTTGACTGGACGGCGCCTTGCGGGCGGCGGGGCCGTGGATGCGCGTACGACGAGCCGCGGTGCCGAGGTCTCGCAGATCTCCGGTTCCCCATCGGGCACACGCGAACCTTTGACGACCAGTTTGCGCAGCAACGTGACGGCGAGTTCTGCTGCCTCGGCCGTCGGTATCGCGACGGTTGTCAATGCGGGCCGCGATTCGCGGGCGAGATGAATGTCGGTGATGCCTATGACCGACAAATCGCGCGGCACGTGAAGGCCGACATCGGCCGCCGCATGCATGGCTCCGAGCGCCGGCAGGTCATTGGTCGCGAAGATCGCCGTGAGCGCGCGGTGCTGCTCGAGCAGCGAGCGAGCAGCCGTGTAGCCGCCCTCTATCGTGTCGGGCGCGTGAATGACGGTGCTGGCATCGATTTCGAGTCCGGCTTCCCGCATCGCGGCAACGAAACCCTCGTGACGCGGCGTATGGATACCGGACGCTTTGCTGCCGACGATGGCGCCGATTTTTCGATGTCCGAGCGCGATCAGATGCGATGCCGCGAGCTGCCCGGCCAATGCGAAATCGACTGCCACGCAAGGCAGGCGCGGTGGGGCTTCGGGACGCTCCCACATGCACAGGACGACCGGTGCGCCGCGTGCTTCGGTCGCCGCGAGATCGGCGAAATCGAGATTCGCGTTCATGACGAGCACGCCTTCCGACAACGTACCGGCGATTTGCTCCAGATAGGCGCGACCCATGGCCGGATCGTCGTTGGTATTGCAAATGATGACGAAGTGCCCCGATTCCCGGGCCGCACGCTCGACCGCGAGCGCGAACTCGGGATAAAACGGGTTGGCGATGCTCGAGACCATCAACGCGAGCGTGGGACCGCGTCCCTCCGCCAGCGCGCGTGCCGCAAGGTGCGGACGATAGCCCAGGGTGTCGATGGCATCGAGTACGCGCTGACGCGTTTGCTCGCCGACACGGCCACGCTTGCGCAATACGTTGGAGACGGTGGCGGGCGTTACGCCGGCCAAACGTGCCACTTCGTTGATCGTCGTCATGCGTGCTCAATATTTGGGATGAGTGTTCAGAGTTTGCAAGCCGCTTCGAGTAACGGCACTATGGCGCCCAATAGATCAATGAATTCGGAGACAAGGCAAAGGCGCGCGGCCTCGATGGCCGTTTTCCTATGCCGGCTTGATTAAGCGCTTAATCTCCGACTTCGACCGATTACACCACGGAGCGGAAGCGATGGCGAGCATTTCCTTGAAGGGTCTTTACAAGGCGTATGGCGATGCAGCGCCGGTCATTCGCGATGTGAACCTCGAGATAGGTTCGAACGAGTTTTGCGTTTTTCTCGGACCGTCAGGGTGCGGGAAATCGACGCTGCTGCGAATGATCGCCGGCCTCGAAGACGTCACAGGAGGCGAGGTGCGCATCGGCGAGCGACTCGTCAACGACGTGCCTTCGGCCGAGCGCGGTGTCGCAATGGTGTTTCAGAGCTACGCGCTCTTTCCTCACATGACGGTGTTCGAGAACATGGCCTTCGGCCTGAAGCTCGCCAAGACGCCGAAGCAGGAAATCGTGCGTAAGGTGCATGAAGCCGCGCGCATTCTTCAACTGGACGCATTGCTCGATCGTCGGCCCAAGGCGCTTTCCGGTGGACAGCGCCAACGCGTGGCGATCGGACGAGCGATCGTGCGCGAGCCCGGAGTGTTCCTTTTCGATGAGCCGCTTTCGAATCTCGATGCGACGCTGCGCGGACAAACGCGGATCGAGATTGCGCGCTTACATCGTCAGTTCGCCAAGGCCAGCGTCGTCTATGTCACGCACGATCAAATCGAGGCGATGACGCTCGCCGACAAAATCGTTCTGCTGCATGCCGGTAAGGATTCCGAGCGATACGGCAGCATCGCTCAGATCGGCGCGCCGCTCGAACTCTATTACCGGCCCGCGAGCCGTTTCGTTGCGGGCTTCATCGGCTCGCCGCGCATGAACTTCCTGCCGGCATCGATTGCCTCGATCGATGCGGATGGCGTGAGCGCCGTGATCGATGGGACCGGAGAAACGGTGCCACTCGCGGTGGACGGCTCGTCGTTGGTCCCGTCGCAGCCCGTCACGGTGGGTGTGCGGCCCGAGCATCTGACATTGCGCGGTCGCGGCGACGAGAACGCCGCCAGTTCGCTTGCGCTCACGCGTGAAGTCGTGCTCACCGAACGCCTCGGCGAGCAGACCTATGTACACCTCGATGCGCCGGACGGCCGCACGCTGATCGCCAAGGTTGCCGGCGACGCACGCGTCGAGCGGGGTGCACGCATGTCATTTGGCGCACCGGCTTCGGCATGCCATCTATTCGGGGACGACGGCTTCGCCATCGCACCGCTGCAATCGATCGAACACTACGCCTGAGGAGGGAAGGGATGCACCTTGGAGTCTGCTATTACCCGGAGCATTGGCCGGAATCGATGTGGGAAGACGATGCGCAACGGATGAAGGCGCTCGGCATCGAGCGCGTGCGCATCGCCGAATTTGCGTGGAGCCGTATCGAGCCCACGCCGGGCGAATACGACTGGGACTGGCTCGACCGTGCGGTCGACGTATTGCATCGTTCAGGACTCCAAATCGTCATGTGCACGCCGACGGCGACGCCGCCCAAGTGGCTGATCGACCGGCACCCCGATATTCTGCCCGTCGGTGCCGATGGGCAGGCACGCCGGTTCGGCTCCCGCCGTCATTACGACTTTTCGTCGCCGTCGTATTTCGAGGCGGCGCGCCGCATCAGTACCGCAGTGGCGCAACGGTACGGCGCGCATCCTGGCGTTGCATTCTGGCAGATCGATAACGAGTTCGGTTGTCATCAAACCGTGGTCAGCTATTCCGAGGCCGCGCTGCTGCGCTTTCGAGAATGGCTGCGCGCGCGCTACCGCACGATAGACGCGCTCAACCGTGCGTGGGGCAACGTGTTCTGGAGCATGGAGTACCGCAGCTTCGACGAGGTCGATACACCGGCTGCGACGGTGACCGAGGCGAACCCCTCGCACCGATTCGATTATCGGCGCTTCGCATCCGACGAGCTTGCGCGCTTTAACCGCATGCAGGCCGAGATCATCCGCGCGCATTCGCCTGGGCGGCCCGTCGCGCACAATTTCATGCAGCTCTTTACCGAGTTCGATCATTACAAGGTCGCGGCCGATCTCGATATCGCGGCATGGGACAGCTACCCGCTGGGCGCCCTTGAAGAGCTGTGGTTCGATCCGGAAACGAAAGCGCGCTGGCTGCGCACGGGGCATCCCGATTTCGCCTCCTTCAATCACGATATCTACCGCGGCATGTCGAGACTGCCGTTCTGGGTCATGGAGCAGCAGCCGGGGCCCGTCAATTGGGCACACTGGAATCCGGCGCCGCTGCCGGGCATGGTGCGCCTTTGGAGCTGGGAGGCATTTGCGCATGGCGCCGGTTGCGTGTCGTATTTCCGCTGGAGACAGGCACCGTTTGCACAGGAGCAGATGCACGCGGGGCTCAATACGCCCGACAACCGGCTCGATATCGGCGGCAGCGAAGCGTCGCGCGTTGCAGCGGAAATCCGCTCGATGCTCGAAGCCCACCCCGATGCGGGTGAGGATGCGAAGCGTTCTGTCGCGCTCGTCTATGACTACCCGGCGAAGTGGCTCTTCGAGGTTCATCCGCAAGGCGCGGATTTCCACTATCCGCGTTTCGCGTTCGAGTACTACAGCGCGTTGCGTTCGCTCGGGCTCGATGTCGATGTCGTGCCCGTCGATGCGCCGCTCGATGGTTATCGAATGATCGTCGTGCCGCCGTTGCCGATCGTTCCCGACGATTTTGTCGAGCGATTGACCCGGAGCGGGGCGCAAGTCGTCATTGGCCCGCGTACGGGTTCCAAGACCGTCGATTTGCAAATTCCCGGCAATTTGCCGCCGGGACCGCTTGCTGAGGCATTGCAGCTGCGCGTATGGCGAGTGGAGTCGCTGCGGCCGAATATCTGCCCGGCCGTACGCATGGCAAGCTCATCGGCGGGCCGTCCCGGTAGCGATGCGGGGCAGGGCCGCTATTGGCGCGATTTGATCGATCTCGATACCCATGCGCCGCACGAGGTCGTTGCCGAGTTTGACGATGGCCATCCTGCTTGCGTACGCCACGGTACCTTCCATTATTGCGCGGGCCTCTTCGATGAAGCGTTGACGCGGGAACTCTTTGCCGACGTTGCCGAGCGCGCCGGATTGCGTGCCGTGCCGCTACCGGAAGGGGTGCGAGTGAGCCGCCGCGCGGGCGTGACCTACGTCTTCAATTATGGCGAGCGCGTGTACGAGGTCGAAGGCGTCGAAGCCGACGCCTTCGTCATAGGCGCCGCGCGAGTCGAACCGCAGGGCGTTTGCGGGTATCGTTCCAGCTGAAATGGGCCGGAGCGCGTTGTTTGCCGCTCAGGCGGCTACCGTTGATGACGATATAAACCTTAGATAACACGAAGGAGACACGCATGAAGCAACCCGCGAACCGTTTTCGCATCGGTGTCGCCACCGCGTTTTTCGCGGTGGCGACGGCCGCGTCCTGGTGGGCCAATGCGGCGCAGGCAGGCACGCTCGACATCAACATTGCCTTCAAGGGCGCCAGCCAGCGCGCGGTATGGCAATCGACGCTCGACGACTTCAAGAAGGCGCATCCGGATATCGACGTGAAAGCGGCGTTCATCGACGAGGAAGCCTACAAGGTGCAACTGCCGGGGTGGCTCACGACCGTTGCGCCCGACATCGTGAACTGGCATGACGGCGAGCGGATGGCCTACTACGCGAAGCGCGGGTTGCTCGAGGATCTGAGCGGGGATTGGGCGAAAAACGGCTGGGATCAGATGTACGCTTCGACGAAAGAAGCATCGTCGTACCAGAGCAAGCAATATGCGGCGCCGACCGTGTATTACTCGTGGGGGATGTTTTATCGCAAGGATCTCTTTCAAAAGGCCGGTATTGCGGGCGAGCCGAAGACCTGGCCTGAATTCCTCGATGCCTGCAAGAAGCTGAAGGCTGCCGGCATTACGCCGATCGCCGTGGCTGGCCGCGACGCCTGGACGCTGGCCGGCTGGTTCGACTACCTCGATTTGCGTTTGAACGGGAATGCGTTCCATCAGAAGCTGATGGCGGGCGAAGTGCCTTATACCGACGCGCGCGTGAAGAAGGTCTATACGACGTGGAAGCAGCTCATCGACGATCATGACTTCATCGACAACTCGCTCTCGTACGATCTCGACGCGGCACAACCGTTCCTGTTCCAGGGCAAGGCCGCAATGATGCTGATGGGCACGTTCATCAGCGCGGGTTTCCCGCCGTCGATCAAGCCGCAAATGAGCTACTTCCAGTTCCCGATCATCGATTCGAACGTGCCGACTGCCGAAGACGGTCCCGTCGAATCGCTGCACATTCCCGCACATGCGAAGCACAAGGCCGAAGCGCGAGCGTTCCTCGCGTTCGTCGAGACACCCGAGAACGGCGCGCGGCTCGCGAAGGGACTTGGTTCGCTGTCGGCCAACAGCAAATCGCCCGAGCCGGAGGATCCGATTTCGAAGATCGGTTTTCAGATTCTGTCCAATACGAAGGGCGGTATTGCACAGTTCTACGATCGTGATATGACGAAGGAGATGGCCGACGAAGGCATGAAGGGCATGCAGCGATTCGTGTCCGATCCGACGCAGATCGATGCTGTGCTCACGCAGCTGGAGCAGACGCGCAAGCGTATCTACAAGCAGTAAGGGCAGGCGGCGGCCGTAGTTGGCCGCCGAAATGCCGAAACGCCGAAACGCCGAAACGCATTGGAGGCCTTGTCGTGCCGCAGTCAGCCACCCACGAGCATTTGCGCGCCGCGCCAGACGGCGCGGACTTTTCCATGCCGGCCGGCAAACCGCCGGCAAGCCGGCGCGGCGCAGGCCGGCAGGCGGGACGCAAGCTGTCGCCCACGGCGCGCCGACAGCGACGTGCCGCGCTGTTGTTCCTCGCGCCGGCTTGCATCATGTTCGGCGTTTATGTGATATGGCCGATCGCGTCGACGATCTGGTTGAGCTTCTTCAACTGGGATGGCATGTCGGACAAGGTATTCGTCGGGCTTGCCAATTACATCGAGCTGTTCCATGCGCCGACTTTCTATACCGCGCTGAAGAACAACGTGATCTGGCTCGCGATGTTTCTGCTCGCGCCGCCAGCGGGCCTTGCCGTAGCGTTGTATCTGAATCAGAGCGTGGCGGGAATGCGCGTTGTCAAGTCGCTATTCTTCGCGCCGTTCGTATTGTCCGGTGTGGTCGTCGGCCTCATGTTCTCGTGGTTCTACGATCCGACGTTCGGCTTGCTCGCGCTGATCATCGGGCACGGCGTGCCCGTGCTTGGCGATGCGCGGTATGCCACGTTCGGTATCGTGATCGCCGCGTTGTGGGCGCAGACTTCGTACTGCATGATTCTCTATCTCACCGGGCTGACGACGCTGAACGGCGAGCAACTCGAAGCGGCGCGAATGGAGGGCGCGCGCCGCTGGGCATTGCTCTGGCATGTCGTGCTCCCGCAACTGCGGCCGACGACGTTCATGGCGGTCGTGGTTACCGTGATCGGTGCACTGCGCAGTTTCGATCTCATCGCCGTCATGACGGGCGGCGGGCCGTTCGAGAGTTCGACCGTACTTGCTTATTACATGTACGACCAGGCGATCAAGTATTACCGCCTGGGTTATTCGGCATCGATCGCCGTGGTGCTTTTCGCCATCATGCTGGTCTACATCGTCTACCAGTTGCGGCGCACGCTGCGTAACGAGCAGTAGAAGGAGAAGTTCATGTATCCGCTGCCTGTCGATAAATGGAAGCCGCTGCCGCGACGGTTCTACAAGATTTCGGTGCCGATTGCGCTCGTGGTCTGGATGCTGCCGATGCTTGCAGTGCTGATGACGTCGGTGCGCTCGTCCGAAGAGCTCAGCGAGGGCAATTACTGGGGATGGCCGAAGCATATTTCGCTGATCGGCAACTACACCGAGGCGCTGACGACCTCGCCCATGCTGCATTACTTCTGGAACAGCGTGCTGATCACGGTGCCGGCCGTGGTGGGCTCGATCGCACTGGCCTCGATGGCCGGTTTCGCGCTTGCGACCTATCGCTTTCGCGGCAATACGCTATTGTTCGCGGCATTCGTGGCGGGGAATTTCGTTCCCGTGCAGGTGTTGATGATCCCGGTGCGCGACCTGACGCTGAAGTTCGGGCTTTTCAATACCGTCGAAGGATTGATGCTCTTTCATATCGCGTTTCAGACCGGGTTTTGCACGCTGTTTCTGCGCAATTTCATCAAGCAGTTGCCGTATGAACTGATCGAGGCTGCGCGTGTTGAAGGCGCCGGGGAATGGACGGTGTTTTTTCGCATCGTATTGCCGCTGATACGGCCGGCGCTGGCTGCGTTGGCCATTCTCGTCTTCACGTTCGTCTGGAACGACTACTTCTGGGCGTTGTGTCTGACGCAAGGCGACGAGGCTGCGCCCATTACCGTGGGCGTCGCGGCGCTCAAGGGGCAGTGGACGACGGCGTGGAACCTCGTCTCGGCCGGTTCGATCATGGCGGCGCTGCCTTCGGTGTTGATGTTCTTTGCCATGCAGCGGCACTTTGTCGTCGGATTGACGTTTGGCGCCAGCAAGGGATAGACGAGCGTCAAATCAACGGCGCCGCGCCTTCCCGTGGCGGACAACGCCAAATTTCGGCGCCGATGTTTTTCGATACCAGTACCACCTGTACGAAGCTGTTCGCGGGCGCATACGGCGCAAAAAACCGGTCCATCACGCCCGCAAAAACACGCAGGCTGCTCGATGCGAACGCATGCTCGTCGACGGTCGCGGCGATCTCGATGCCCCGAACGAATGCGGGCGACGGTTCCATCGCGATCCACTGCATCGTCGGGCGGTAGTCCAGCGACACGATGCCGTCGATGTGTGGCGCCTGTGACTGCGATAGCGCCGCGAATTGCCGAAAGAACTGCTTGAACGCTTCGAGCCCCGCTTGACTCAACTGCAGCGTATGAGGTGCCATCTGACCGATGAGCCGCCACAATGCGCCATCGCCGCGCGGCAAGCGCACCGGCTGCGTCGGCCGCGACAACATCGCCACGTTGCGTCCCAATTCGCTGCCTCCGCTTTGCAGATCGCCCCCGGGCATGCCGACGGGCAGTGAGGCGGGCAGATCCCCGTTCGTGCAGGTCATATCGACACCGAACTCGCGGAACTCGGGCGTTACCGGTTCGCCATCGAGTCCCACGAACACGAGTTCGGTTCGGCCGCGGTTCTCGGCATCGGCTCGCCATCGGTCGCGGCGCACCGTCCAATAGGGCCCGGCGAGCTTCTCCGCGCTGCCGTGCATCAGGGAGTTGACCGGATGGAGCACTGTCTTGCGAGCGGGGGAGGGCCCCGCGGTGCTGACGCCATCGATCGAAAAAATCTCGGCCTCCGGTTTGCCCGGTAACGACGGGAGCAGCGAATAAGCGGTCACGTCCGGATTGATCTTGATCGACGCGGCATCGCGTTTGAAGACATTGACCACGGGTGTACAAAACGGCTGGAAGGTATTCGCCCCGATCCTCGCGAGACGCTGCGATGCCCAGGAGTCCTTATGAATTTCGGCCAGCGCGAAGTGGACCGTCACACTACCGCAGGGACCGGTGGTACTCAGCAACGCGGCCAGATCGAGATCGATGAAGTCGAACTTCTCCGGAAACGCAAAATACTCCATGAGCAAACGCAGCGCAGCGGGAGTATCGTCGGACCCCGCGACGAGCGTCTCGCCGTCGTCGAACCCCACCGCGGAAACAGGCGAGGACTCGAGGCGCTTCCAACGGCCCAAACCGTCTGCCTCGACATACACGGCGACCGTCTTCAGATGCAGGGCATCGTTCAACGCCGCGATCACTTCACGCGCGCCGGCCAAGTGCAAACGCAAGCGAGGCGGTGCCGTGGCGTTGAGCAGGGCGCCTGCGCGCGTGGCCGAAATGCCGAGCGAAACGAGTCCCGTCGTTTCGGCCGGCAAGATCGTGCCGGTAGGCGCATGCGGGGACGCGGTGTAGGACCCCTGCGTGACGCGCAGCGGCGCGAGCGTTACGTCGTACGTGCTGCGAAAGCCGCATTCGGTGGCTTTGGCGACGAATTGCGTACCGCGCGCGATCGTCAGCGGGGCGGTCAATTTCTCGAAGACTGCATCGGTGCGGACCTGCGCGATGCAGCATGAAGGAATCGAACGCAGGTACTGCGGAAACAGTACCTCGATCAACGCTTCCGTGAAATCGGGGTAGTCGTCGTCGAGCTTGACGTCGATGCGCGCGGCCAGCAAGGCGAACGACTGAAGCATGCGTTCCACATGTGGATCTTCCGAGTGCTCGCCCGCAATCGCAAGGCGCGCGGCGATTTTCGGATAGCGCGCGGCGAATTGCTGCAGCGATTGCCGGAGCAGCGCAAGCTCACGCTCGTAATGCGGAAGCAATTCTTCCATCTGTTCGAACCGTCGATATTGAAAAGGACCATGCCAGCGAGCGTTTTTCGCATCCCGCGTTGAAAAGGAGACGCTCATGCGTTCGCGCGGGCCTATTATCGGCGATTTGAACCGTAAACTCCAAGACGACGCCGTTTTCGGAAAATGGCGCCGATTCCGATTTTCAGGTTCGATCGCCGGTTATCGCGGCGATATACCCGGTTCAAACAGTCGCCGTGCCGACCGTTCATTCCGCCAACGTCTTCGGTGACATTCCGGCGTCGCTGAGCACGCGTGGTTTGGCTGCGTCATCGCCCAGCAATTTCATCAGTTGCTCGAACGGCATGGGCCGCCCGGTAAGGAAACCCTGCACGATATCGCAGCCCGATTCGGCGAGCCAGGCAAGTTGTGCGGCGTGCTCGACACCTTCCGCCACCACGGCGATACCGAAACTGTGCGCCATCGAAATAATCGCGGTCACGATGGGTTGCCCCGCATCGGGAAGCGGATGAACGAAGCTGCGGTCGATTTTGAGGCTGTTGACGGGAAACGATTGAAGATACGAAAGCGACGAGTAGCCGGTTCCGAAATCGTCGAGAGACAGTCTTACGCCCGATGCTCGAAGGCGGTTCATCGAATCGATGCCCGCATCCATATTCGCCATCAATTGGCTTTCCGTCAGCTCGAGCTCGAGCAGTTGAGAATCCAGCCCGCTTTCGGACAGCACCGCCTTCACCTGATGATCGAATTCCGATTGCCGCAACTGACGGGCCGAGACGTTGACCGCCACGTGAATTCGCGTGGCGGACACTTCATTCCAATGCGCGGCGTCGCGGCAAGCCCTCCGCAGCACCCACTGTCCAAGCGCGACGATGAGATCGCTGTCTTCGGCAATAGGAATGAATTCGGCCGGCGAGACGGTACCGTCGGCGGGGTGCTCCCACCGCACGAGGGCCTCCGCGCCGACGAGCGCGCCGGTCTTGCAATCGAATTGGGGCTGATAGACGAGATCGAGCGCATCCATCTCGATCGCTTTGCGCAATTCGCTTTCGAGTCTGGCGCGCCGCCGCGCCTCCACAGTCATGTTGGGGTGAAATTCGACCGCCGTGTTCTTGCCGCGGCCCTTTGCGGCGTAAAGCGCCATGTCCGCGCTGCTGACGAGCGCGGCGACTTCCCGGGCGTCGTCGGGAAACACGCTCACGCCAACGCTCGCGGATGCCACGATACTCGATCGCTGCAGGTTGAACGGGCGAGCGAGCGCACGGGCGATGCGCATCGCCGCCAGATGCCCCTCGCTCTTGTCCTCATTGATCTCGACGAGTACCGCGAATTCGTCGCCGCCGATCCGGCTCACCACATCGGTGCTGCGTACTGCTTGACGCAACGCAGTCGCGACCCGCGTGAGCAACTCGTCGCCCGCACCGTGTCCCAGCGTGTCATTCACAGTCTTGAAATCGTCGAGATCGACAAGCACCAGTGCGAGACGCGTGCCGACGTAGCTCGGCCGATGCAGCCGCCGGTCGAGCTCGTCGTAGAACGCGCGACGGTTCGGCAGCCCGGTCAACGGGTCGGTGGACGCCAGGTATTCGAGCTCTTTCTCCGCTTGTGCGACGCGCGCCCCCATTCGCGACGTGACAGCGAACGCGACCCAGATCGCCACCAACGAAGCCGCCGAGAGAAACGCCCCGTAGTGGAGCAGTTGAGCGACGACCGCATCTGTCGTGGCGACGAGCACGACTTCGCCGATTGCCTTGCCCTTGACCTGGACCTCGGATTCGACGATGACATCGGTGAGCGACCAGGGCCCCGCGTGCATGCGTGCATGCTCGAGCGTGGCTTCGCCGCGCTCGCGTTCTGTGAGTCCCGGCTTCGCGTAGCGGGCGAACACTGCTCCATTGCTCTTGAAGACTGCCACCGTTTCGACGTAAGGCACCTTGCTCAGCGAATGCAGGACTTCGCCCGCAGCCGGCTTGTCGTCGAACATCAGCGGCGCCGCGGTGTTGTCCGCCACCATCTCGGCAATCATGTTGGCGTCTTCGGTCAGGGATGTCCGCAGCGTCACGGCTTGATAGACAAGGAGTACCAGGCTCGATATGAGCAAGGCTACTCCCACGCGCAACGTCTTGATCCGTGCCATTTCGCGCGCCGGACTTGGCGTTTCGAGCTTGACGTGCTTCATGTGACATTCCTCGCAAGCCGAAGCAATTTGGAGCTCAGGCCCAGATGGCGTCGGGCTGCCTCGCTATTGTCGATATCGAAGCGCAGTTGATCGCCTTGGCGAACCAGCAGGACCACGCACGGACCCTCGGGGGCATCGGGCGTGCGCACGATGAGCAATGGCGAGTCCGTACCCAGTGCGGATTTGATCGCGGTCGATGTCGCCGGGCTGCCATCTACGATCAGTACGTCGCATCCCGCGGCAGTCGAACCTTCCGAAAGAATGCGCAGGTGCCACGTACGCGCTGCCACCTGGCGCCCTTCGAGTTTGGCGAGCGCGGCACCGAGCTCCCCCTTGTTGCTCGAGCAGACCATGAGACTCGTCGAAGCGGCACGCGTCGGAGGCCATTCGGTGAAGGCGGTGAAGTTGAAGATATAGGCTGCTTCGAGTGAAAAGAGATCGACCTGAGCATGTGCCGTCACACGCAGACAGGCTGCGATAGCAAGGATGAACACGGCGGCGGCAAGCTTTCTTCTCATGTGCGGTCCATCAGAACCCATACACGAGTTTGGCGAGGAACGTGCGGCTTTGCTGCACGATGACGCTTTGCGTGAACCCGGGACCGGCGGGATCGGTAAAGCGCCGGTCGGTGATGTTGTAAATCGAAAACGACAGGTCGGCATGCGGAATCAGCCGCGCTGTGCCGATGCTCAGATTGCCGAGACAGTAGCCGCTTGCATCGCCGGCTTGCGCCAGCCGCGACGATACGCAGCGTAGCTCGGCGCCGACTCGCGCCGAATGATGGAAGATCGGGACGAACACATTGAGCTTGGCGAGCTGTCGCGGCGAATCTTGCAAGGCCGCGCCGGTATCGCTGTTGCGGGCTCTTTGCCATGAATAGCTCGCCCGGATCGTTGCACCGCCGGCCAGCTGCTGCTCGTAGGCGAGCTCGGCGCCGTTGGCCTGGACGCGATCGACGTTCTGAAACTGGAACAGCCCGGAATCGGTGAGTACTTCGGTGATCAGGTTGCGCACGTCGTAATGAAAGACCGACAGCGTGGCATGTCCGGAGTCGCTGATCTTTCGATCGTAGATGAACTCATACGTCGTGATGTGCTCGGGTTTGAGCGCAACATTGCCAGTTTGGCCGTCCGTTCCCGGAATGGTGTAATAGAGCTCGTAAGCGTTGGGTGCGCGATAGGCACGCCCGTACACGAGCTTGAGCGTGTCGGCGGCTGTCGCTTTGAAAATCAGTGCAAGACGAGGACTCGCATTCGCACCGGATACGCTCTCCTCATCGAATCGCGCACCGGCGTTCAATGTCAATCGATCCGTAAGCTGGATCTCATCCTCCGCATAGACACCGAAAATGTTCGAACTGCGATGATCGTCGAGTATCGATTGATAGGGGTCGACGTTGTAGTTGTATTGATCGCGTCTCGCATTGCGCGTCACGCTCATGCCGACGACAATCTTATTGCGCGGCAGGCCCGTGAAAGTCGCATGGACGTCGGCGCCGTACCAGATCGCCTTGTCTCCATCGACGTTGACTACAGCGGGGGCCGTGCCGTATAGCGACGGCATGCGATAGTCATAGCGTTCCCAATAAATCTCGGACGCGACCTCGAGACTGCCCGAGAACGCATGGCGGTAGGTTGCGTTGGCGAAGGTGTGCGTATCGCTCGTACTGTCCGGCGCGTTGAAGTTGGCGCCATAGGCCGCGGTCGGCACACCTTTCGTTCGGTTGCCGTAGCCGGCACTGAATACGAAATCACGGTAGGCGAATTTGGCAAACAGATACTGCGCGCGATCGTAATCGAGTCCGTTGGCCACGCCATTGTTCTGGTCGGGCGTGTCGAACTCGCCGTAATAGAGGTCTTGCCCGCTGCGGACGTACGAAGTGGCCGACAGCAGCAGATCGGCCCCGTTGCTTCCATGCCAGCCATAGCTCGCGCGTGCGCGCTTTTCGCCGAAGCTGCCGACCGAGACAGCGGTTTGGGCGCCGCCCAATGCCGCGCCCTTTTTCGTCACTACGTTGATGACACCGAAGAGCGCGTTCGAGCCGTACACCGCCGATCCGGGGCCCGGCACATATTCGATTCGCTCGACCAGATCCATATCGAGCGGAAAGTCCGTTCCGATCGAAGCTTGATCGTAGACGGAATCGTTGAGGCGCATTCCGTCGATCAACAGCAGAAAGCGGCTGTTGTAATCGCCCGGGCGGCGAAAACCGCGCGCGCCGAGATAGTCATAAGTCCGGTCGTACGAGACATAGAGCCCGGGCAGGGAGGCGAGTGCATCGGAGAGCTTGCGCCAACCGAAGTTGCGGATATCGTCGGCGGTCAGTATGACGGCGGCCGCGGGTGCTTCCGAAACAGGTTGCTCGAAGAGGGACGCCGTACTGACCACCTTGACGTTCATGAGCGCTTCGAGCGGCATCGATGCAAGCGCGTCGGCGGTCAGCGGCGCGTCGTCGGGACTAGATTGCGGCGGCGCAGCAACGCTCTCGTTCGACCCGACGAAAATCGGTACAACGGCTAGGGCGATGCGAACGATGAACGTGATACCGCGTTTGTGTTGTCTGGGGACCATTAGAGCGAAGTCGTAAAGCCGGTGGCGCGAGTACGTGCCTCCTTCACTTAACGGCAGAGTGGAAGCGGTTCTTGAGCTTGGCAGGCGCGTTCGAAGGCGCGGCTTGGCGCCAGGAAGAGCTCGCGCGTGTCAATAGGCGGAGTCCTCAATCGACCTGGGCACGGGAAGCCGCCATCCTGGACCGGAGCCCGACGCGTGGTGGCCCGACGCACGGCCAGGCGGCGTGCGAGACTCGACGTAACGGTTGGGAGTCCTAACGAGGTCGGCCGCGGCCGGTATGGACCGGCGTGGGGAAGCGCGCGTACGAACGCCGCTTCTTGCCGTGACGGCTCAAATCAACTCGAGCTTGGAGGTGAGGTAGGTGAGTTCGATGCGATTCGCTACGTCGAAACGTTTGCGTAGCTTGCGCAGGTGGTAATCGACATTGTGTGCGCTCGTGTCCAGGCGGCGGCCGATTTCCTTGTCGGACGCGCCTTCGGCAATACCCATTAGCAATTCGCGCTCGAATGGCGTCAAACTATTCGTCGCACAGCTGCGCGAGGCCGCGGTCAATTGCGGCAAGGCAAACGCGTGGACCGACAGCGCAATCGACAACGATTGCTCGACCGTTGCGGACGTGATCCAGTCCCGCGAGCGGCGCGGTGCGGTGAAGCTCATGAAGGCGCTCAAGCGCGTGCCGGGGATGGGCATGGCGAACATCAGGCCGCTGCACATACCGTCATCGCGCATGGTGCTCAGAAAGCCGTCGACTGCTCGATCTTCCGGGGTGCCGATGCTCGATCCGATGCTTTGCTCGCGCAGATGATACAAGTCCCACACCATCGGCGCATTGGCGCGCCGCGCAGCGAGCGTGCGCGGATCGATCTCGTGATAGCCTTGCTTCACGTAGTCTCCGCGATAGGTGGGAGGCACGAACGCCTCATGCAGAAAGAGCCGCTCGGCTTGCTTGACGTTGCTCTCCAATGCGAAATAGGCAAACGTCGAAAAACCGACCAGATGCAAGAGGCCGTTGATCATGCGATTGCGCTCGGCAGCGGTGCGCGCGCTGGCCAGCGCGCCGGCGATACCGAGGGACGGGCAAGGTTGATCGTCCGCACTCGTTTGTCGCGGGTCGTTGCACCAGATCACATCGATCGGATGTTGCTGCGAAGTTGGCGTTTCGGCCTGCTGAGCGTCCAATGAACGACGTGAGGGCGGGAACGACGACGCGTCCTCGCGCAATGCGGCGTGATGCATCGATGAGCCTCCGGTCGAGAGTCGCGTTGCGCGCCACGTAACGCGGCACGGTGGTGCCGGTCAGTGCGCGTAACTTATGGTAATGATAATCAGAAAATCGCATATCGGCACGCGAGGCGTACCCTGATGACAGATGTCGACGAATTCCCGACGCTCGTATGGTTTTCGCAGGCCGACGCGCTCGCTCATCTGCACGAGATCGACGCAAGCGCCGATGTCGACCGTGCCGCATCGGATCTGCTCGGTTGTCACGAACGCCTATTGCACATGGGGTTTCACATGCTCAATTACGGCGCGTTCGAAATGATAGGCCGACGCGTGCTGCGCATCTATTCGATGAGCGATTTAGCCGATATCTCGTTCTCTCGCCTTTATTGGAAACACCGGTTGTACGAAAGCGATCCGCGTTTTGCCGCGCTTTGGCAAAGCGGATTGCCGGCTACATGGCAGGCGGGGCAGGTCACAGCGTATGCAGAGCGGACCGGAGACTCGCGGGCGCGCATGCTTTCAAACAGCCTGCGATCGCATGAAATGAACGCGGGATTGACGCTCGGCTTGCCGGCACCGCAGCCCGATTTGCGCGTAGCGGTCAATCTGACCTCGCGAGCGCACGAGATCGGGTGGATCAACGATCGCACCGTGGGGGGCGCATTGACGATCGCCCTGACCGTGCACCGCATCGTGCAGCCTTATATCGACGCTTGCGTCCGGCGCGCGCGGGAGCTCATGTTGAGCGCAGATCAGGCCGCGGTTCTCGAGCGGCTCGTCAAAGGGCTGTCGGATCAGGAGATCGCCACTGCAACGGCGAGTTCGCTGCACAAGGTGGCGTCCCACGTGCGGGCGTTGCAAAAGATGTTCGGCGTCGAGAACCGCGCGCAACTCGTGTACCGCGCTGCGCGCTGGGGTTGGGAAGGTTAAGCGGCGTTTAGCGCGCCCGCGCGAGTCAAGCCGCCTGAAGCCGTCCGGCGAGATAGGCGAGCTGGCTGCGATTACGCGCGCCCAGCTTCTCGCGCAGTTGCCGCAAGTGATAGTCGACGTTGTGCACGGTCGTATCGAAGCGCGCTGCGATGGCCTTATCGGACAGCCCCGCCACGACCGCCGACAAGATCCGTTGCTGCAGCTCGGACAGCCCGTTTGTGGCTTCGCGCCTGCACATGGCCTGGATGTAGGCCGAGCAGCGTTGGTGCAACGACAGACCGAGTCCGATGGCCTGCGCGATGACGCTGTCCGTGATCCATTCGCAGTGCTCCGGCGCCCCTGCAAAAACGATGATTGCGCGCATCGGCGTTTGCGAGATCGGTAACCCGAATGCGAGGCCGCTGGCGAGGCCGTGCGCACGAAGCTCGTCGAAGTGGCGACGGACCTGCGGATCGAGGGCGTCGTTACGCGACGCGTCCAGGATCGAACGGATGTCCCAGACATGAAGCCGGCTCGAGTCGAGCGCACGCCGCATTTGCGGATCCCGGAGGAAGTAGCCGCCCTCGAGCGCCTTCGGCAACAAATCGCTCGCCAGGTAATCGCGCAGCAAATAAGCGCGCTCGGCCTGGGCCTGGGCATTGAGTTTCAATGCTGCGTAGCCAAGGCCCCTGAAGCCCACGATGTGAAGTACGCCGCGGATCATCCGGATCCGTTCCTCGGCCGTTCGCGCCGCACTGAGTTCGGCCGCGAGAAACGTCGAATCCGCCGCGCCGTCGGCGCGGGCTAACGGAGACAGCGCCGCTTCGTCGAAATACCGCGTATCGCAACGCGGCGCGATCTCCCGGAGCATCGCGGAGCCCGTCCGACGCGCCGGCGCGGGTGGGAGCGGTTCGAGATCTTCGCCTTCTTCCACTACCTCGAGGTAAGACATGCGGAATTCCTATATGGGCCGAGGCACGTCGCTTGTGGCGCCGAGCCGCAGCGCGCGAACAGCACGCGGTTGAGGCAGCTCGTCGAAGCGACTCGCCCTCATGAAAAGGATTGTATTGAGCGCGCTGGCGATGTGTAGCCCGGTATTTCGTAGTGTTTGGCACCCGGCCCCTACCAAGTCGCCATGCAATTACGGAAGTACGCGAGCAAAAATGCCGGGCGGTGCGTTCGTCGGCGCGTGTGTCAATGATACTGTGTTTTTATACAGTATCAAGTCGACGCATGGGAGTGCAGGGCTAGATATCGTTCCAGCACCCATTTGAGCGCGTCATCGAATGGCGTGCGGCGCCCGATCCCGAGCGCTTGGAGCCGACTTGCGTCGAGATGGCAGTCGCGCGGCCGCGGCGTGGAATCGACGCTCGATGCCACCGGCTCGAGGCGCGCATCGAGCCTCAGGGTGCGGGCGATTCGCACCGCGATATCGAATTTGGTCATCGGCTCGTCACCGGACCAATGGGCGCGGCCGCATACGGCGGCCCCGCTTGCCGCCCGCTCCAGCAGGTCGCGAATCACGTAAGCCACATCGCCGGTGAACGTGGGGTAGCGTGTCGCCCAGGCATCCATGCGAGCGGCGGGCGCGCCTGCCTTGGCGGATGCGACGACAGCCGGCACGAGGCTCGTCACCGCCGATTCGGTCAAGTCGGTTGTGTGGCCGAAAAGCAACGGTAGCCGAAGCACACAGCCGAAATCCGTGGCCTGCGCCAACGCACGCTCTCCCTCGAGCTTGCTGCGGCCGTAGGCGTTGAGCGGGCAGGGCGGATCGTCGACGCCATACGGTGGCCTCGTGCCGTCGAACACGTAATCGGTCGAGATCGACAAGACCCACGCATCGTGGCGCCGGCCGGCCGATGCGATCGCCCGGACCGCATCGACGTTGAGCGCGCGAGCGAGTGCCGGATCGCTTTCGCAAACATCGGGGCGCCGCTCAGCTGCCGCAATGACGACGGCGTCCGGCGATGTTCGCGCCATGAACGCGTCGATGGCCGCTGCGTCCCGGATGTCGAGGGATATCAGCGCGCCTCCCGCTCGACGATGAGCGGTGCCGATCACGCGCCAGTCCGCCCGCTCGGCCAGCGTTTCCATGACGGCCCGGCCGACCAGCCCCGAGCCACCGATGACCGCGACTGTGAACATGCGGTGCCTCAGCCCGGATCGGCGACGGTCTTTGCTTCGTGGACCGCATAGCCGGCTTCATCGATCGCGGCAGTCAGCGTCCCGATATCTGCGCTCGACGTGACCCGCACACGTGCCCCCGCAAGGTCGACGTCGACCTGTGCGGCGGCATCGATGGCCTGCACCGCTTGGGTGACAGCTGAAACGCAATGCTGGCAGCTCATGCCTTCGACATGGAATTCGATCATTCGGTGTTCCTTCGATATAAGTGAGTTCGAAGCGCGAACGCCGATCGTTGCCGGTCATCGTCACGCTTGCATCGAGCGTATACCTTGCCATAGTGGGAAGGTATACGCTGTCTTTACGAATCGGGAGGTATCGATGAATATCGGCGAAGCTGCGCGCGCGTCGGGCGTGAGCGCAAAAATGATCCGCTATTACGAGCAGGTCGGGTTGCTTGCCCCCCGGGGCCGCACCGAATCCGGTTATCGGCTTTACGGTCCGGCAGAGGTGCATACGTTGCGGTTCATTCGTCAGGCGCGGCGTTTGGGTTTTCTCGTCGAAGATATCCGGAAGCTGGTGGCCCTCTGGCACGATCGATCCCGTGCAAGCTCCGAGGTCAAGGCGATCGCACTGGAACACGTCGGCGAACTGGACAGGCGCATTGCCGAACTCAAGGAAATGCGAGACGTTTTGGCTCACCTCGCGCGCCATTGTCACGGCGACGCGCGCCCCGACTGCCCGATCCTCGAGGAACTCGCGAGCGAGGATCCCGTCGCATCTCAAGAAAGCCATTCGACATTTGCCGCAAAGGTCGTGTGAGGCTTGGAAAAAAATGACGCTCGTACGCTCTTTACACCATCCTGGTGCATTCTCGCTCAATGGGGCGACTGCCGGCACCATTCCATAGCGGAATGCACGTCATTCGTGCATTTCACTGGCGACTTTCCGTGGCCGCTATATAATCCGGGTTAACCCTTTTGCGGGAAATCCCTAGCTTCGGCAGCGGTTTCCCGGCCCCGGAGAAACGTCATGCTCGCCTATATCATCGAAAAGCTCAGCAACTGGTTCGAATCGGCCGAACGCACCCGCCGCGAAGCGTATCTCGCCTCGTCGTCCGATATCGTCGATCTCGAAAAGCGCCTGCGCGCCCTCGAAAGCAACGGCTATACGCTGTAATTGTGTAATCGCAGCAAGCAGGGCAGCGTTGAGTGCGCCCAGCTCGCCGAGCACGGTCATCACAATCGGCGTCGGCTCGAACCGGTGTTTCGCGCGTTTCCGGTAGCCGGAATGTCCGGGCCGCGCTAAGGTGTGAGCGTCGCGTACGCGTTTTGCGTCGCGCGCCTTGTGGATAGTTCTCCATGCACCTCATTTCTTTTTTCTCCGCGCCTGCGCGTTCACTCGCGGCGGCGGCCGGACTCTCGATTGCCGTTGCAGCGAGCCCCGTTCTGGCGGACTCGGACCGCGCGCCCGTCGTGCTCGATACTCAAACCGGCATCCACGACGGCAGAAGCGGCCTTGTATTGCAAAACGCTCCGCTTGCGCGCCGGGCGATGGTGCCCACGCAGCCCACGGCCACGCTGCCGGAGATGGCGCCTGAAGCCCAGCAGCCTATCGTGGTTGCACCTTACATTGAATTGCCCGGTGCGTCGGACCGGCGCGCGGTGTACCGGCCGCGCCCGGCCGCAGGGCAGTGACGCGCGCTACGACACGCGCGCTTCGATCTCGAAGCGCGCTTCGCCGTCCTCGTTCAGCACATCCTTCAGAAACGGCAACATCTCCCGCACTGACGCCGCGAGCGTATAGGGCGGATTGAGCACGAACATTCCGCTGCCGTACAGCCCGAAGCCGTCCGATGGCGGCCGGCTTACAGTCAAGCTCACATGTAGCCAGTCCGTGCTTTGCAGGCGCTTCAACTGCTCCGGGAACCGCTGCGACTCCGGGCGTACCACCTGCGGATACCAGACCGCGTACACGCCCGTGGCGAATCGGGCGAGGCTTTCCTCGAGGCACGTTATTGCGCGCGCATAGTCGCGCTTGTCTTCATAGGACGGATCGATCAGCACGAGCGCGCGCCGCGGTGCGGGCGGCAGCAGGGCCTTGATGCCTTCGAATCCGTCCCCGGCGTAGAGCATCGCGCGACGGCCCGCGTCGCGGAAGTTATGGCGCAGCACCTCGATCTCCGTGCTATGCAGTTCGAATAGGCGCATGCGGTCCTGAGGGCGCATCAAGCGCCAGGCCAGATAGGGCGAGCCGGGGTAAAGGCGCAGATTGCCATCGGCATTGATGGCGCTCACTTGCTCGACGTAATCGGCAAGCGCGGCTGGCAAGTCGTTGCGATTCCACAGTCGGGCTATGCCCGTTTCGAATTCGGCGGTCTTGGCCGCGTAGCCTTCGGTCAACGCATAGACGCCCGCACCGGCATGCGTATCGATGTACCAGTAGGGCTTTTCTTTTTGGCCAAGATAGCGCAGCAACTGTACGACGACAGCGTGCTTGAGGACATCGGCGTGATTGCCGGCGTGAAACGCATGGCGATAGCTGAGCATGGCAAATCGAACGAGAGTTGAACCGCGACACGAGACTCGCGCCGACAGCGTATGGGTGCGTCGCATTGCGTCCTGCAAACGGGCGCGTCATTGTACGCGAGCGATTCCCGTGCAGGTTCGAGTGCGGCGCTCGGAGTTCGAGCGGCGATCCGGCGCCGTCGAGCAAATCGCCACGCGCCGGCCGTCCCTTCATGCACAATAGCGAAGTCGATCCTGGCGCGCGAGTCGACCGGACGGCATATGCCATTCGGCCAGGTTGTCCCGCATCGTGCGTCATGGTGTCATTGTGCTCGAGTCGATGGAGATCTGAATGTCCTCGTTGAATAGCAATTTGAGCGGTAAGGCCGCGGTCGTGACAGGCGCGGCAAGCGGCATTGGCAAAAGCATCGCGCTGACGTTCGCTGCGAATGGAGCAGCCGTCGGCATTGCCGATTTGAACATCGCCGGGGCGCAGGCCGTGGTGGAGGAGATCGAAAAAGCCGGCGGCAAAGCGCTTGCGCTTGCGATGGACGTGACCGACGAAGCCGCTGTCACCCAGGGCATCGATGCAGTGGCCGAGCGGTTCGGTTCGGTCGATATTCTGGTGTCGAACGCCGGCATCCAGATCGTCAACCCAATCGAAAGCTACTCGTTCGCCGATTGGAAGAAAATGCAGGCGATCCACGTGGACGGCGCATTCCTGACAACGAAAGCGGCCCTCAAGCATATGTATCGCGACAATCGCGGCGGTGTTGTCATCTACATGGGCTCGGTCCATTCGCACGAGGCTTCGCCGCTGAAATCGGCTTACGTCGCCGCCAAGCATGCCTTGCTCGGACTGGCGCGCGTGCTGGCGAAAGAAGGCGCCCCGCACAACGTGCGCTCGCATGTGATTTGTCCTGGCTTCGTGCGTACGCCGCTCGTCGACAAGCAGATTCCCGAGCAAGCGAAGGAGCTTGGGATCAGCGAGGAGGAGGTCGTCAAGCGGGTCATGCTGGGGCAGACCGTGGACGGCGTTTTCACGACGGTCGAGGACGTCGCGCAAACCGCATTGTTCCTTGCAGCGTTCCCCAATGCGGTCCTGACGGGGCAATCGATCGTTCTCAGCCACGGTTGGCACATGCACTGAAAAAAAGGAGCCACGATGGCGGAGCACAACGCTCAGCCGTTGCACGCGCAGACGCAATCTCCGTCCCGAGAGGGACATGTGCGCGCACGGGAGCAGGAAACAGCCGAACGGCCACGCATTGCGTTGCCGCCCTACGAGACGATCGCGCTGGTTTTGCAAGGTGGCGGTGCGCTCGGCGCTTATCAGGCTGGCGTCTACGAGGCGCTGCACGAAGCCGGGGTCGTCCCGAATTGGATAGCCGGCATTTCGATCGGGGCGATCAACACCGCGATCCTTGCCGGCAACGCACCCGAGCGACGGGTCGCGCGCTTGCGAGAATTCTGGGAAACCATTTGCCAACCGGCTTACGGGTTGCCGCTGCCGCCCGCGGTCGAACAGGCATTCTTCGATTCGACCGAGGTGGTGCGGACCGCATTCACCGCCATGCAGGCGGCCAGCGCGCTCGTTGACGGGCAAAAGGGGTTTTTCGTTCCGCGTGTGCCGCCGCCGTTGCCGTTTTCGGTCGGCACGCCCGATACGGCGAGCTGGTACGACACCGCTCCGCTGAAAGCAACGCTGGAACGTTTGTGCGATTTCGACAGGATCAATTCTGGCGAGACGCGCGTCTCGGTGGCGGCTGTCAACGTCCAGACCGGTAACTTCGCCTATTTCGACAATCAGCATACGAAGCTGCGGGCCGAGCACTTCATGGCATCGGCATCGCTGCCGCCCGGTTTTGCCGCCACTGAGATAGACGGAGATTTTTACTGGGATGGCGGTTTGATGTCGAATACGCCGCTTTCGGAGGTCGTCCAGACAACGCCGCGCCGCGACACGCTCGCATTCCAGGTTGATCTATGGAGCGCGCGCGGCCCTGCGCCGAATACGCTCACCGATGTTCAAAGCCGCATCAAGGATATTCAGTATTCGAGCCGCACGAGGCTCGTCACGGATATGCTGCAGCACTCGCAGCGGTTCAGGCATGTGCTGCGCGAAGTACTCGCGCGCGTATCGCCCGAGCATCGGGACGATCCTTGGTGCAAGCTTGCCGAGGAGCTTGCAACTTCGCGTCGCTATAACGTATTTCAACTCGTCTATCGCGACAAGGAATTCGAGGGCAACTACAAGGACTATCAGTTCGGGCTCTCGACGATGCGGCTCCACTGGGAAAGCGGCTTGCAGGATATGCGCGCGAGCCTGGCGCAGCCCGGATGGCTGGATATGCCCGAGAACGACGCCGGCTTCGTTACACACGACATCCACCGCGACTCGCGGTGAGCCGTGCCTCCGAAGCCGTCCCCCGGGAGAGCGGGTAGCCGGTTCGGCGCTTTCGTTCAATAAAAAACGGCACGCAGCGAGCGTGCCGTTCAGCGAAGCGGGCGTTGGGCCGCCCGTGGAGGGCGCGGCCGGCAGCGCTTGGATTACTTCAACACATGAGCGATGGCATTTGCCACCGTATCGATGTTGCGCATATTGAGGGCGGCGACGCAGATGCGGCCCGTGCCGACCGCATAGATGCCGAACTCTTCGCGTAGACGATCCACCTGAGCCGCATTGAGTCCCGAATACGAGAACATGCCGCGTTGCGCATTGACGAAGCCGAAGTCTCGCGCGACGCCGGCAGCCTTCAGGCGTTCGACCAGCCCGGTGCGCATGGCGCGGATGCGATCGCGCATCTCGCCCAGTTCCGTTTCCCACGTAGCGCGCAACGCTGGCGTGGCCAGCACGCTCGCGACGATGGAGCCGCCATGCGTCGGCGGGTTCGAGTAGTTCGTGCGGATCACACGCTTCAATTGCGACAATACGCGCGCAGCCTCGTCCTTGCCCGTGGTGATGACCGACAGCGCACCGACGCGCTCGCCGTAAAGCGAAAACGACTTCGAGAAAGACGACGAAACGAATGCGTTGAGCTCAGCCTCGGCGAACAGGCGCACGGCGAATGCGTCTTCCTGGATGCCGTCACCGAAGCCTTGATAGGCGATGTCGAGAAACGGTACGAGCCCGCGTGCTTTCACGACTTCGACGACCTGCTTCCACTGTGCTTCGCTGAGATCGACGCCGGTCGGATTGTGGCAGCAGGCATGCAGCACGACGATCGTGCCTGCCGGGTAGCTGTTGAGCGCATCGAGCATCGCCGGAAAATTCACGCCGTGTGTTGCGGCGTCGTAGTACGGATACGCGACGACCTCGAAGCCAGCGCTTTCGAAGAGGGCACGGTGATTTTCCCAGCTCGGATCGCTGATGGCGACCTTCGCGTTCGGTTCCACGCGCTTCAGGAAATCCGCACCGATCTTCAATGCGCCCGTACCGCCGAGTGCCTGCACCGTCACGACGCGCCCGGCCGCGATGAGCGGCGAGCTTTCGCCGAGAAGCAGCTTTTGCACGGCAGCGTCATAGACGGCGATGCCGTCGATCGGCAGG